>Ga0209251_1002396_pt1 | contig 13153 bp, 22 predicted proteins | sample SaaInlV_100m_DNA_6_FD_184665 | JGI IMG/M metagenome (GOLD analysis project Ga0209251, IMG submission 184665) | Marine microbial communities from expanding oxygen minimum zones in the Saanich Inlet - Saanich Inlet SI073_LV_10m_DNA (SPAdes) (version 2) | ecosystem: Environmental > Aquatic > Marine...
GACTTACGTAGATCAATGAAGCAACGTGCAGAACGTAGAGCATCATACAAACAAACCTATAAAGAACTTAGCAAGTTAAACGACTACGAATTGAACGACATTGGTATTTGCCGTGGCGACATTCGTAACATTGCACGTGGCGATAGAACAATCAAACGTGGCATAGAAGTTAACGAAAACTTGAGAGGATCTGTATAATGACCGTAGCAACAATGAAATCAAATACCTGGGACTTTACTTGCAAGTTATGTAAAATGTTACAAACTGCATTAGGTATTGCCTTTGTAGCACTGATCGCTTTTGGAGAATCAGCAGGTAGAGCAAGAGCAGCCTCTGAACTATCACGTCAAGGCTTTCATAAAGAAGCAAGAGCATTAATGTTATCTCCAAGGGAGTATGGTAAAGATGTTTAAGAAGTTTATGAAACTAATGGAATACAGAAGCTACTGTATGAGTATCAAACAACTTAGAGAAATGGGTATGTACGACAAAGCCAATGAAATCTCTGAGTTCAAACATAATATGTATAAGACTAGCTAATGTTAGACCCAAACCACAGTTATTTTAACAAACCAATAGAAAAGAAAAAGGGCGGCAAGTAGTCGCCCTTACTCACACACAGAGGACTTATGAAAAAATTAATAGAAGACTTAATGGCAAGATGTGATGGAGAACTATGCGAAAACATAGGATTCAGCATTCTTGCATTTTTTTGTATTAGTGTTATGTACATTTCACTTAGTCAAATCTAAGTAGCTACATAACTGTACATCTATATAGAGCAGGGTTGACATCGCCTGTGAAACCTGCTATATATTACTACAGGAGGTGGACTATGAAACCTAACAACAACTTTGAATTGACTGTAAGAGACATTGAAGTCATTGAATCAGCACTAAGAGCAAAGGCTGGCCGTAGAGGAATGGCCATTGCTCAAGGCGATGTATCTGAAAAGCTAAAAGAAGAAATGCACGAGATACAAGAACTGCTAGGACGTATACATCATCAAAAGAATTGGTATACTCCAAAAGAATTTGTTCCAGGCGGTTGACAAACACTAAATACTCTGTTACATTAGTAACACTACACACATACACACAAGGAGAATATTATGTCAAAAGTAGAAACTACATACGGTGAAACTATCTTGAAACAAACGCAAGAGATTGCAGATATGTTCAAGCAAGCAATGCCAAAAGTAAACACAAATAAAAACGGTTACGAAATCCGCACCAAAGTGCTAGAGATGGCACAAAACAATGTATGGCAAGACTACCACGCCAAGCTAGGTGCATTTGAAACTACTGTTGCTAGAGAAGGCGACGAAGTTGTAACTACAGTTACAATGCCAGAAGTACCAGGTGTTGATGCTGTAATGGAAGCAGCTGATAAGTTTTATGATTTTGTGAACGGCAAGCCAAGCAAATAAATTATAAACAAGTAAAGAATAAAGGGACATAGTCCTTATATAAAGTACATTAGACAGCAGCCCCTAGTTATTAATTTAGCTAGGGGTTAATCTTATACAAAGTTCGGTCCGTGGACCCATCCTACTAAACTTTTACGCACACCTTTTGTTACTGGTTTGACACAGTGTGGCATTGAACTTGGAAAGAATATTGCTGTATTACGAGCAGGAAAAAAGACATCGTCCTGTCCTGGACTGCCAGGTATTTCTAACTCGCCGCCTTCATAGTCATCATTGAGCAACAAACTGAAACTTAGTTTTCTATTACTGCCCATAGGATTGTGTAGTCCTGTATCTGTATGCACGTTGTAGTGTCCGCCTACTCCGTACTGTCCGTACTGTACAGTCTCTAGATGCTGTAAGTTCCAATGGTAATGCTGTTCGTTTGCATACTTTACTAGGCTATGTAATAATCCGTAGGTTGATTGTGTTGCTTCTTCTTCCGGATCTAGCCAAGCAATATCAGTAATTCTTACTTCGTCGTCTTCTGAAATATTAGACTGTGTTTTTGCTGCCTCTAGTTTTTCTTGTGTAAAATATTCTTCTAAAAACTTTAGCTGCTCTTCGGGGAACACGTTTTCTACAACAAAGATAAACTGTCCGCTTAGTTCTGGGTTCATTAAAGGTATCATACAGTATTTAATGTTTCTGATCTATTATAATACAGATAGTGATACAATAAATAAGTTACTATGATAAACAATAAACCTTTTCAAGATAAAATTAATGAGCTAAAACAGGAAGGCAAGTACCGTGTGTTCAATGATATACTCAGAGAACGCGGAAAGTTTCCTAAAGCTATTTGGTACGGCAAGTATGCAATCAAAGAGATTGTAAACTGGTGTAGCAATGATTACCTAGGAATGGGGGAAAACAAAGTTGTCATAGATGCAATGCATACTGCACTAGATCAAACTGGAGCAGGAAGTGGTGGTACTCGTAATATTGGTGGTACATCACATTATCACGTTGCATTGGAACATGAGCTGGCTAAGTTACATAACAAGGAGTCAGCTTTACTTTATACGTCTGCATATGTAGCAAATGAGTGGACGTTAGTTTCTCTTAAACAAATCGTTTCCGACATTGTGTTTTTAAGTGATAGCATGAATCACGCCAGCCTTATACAAGGCATTCGACACAGTGGTGCTGACAAGATTGTTTGGCAGCACAACGATTTAGAGGATCTTGAAGATAAGTTAAAACAGTGTTCAGGTACTCCATGCATAGTATTTGAATCCGTGTATAGCATGGATGGGGATGTAGGACTTATCAAAGGCATTTGCGATTTAGCTGAACGTTACGGGGCGATGACCTATATAGATGAAGTACATGCTGTTGGCTTGTACGGAGAAACAGGCGCAGGAGTCTGTGAAAAAATAGGAGAAGACCGTGTTGATATAATCAACGGTACGTTAGGCAAGGCTTATGGAGTGCAGGGCGGATATATTGCAGGGAATGCCGCCGTCATAGACGCTGTTCGTTCTGTTGCTTCAGGCTTTATTTTTACAACTAGTATGAGTCCAGTAACTTGTGCTGGTGCTCTTGCTAGTGTAAAATATCTTAAAGATCATAACGAGCTTAGAGAACAACATCAAAGACAAGCAAGGCGTCTTAAGAAAGGCTTTGAATCAAATGGTATTGAAGTAGCCAAAAGCACTACAACACATATTGTACCAGTAATGATACGTGATGCTGTGCGCTGTAAAGAAATAAGCGATAAATTATTAAACGATTACGGAATATATGTACAACCAATTAATTACCCAACGGTAGCTGTAGGACAAGAACGACTAAGGTTTGCTCCTACTCCAAAGCATACTGATGCAATGATAAGCGAATGTGTAAAGGCGATGTCTGAGTGTTTAAAAGAATAATCTTCTGCGGCTGTAGTAATACCTACGGTCACGGCCTGCGTGATATATCGTACCCAACTGGTAAGATAGATTACTCTAAAGGCCCAAGTAAAAAAGGATATCCTAACAAACTTGCTAAGATGTTTAAAAGCAAAGTAATAAACTTAGCAATGCCAGCGTCATCAAACAAGCGTATTGGATACAGTATAACTAGGTTAGAAGAACTAGGTTATGATCCATTAGGACCAAAAGACGCTGTTATTTTTGCGTGGACTTGGAATTTAAGGCATGCATCTTTTAGACACGAATGGGGCGAAGAACTTTACCTTCATGCAAACCATTCTCCAGGGGCTCATCCACAAACAAAAGTAAACGCATCTAAAACATGGCTTAAATTTAGAGCGTTTACTGATCCAGACGGAGTTGACTTAACGCACGAGAATGCAGTGTGGATGCACTTTGGTAATACACATGCCAAACAGTTTACAAATAGTGTATTCAATATTGCAGTAGGCAACACTTGCCCTCCTGAACTTTTAGACATATATAATGTAAGACTACTACGAGATTACACAAAACTTTTAGATGCTGGCGACAAGGCTCTAGATGGAAGTCACCCTAGCGAAAGTACTCATCAAGAGTTGGCAGTTGACTTACGAGAAAGAATTATTGAAGCAATACAAATGAAAAACATTAACTAGAAAAGGAGATCCCAAATGCCAAAATTAAATATTAAAAAAGCATTGTGGTTCAGCTTAGGCTGTATACTACTGGGAGTTGCGTTTGTTGGAATATACCTTCCAGGTTTACCTTGGAGTACTCCAGCAGTAGGCGCAGCATATTGTTTCGCAAAATCAAGCGATCGTATGCATAACTACATAATGAATCATAAACTATTTGGCCCGTTCCTACGTGGCTGGTCTGAGAAGAGAGTCTTCCCAACTAAATTCAAATACTTTATGTTGGTAACTATGTCATCGAGTGTAGCCGTACTTTGGTTTACTACAGGTAATCCTAAAGCTGTACTATGGAGCGGAGGCTTTATGGCACTGGTTGCTATATGGGCTTGGAGATATCCGGGTTCACACGAAGAGCATCAGCGCCGCAAAGATGCTGGTAAAAGGATAGCGTGGATTAAATAACAGTATGCCAGAGATGAAAAGCACAAACTATATTGCAAAAGACAGAGAATCAATGTATGATCCTATGGAAGATAGGATGCATGATGAAGATCCATTTAGCTCGTTAATGTTAATTGACTTAATGACTACAGAGCTATGTAACTTAACTTGCGACTTTTGTCCGCGAGCTCATGGATATCCTAATCTAAACTTACACATGGATTTAAAGTTAATTGATAAGATAGGCAAAGAACTTGCCAATAGTCATTATGAGAACAGACTATTGTATTGTGGCTTTGGCGAAAGTTTATTATATAAACACCTAACTGAAAGTATCCAACTGCTTAAAAAGCATATGCCATGGCAACAGAATATACACATGGTAACAAATGGTGATAGACTTACTTACGACAAGACACTTGAACTACTAGACGCAGGAGTTAATAAATTCTTTGTTTCAATGTATGACGGTGAGTGGCAAGTAGAAAAGTTTACAAAGCTATTTGAACAAGTTGGTATGAATAAAGAACAATATATCCTGCAACACTATTATAAGCCACCTGAAGAAAACTACGGCTTTCTTTATCTAAGTAATAGAGCAGGATATTTATTTGATCAAAAACTACCCGAACTAGGATGTAATATACCTTTCTACGCAATGAGTATACATTGGGACGGCGATGTGCTATTATGCTCACATGATTGGGAAAAGAAACAAATCATGGGCAATGTAGGCAAACAAAGTATACAAGACATTTGGCTTAAAAGTAAAAAGCTATGGGAGTTTAGACAAACACTAGCTCAAGACAGAAACTGTCATCCGTGTAATAAATGTAACATTAAAGGTGTGCTTTACGGTAACGTTAGTAAAGACACGTTGTTTGCTAATGAACAACAACTAGATCCTGCTACAAAACAAATTAAGATAAAAAATGTAAATGTCTGATACACTTGACTTACATGGTGTTAGGCACCATGAAGTTGACTGTAAGGTAGAAAATTTTATCCTAATGAATCAAAAAATATTACCTCTAACCATCATTTGTGGTAATAGTCCTGCTATGATTAAATTAGTTCAAACTGTAATTGAAAGAATAGACTGCGAAGAAGTAACAATGTATCGCTATGGCGTTATTGTAGTTAGGCGTATCTAACTTAACCAAGTACTCCAACTAGGATGTTTTATTTCAAACTCTAATTGTTTACGTTTATTGGCTAGTTCGTAATAGTCAGGACGATAAGGGGTATTCTTAGGCTTTATTAACTTACTACCCTTTCTACTATTACAAGGATTACACGCACTAACAATATTCTCCCAAGATGTTTTACCACCAAGGCTAGTAGGGTGTACGTGATCTAATGTTAATTGTGTTTTGGGAAATTGTGTTGAGCAGTATTGACATTGAAACATGTCTCTTAGGTGGATGTTGTATTTAGAGAAGCGAGGCGAGCGCCGCCGTCGATACATTTCTTTCATCATAACAACTGCCGGTACTCTAGTTTCCCAAGTATTACTACGCACTATCCAATCATCATACCAATCAAGTACAGTGACTTTGTCTAACCAAATGTAGGTTACTGCTTCTTTCCATTTAATTGTCGAGGGCGGTAGTAGGCTAATAGGCTGTCCGTCTGCATTTAACACTAGGGTGTCTGCCATTTGTATCCTCTTAAAGCTGTGGTCCAGAATACGGTTCGAATTCTCTACCGTTTTGGACTAAACATGCTGTGCCGTCACCGTATACTTGTAGCATACTCCAGGTGCCTGTTTCTTGATTAGTAAAGAACATCATGCCGCCCATAAAGCCTTTCCTGTCTCTTGCTGAGAATGTCATTCCTTCACCTGTGAATAATAACTCTTCTTTGTATCCTTTAATCACATCTAACATGATTGATAATTTATCACAGGGTTGAGTTGTAATAAAACTTTTTGCGGTTGATTCTTCTTGGGCTGTAGCAGGATTTATCATAGTCAAAGAGCCTACCAACAACAATAAGGTTAGTCTCTTAAACATTGTTATGTTCCTTTTCTAATATTTACTTTGTATTTAACTTCTAGAAGTAGTTATTAATCATTTCTTGACTGCTTCGTTGTACAGCCTTGTCCCATTGTCTTTGACTATCATGATCAAAAACTACATCGTCATCGGCATCAGCAATCAACCAACTATTTTCAGGTTTGAACGGAGCCTTACCTTTGAATTCTGCATTAAGTTGTCCTGGCGCCCATCCACTTACTCCTACAAACATTCTATAATAACGTGGGAAGTCGCCCATAGCAATCTTTTGCATCATAAAGTCATCACTACTCAATGCTATTCCTGGAGTAACTGGTACTGTACTGCTTGAATACCATCCGTCTGCATGTAACATTAAAACTTGCTGTGTTTTAAGTGGCCCACCAAAACGCATAGTTTCTTTCTGCATAGGTATCTCTAGTCCTCTGCGTCTAAAAAAATCAGTAATGTGAAATTCGCTTGGCTTGTTTAAGATTATGCCTTGTGTACTTTCGGCATCGTCTTTGTATAATAAGATTACACTCTTATAAAATGGATTTGTACTTGTTAAATTCGGATGAGCTATTAATATTTTACCCGCTCTACTCATTGGTTACACCTTAACTATAATTCTCAATTGCTCTAGCGTTTCCAAGTCCTGCATATTGTGCAACGCCAGCAGGTACTCGCCCAGACCATGGTTGCCAGCCATTACCGGTTACTGCCTGATCTAGTGCAAATCTAATTTGATTTGTAATACCTTCAACAGTGTTATCTTTTGTTAGATCACGTCCTGTAGTGTCTTGATAAACATTGCCCAAACCATTACCTATGTATAACTGAAACGGTCCAAAGCTGGCTTCTTTGCCGCCTAGTGATCCGCGTCCTGTTCTTGGTATTTGCGACTGATAAGCACCTGCGCCTTCAGCTCTAAAAATTCGTATAGCAATATTTACATCTATGTTTCTTAGTTTTGCCTCTTCAGCAATAATACTTTCCATAGCACTTCTAGTCATCTCGGGCGGATAACCTGGTGAAACAAAGTTTGGGTCACCGCCAGCTACTCTTGGGTCACCAGTTGAATTGCCTGTTGGAGTTGGATCATCAACTGGGCTTGCTGTTTTTAGTGCTGCAATAGCATCAGCTGTGATTGCGCCTCCATCATAGTTTGCATTAGTAGGTGTTGCTTGGCCAAAGTCTCTCTGGTAGGCTTTTACTGCTCTACTTGTTCTTGGACCATACTTACCGTCAATACCTGTTGAGCCTACTGAGTAACCTAATCTTTCTAGTTCTGTTTGTAACTCTTTAACTGCTTCTACTTGATCCTGTGGATAAGGTGGTCCTGATTCTAAACCGCCTTCCATATCAAACACACTGTTGTCTTTGTCCATCTTGTTGCCAACTGCATCGTCTGTTGGTATTGCTTCTACTATTTTAAAATCGTTATATCTCATTTGCGTGAACCCCAATCTGGTAATGGGCCGCCATACTTTTTACCACGTATTTTCTTGCCGCCTACTGTTACTCTGCGTTTTGCAATTTTATGACTCTTTTTGCCTTTACGCTTTCTATAACCTTGTGACTTACAACTAGCAAGGGCACTAGCACCTATAGCTTTATCGGGCTTATCGCCTAAGCACAAGTCCTTACTAGCACGCCAATCGTCTAGTTGTTCGTCATCTGTTAATACTTCATCTACTCTCATGTAGATATTTATCTTTAACGGTAGCGGTCCGCTGGATTTTCGTAATCTGGTGATTCGTTGCAAAGACGGAATGTAAGAGCCTTGCGAGGACCTTTGGTTGTATTGATTGAGACTTCTCCTGTTCTCTCATGATACTCGATCTTGGTAATCGTAGCCGGCTGATTGTTTTGGCCCACTAGGATAGTTTGCCCTAACTCTAAGTTAAGGTTTAAGTTCTTTAATGTCATTGGAGTCTCCTCGATTGCTTGCTGCATAATTTTATTTATATTTTATTGTTGACAAGGTTACAAAAATGCTATATAATATACGTATATAACATGGAGAATAATAAATGTACGATTCCATTGCCGATGTAAAAGAAGGCACAAGTATTGCTTGTAAGTTTAAAGTTCATACAATGCTCGACACGTTTGGGCGTCCGCCTGGATTAAGCGACACACCGTTAAAAGGCCCGGGCGATTATGAAAGCCTAGGTGTGATTATGAAAAGAGATTCTGAAAAGCAACTTGTTGAACTTGAAGATACAAAGTCAAAAAGAGTTTTCGTTGTCAGTTGGGACGACTGCTGGGATATTGATGATGTAGATTGGAACGAACCTTTAGTCACATCAGAAGAATAAACTGTTTTAACAGTTTAAATACGATATGCACATAAAGATTAAGACTGACACAACAACTCTGACTATAGAACTAGCTAACACTCCGTTTGCAAAACAGTGGGGTGCTTATGCACGAAACCTTACCAAGGATAACTTTTATATTACAAGACCTTGGAGTATGTTAGACGATGAGAACTTAGAACGTGCTAAGAAAGCTCATAATAGTCTTGTAGAATGTATAGACTATGTTTCAAAACACATAACTGATTATGATTGGAGTGAAACAAAAGACGCTGTGTCAGCTGTAATGCAGGATAGACAACAAAAACATTGTAACACAATACATCGTGCTTTTACATTTATGGTTCTAGAAGGTCATTTAAACACGTTCTACACACAAGAGTTAGATAAGCAAGTACACATTATCAATAGTGCTGTACACCAATTAGAATCGTTTTATACCTATCAACAACTAGAAACTAGACAACAGTTCAACGGACAAGTACAACAGATTCTATTTACAGATGCAGGCAATATGGAGGGCAAAGACTTTTCTATGTGGAACACACCTATAACTGAGCCATTTGATCATACTATACAAGAAACAAACTATGACGTATGGCTAAACGAAGATATACTAGGCAAGGATCTAGTAAGATGTTTTTTAGACAACGATGATCCTAATAACCCAGACATCACAGGAAACTTGTTCTTAACACCTAGTTTATATGTTGACATAGATCAGATATATTCTAAAGTTCTTAATAGTCCTGAGTTTAATGAATGGCATCAACGTTTGTGTCCTAACAAAACACTAGATAGATATCCTATTGGAAATGTTATTGAACGCAACGGAGTACAGGTTAACCTAAATGAGCCTGTCAAGGAGTATTCAATTGAGTAACTGTAAAACTTGTATCCTGCCTTGGATACACCTACACACATGGCCTAACAATGATGTGTACCCTTGTTGTCTTACTCCGCAAACTGATGTAATAGGCAATTTAGACAAACAAAGCCTCAAGGAAGTATTTAACTCAAAAGGCATGCGAAGTATACGCAAAGATATGATAGCTGGTGTGGAACCTCCTAGCTGTACACGTTGCTTCGAACAAGAACGTGCTGGGTTGTTTAGTATGAGAAACGACTCAAACGAACGTTTCAAACATCACAACAATCTAATAGCTACTACACAAGAAGACGGAACCGTAGATGAAATGAATCTAGTCTATTGGGACTTTAGGTTCTCAAACATCTGTAACTTTAAGTGTCGTTCATGTGGGCCACAACTATCATCAGGATGGTACAAGGACTTTAAACAACTCAACAATGGTGTGTTACCTCCTAACTGCCCTGACCCAGACAGACCCATTACATTATGGGAACAACTAGAGCCATTGTTTGACTCAGTAGAACAAATATACTTTGCAGGGGGCGAACCTTTGCTTATGGAAGAACACTATCGTATACTCAATCGTTTAATTGAAATGGGCAAGACAGACGTACACATACGTTATAACACAAACTTCTCAAAAATGAAGTACAAGCGTCAGGACGTAATAGAACTATGGAAACACTTTTCAGATGTAAAGATAGACTGTAGCATAGACGGCATGAATCAACAGGGTGAATTTGTACGATCAGGAATGGATTGGCAACAGGTATTAGACAATCGTGAGCGTCTTAGAGAACAAGCACCCCACGTATGGTTTGGCATCAACTGCACAACATCAATACAAAACGCATATCATGTAGTAGACTTTTGGCGTTGGGCCTACACAACTAATTTTATAGACACTGCTGAACACTTTCATGTTAACCTAGTGCAAGACCCACAATGGTTACGCATATCAGCATTACCTGCGCATCACAAGCAAGCACTATCTGAATTGTACACATCTGCTCAACAAGAATCATTGAGGGTGAACGCACCCAATACTGCACGTGACTGGGCCAGTGCTGTGAAGTTTATGATGGCCACACAAGAAGATACTCTTGAAGAGTTTCGTTATAAAATGCTGTTGGTTGATCGACTGCGTGGCGAAGACTTTGCACAAACATTCCCTGAACTAGGAGACTTGATGTGCGAGTAGCTGTTGGTTGTTCATACACTGCGGGCACAGGCGTTGATGGTTGCGAAGCATACCCTACTATCATGGGCTATGAAAATTGGGCCAAGGCTGGCGTAGACATTGAGTATACGTTGTGGACTGCACATCGAGCTGTAGAGCATGGTGCAACACACTTGTTATTTCAACTTACTTCATGGGATAGATCTACCCTAGCCAACGAAGGCACACACAACTTTGCTCACAATAGAAGCTACACTGGCGTACCTAAAGTAGAACACTACACTGTAGCAGACTATGTCAACTCACGTGATGATAACTTTAAATGGTATTACGAAACACAAACGCAGAGCAATTGGCGCACAGAGAATCTAGCACAAAGACTGGTTGAGTTTCGCACATGGGCTGGCTGGAACGACTGTGAAGTAAAGTTCTTTGATTGGTTGCCTAGACACAAAGGCATAAACGTACACCCTCTGGTTGCTACACTGTTGCCCAGTCAAAGTGTATTAGATTGGTTAGGCGATGACTATTTTGTAGACGATCACTATCATGTGAACGCAGGCGGACATCTAAAGATTGCGAGAGAATACCTTGGAACATAAGCCCTGCCTACTGCCATTCATACACATAGAAACAACGCCCACTGGCGGTGCTAGACCCTGCTGTCAATGGCAAGGTGCAGACATAGGCAACTTCAATACACAAACACTTGATGAGATATGGCACGGTGAACCTTTGGAATCACTGCGTGAACAGTTCCGCAACAACGAACAGCCTCAAGGGTGTCGCAACTGTTGGGCAGCTGAAGCAAGTGGATATCGATCAAAACGACAGAATGACAATGACAGATTCGCACACTATGCACACGGTACCACACTTGAAGCGCCTGTGTATTTGGATCTAAAGCTGGGCAGTCTATGCAATATCAAATGTCGTATATGCTCAACTGAATACTCACACAAATGGCAAGAGGATGAAACACTGATATATGGTGCTCCCAAACATCGTACTGTGTTGGGTTGGATGGATGAAACTTCACAGTTTTGGCAGGACCTAGCTGAAATAGCACACACCATAGAGTTCATTGACTTCACAGGTGGAGAGCCGTTCCTAGTCAAAGGACACTGGCGATTGTTGGAACGTCTTGTAGAGCTGGGCGTGGCTGGCAACATAAGCATACACTACAACACCAACGGCACTGTGTTGCCCAAGCAGAGACACCTATGGAGCAAGTTCAAGTATGTTGAGGTTATGTATTCATTTGACGGTGTAGGTGCCAAGTTCAACTATCAAAGACACCCTGCTGATTGGCGCACCTGCGAAGCGAACTTTCAAACTGTGCTTGGCGAAGGTGTAGCACGAGTACAACTGTGTCACACTGTGAACATATTTAATGTGTTGGACATGCAGAGTTTTGCTGCGTGGGCTCCCTGCGAAATCTATTGGAACATGCTGTATGGCCCTGCTCACTATTCAATACAGAACCTTCCTGAACCCATAAAGGCTACAATAGCTGAAGCGATTCCCCGAGAGGACATACGTGCATACATGTTGGCTGAACCACAAGATGCAAACAACTGGCAGACGTTTTGGCGTACCACACATCAACTTGACAGTATACGCAGAGAAACCTTTGCAACCACATTCCCTGAATTATACGCACTTATTGAACCATACCAACTCTCGTAAATAAACTACGAGGAGAATGCGATGACAACACTGTATAGAATATACGATCACACCACTCAGAACACACTGGCCAATGCTATTCCTTCACTTGAACAAGCACAAGAAGTACTGATGTTTCTACAACAAGATGCTCCACATAATGAGCTTGAGATTGAAGAATACCGTAAATACACAGTCAAAGGCCTAGGCCGAGATCCAGACCTACACTAAGAGAGCAAACATGAGCGAACAAGAACAAACCGAAAGCCCCCAGTACGAACTAGACGACGAGACTCAAAGCCTTGTCGAAGTAGCACTTAATTGTCTAATGACCCTAGCAGATGCACAACTAGATGAAGATGCAAGACTGAACCTAGTTACTATTGGTGACGCACTAGCAGATGCATTTGGTATAGTACCGCTTGAATTAGAACAAGACACTACAGACTCAGGTGAAGTAATATACAGACCCAAAGGCGGTATCTTCCCCAACGAAGACAGCTAACTCAACAACAAGCTCGAAGAGTCCTTAAAAAATTTTTACAATTAGGATATGGCCCCGCTGCTGTGTTTACACGTATACACGCACATGTGTATAGAATTTACGTTCGACCGTAATAAACATCTTCTTACGCTATAGAGTAAACTAGAACACACTACACACACTA
>Ga0209251_1002403_pt1 | contig 13128 bp, 4 predicted proteins | sample SaaInlV_100m_DNA_6_FD_184665 | JGI IMG/M metagenome (GOLD analysis project Ga0209251, IMG submission 184665) | Marine microbial communities from expanding oxygen minimum zones in the Saanich Inlet - Saanich Inlet SI073_LV_10m_DNA (SPAdes) (version 2) | ecosystem: Environmental > Aquatic > Marine...
GGAAGCTCGGGAGGAGGCAGAGCGTGTCGCGGCTGAAGCTGCTAAAGCGAAGGCCGAGGGAAACGCGGCTGTATTCATCCAGTCTCGCGTGCGAGGTGCCGCATCTCGCGCGAAGGTGGAGAAGATGCGGCGCGAACGGGCGTTGGAGCTTGCGAATCAAAGCTTCGAACGGCTCTCGGAATCTCCTCGACGTTCGCTTGGCACGCCGCTGCGCGCCGTGCTCGATGACTCGAGCCCGTCCGATTTGCTGCGAGCGAAAGAAGATGCGATGCGAAAGCATCTTCGCGGCAAGTTATCAGCGGACGATAACAGTCCGGGGGCTCTGCTCCGCGCGCGAGAGGAGGCGTTACGATCTCCGAACGTGCGAGGGAAACTCCGCGAGCACATGCCGGGCCACCGGTCGCCCAGGATGACCGACGGGGGCCGAAGCGCGTTGGAGCGCGCGCGCGAAGAGGCGCTCGCCGAGCTTCCGAGCCCGGCGCAGAAAAAGAAACGTTCCTTCTTCTCGCGCGTGTTTTCTCCGAAACGGAAAACCCCGCAAAAGAGAGACACGCCTTGAGTTCGCGCTCGCGATGACCGCGTCGCGTCCCAGAGCTCGGCGAGCGGCGAAATGTTAGGACTACCTTTGGTATGGTACATTAGACATAGAAAGCACGAGCGCTGCACGACTCCCTTCCATTCCCAGACGTCCGAAATACCGCCTCTAAAAAAAAGAAGGCGCCACGATCAAAGGAGTTTTTTCCGCGTTCGCGCGCTCGCTCTCGTTTTCCGCCTCCCCTCGCGCGCGGGGGAGTTGTCCTGCTTCTCCGGGGACTCGTTCCCGTCCGGCTGGAAGAACCCCGCGCCGTCCTTGGTCAGGGGGACGCCGCACAGCGTCGCCACCTTGTCGGCGCCCCGCGCGGCTCCGGCGTTGGAGTCGTTTTCCGGAAAGCCGCCGCGCCCCCCCTTTGTTCGCTCGGCGCCAAACGATTTGTTCGCGCGCACGTACTTGTCCCAGAACAGCATGGTGAAGAGCACGAAGTACGCGCCGTACATGGCCAGCCCGAGCTTGACGTTCGCGGGGTCCACCTGACATGTCGAGTCACGCATCTTCAGCAAGCCGCTCCGCGCGGTCACCGCCGATCCGACCGCCATCTGCGCGATTTGCGCGCAGGTTATGAACGGCGCGGCGGCTTTGGCGACCGGGCGCGAGCGCTTAAAAACCATGGCGAAGTAGTAGGCGTACATCACCGTGTGCACGGCGTAGTTCATTGTGGCGAACCACAGGCCAGATGCGATGACGTTGTGGAACGCGTGCCAGCAGTAGAGCAGCACGGTTGTGTGGTGGAACCACCCTAAGAAGAGCACGCGCTTCTTCTGCAGCACCAGGAAGCACGTGTCGAGCAGCTCCGGGATCTTCGAGTAGATGAACAGCGCCATCCACAGGCCCACGGGTCCGTCCTGAAACCACCGCTTCGGGTGCGTGCACAGCGTGTAATCCAGTCCCTTCGCGGTCACGGCGTCGTACAGGTGCGGCGCGGTCCGCGTCGTGCCGACGAGCGAGAAGACGGCCAGCGCCGCGTTCCACGCCGCGAACGCGTGCTTCAACCGCAGCGCTTTTCGGTGCTCGAGGAATCCGGGCACGTAGAACACGAACACCAGGTACGCCGTTATGGCGAACACGGGGATCTCCGCGTGGTTCCGGCAAAACTCGATCCACGCCGCGCCGTCGTACGATCGCTCGAACTCCGCGAACCGGGACCAAAAGGGCGTCATCTTCGCGCGCGCGCCGTTCCGAGTGTGGGCGTCGTCGGAACAATCCGAGGTGACGTTTGACCTCGGGATGTCGAACGGGGGCGCAGCTTTTTCGAAATCGCACGAGCCACGACGAAAAGCACCAAAAGCGGTTGCCGGTTCGCGCCTTTCCACTCGCGATGGCGCGGTTCGGCGGGGACGAACCGCCCTCTGAGCCGGGCGGATCCTCGGCGCCGCCCGGCGTGTTCGACCTCTCGGACTCGGGTCTCAGCGAGTTCCCCGCCAAAGGCGCCGTGAAGGATTTGCGATACGCCAGGGAGCTGGACCTGCAGGGCAACGCTCTGACTGTCCTGCCGGAAGGTCGACTCCCCAGGCTCGAGTGGCTCGAATCGCTGGCGCTGACCGGCAATCGCCTCGCGCGCTTTCCCGATGACCTGGCGCGATGCAACCGGCTGCGCACGATCTTCGCGGGGGCGAACGACATCGTCGACCCGGCTCCCGCGTTCGAAGCCCCCGTGCTGCTCCACCTCGGACTCGCGCACAACCGCGTGGCTCGCCTCCCTCCCGCGGATGTCTGCGCGGGCGCGGAGACGCTCGTGTCGTTCGATCTCGCCGCGAACGCGCTGTGCGGTTTACGCGAAACGCTCGAGTCCCTCGCGGCGATGCCGTCGCTTCGCGCGCTCGTGCTCAGGGAAAACCCGCTCGCGCTCGAGCCGGGGTACCGCCTCGCGGTCCTGAAGAAACTTCCCCTGCTCAGGACCCTGGACGAGCGGGAGGTTTCGCGCGAAGAGCGAGCAGCGGCGGCGGCGCGCGCCGACGCGGATCCCGCGGACGCGCCGACGACGGTCCGTTTCGAAGTGCGCGTCGACGCGCTCGAGGTGGAACCCGACCCACCCGCGGCGGTCGAAGCCGAGCCCGCGGTGGGCGGAGAAAACGCGGGCGCGGACGGGGAGGCTGCTGCAGCCGCCGGGGACGAAACCGCCGCTTTGGACGACGCGGACGGCTTAGAAAACGGCGAAGAAAACGAGGACGGGGATGGCGAAGCGAGCGCTCCGAAGGACGAGTGCGAGTTTTGGGTTCGCGTTCGTCTCCCCGAGGAAACCCTCGAGACTTCCAGGATCAAGCGCGCGCCGCCGGTGGCGGAAGTCGGGGACGACGCAGGGGACGAACCCGCCGCCGGAGCGGACGGGGACGGGGACGGGGACGGGGACGGGGACGCGCCGGATATGCCTGGTCCGTTTTTCGCGGCGCGCGTGGACGTCACCGTCTCGGCGGCGACAAGAGACGCGTTTGTAGGGGGCTTGGTGTTCGAGCTCTGGCGGCGCGAGCCGTTCGTCCCATCCTCCGCGGACGCTGAGTCAGACGCCGAGGCGGAGGGCGAGGGGGTTAGCGCTGCGGGGACAGGGAATGAGGAGAGCGAAAAGGGGAAACCGGAGGGCGCAGCAGAGGCGTCGAGCGACGCGCGCGCGGATGATGAGACGGCCCTTCCCTCCGCGCGGAGGGAAGACCCGAATGAACCCGCGGGGGAGGAAGTTTCCGACCCGAAACCGCGCGAAGAGAGCGACGAGCGGTGTTTGGAGGACGTCGAGCCTTGTTCGGACCGTGCGGTGGTGACGTTTCGCGAGTTGGTCGTGGGCACGGCGACGGTTCGTTTGCCGTCGTTCGTCGACGGCGACGACGACGCGGCTTCGTTTTTTTTCTCCGATCGCCTGGCGTTTGTCCCGAAACCGCCGCTGTTTTCGAGCGGCGCCGGCGCGATCTCCGCCGGCCCGCTCGTTTCGCTGGAGGACGCGCCGGAGCAGGAACCGGTGGGCTTCGCGACGGTCACGTGCACGCTGCACGTGCGCGAAGAGCACGCGGACGCGGCGGAGGGCGAGGGCGAAGCCGGGACGGCGGAGGGCGAAGCGGCGGAGGGCGAAGCCGACGCCGCGTGAGACGTACGATACTTTCGTAAAACGAAAATGTATTCCAGCATAAAATAAAACATGAGAAAAACGACGATCGTCGCGGACGCGGATGGAAAGGTGTTTTTTCTGCGCGACGCGACGGCGACGCGCGACTCCCGTCGCGCGTCGCCGTCTCTGTATGTACACGAGTTGGACGAGACGACCCACGCGCGCGCGTTCTCGGGTAAAACAAGCAAAAGCCTTCACGCGCGGTCGTCTTCCGGGGCGATGCGCACCTCCACCGTGGAGCTGTGCAGGTCCCCTTCGGCGCGCGCGTAGAACGACGCGCGCCGATGGCTTTCCGTCTCTCGGTCGAGAAGCGTCTCTTTTTTCTTCGCCGTCTCGGCGTCGTCCAGCTCGCTCGCGTCGCTCGCCATTTTGTCGCGGAGGTTCCGAGTCGAGCCCGAGCCTGACCCTTCGCCGCCGAGCCTCACCCTCGATGCGAGCCGCTTGAAGCTCTTGCGCGCGGTCTTGACCGCGGTCGCGGCGGTGCGCGCGGGCGCGTTGAGCTCGCCGGCGAAGAAGGACGCGGCGACCATGGCGACGACGGCGGCGAGCGTCGCCGCCACCGCCGCGAAACAGACCCGGAACTTCTCCTCGTCGTCGAAGGCGACGCCGGCGTCGCCGGCGTCGCCGGCGTCGACGTTCAGCACGTTCCCGAGCACGAGCACCCAGCCGAGCACGACCGCGACCGCGGCGCTCTGCTGCGCGGAGTGCATGGCGTTCCGGTGCGGCCTGAGCCACAGGATCGCGACCAGAAGCGAAAGGCACGCGGCTTGCGCGAGCGTGGACTGGCAGGCGAGCGCGAATCCGCCGCCGGCGCCGACGTCGAACGCTTTTTGGTTTTTTTTTCCGCTCGAACCGCCTCTCAGCGTGCTTTCCGTCGCGAACACGGGCACGGCCGCCAGGAAACACTTCGTGACGAGACCGGCGAGTTCCCACGCCACGAACGAGGGCTTGTAAGCGGCGTACAGGAAACCGTACTTCTGCTTGAACGTCGTTTCGTGAAGTTTGTTTCCCCTCGCGCCGCGGAAAAGCAAACCAGCGACGGCGAGGGGAATGCCGATCGGATACGCCAAGAGCGCGACGACGCCGAACCCGGAGAAGAGCCCGTAGACGCTCTCGCCCGAGCCGTCGATGCGAATGGAGTAGTCCCGGCGCAGGAACGCACCCGTGTCGAGCCTGCGCGCGTTGTACAGCTGGAACGCCGTCTTGGCGGTTCCCGAGTACGCCAGGGTGAGGAGCCAAGCCGCGTTGCGCGCGCACCGGCGTTTCAAGCTCTCGTACTCGTCGTGTTCGGTGCGCGTTCGGTTCGGGAACGCGGCGTAGTGCCTCCGGCGCGCCGCCTCCGCGCGGTGGTACACGAGCGCGCAGAAGCATACGATGGCGGGGGGGACGGAGACGCCCACCACGAATGAGCGGTAGAAGTTGACGCTGTCGTCGGTGCACCCGGGCGCCAGCGCCGACAGGTTCAGGTTGGTCAGGTCCAACGCGTCCAGAATGCGGTCGACGCCGCGCGGGAACGCGACGTCGTACTCCTTCAGGAGCCCGAGGCACTGCGCGATGAACACCAGGCAGGAAAACAAAGCCACCGCGCGGTCCTCGCTTCCTTCTTTTTCGGACGTGGATTCGGACGTGGACGTCACGCGTTTCTTCGTCATCGGCGTTTCTTTCGAAGCGCGTTCGGAGCGTTCGGAGCGTTCGGACGTCTCAACGAGGTGCGCTGGGTTTTTTTTTTCGGCGTCGGCGGCGTCCCCCGGCGGCTCGCGGAAGATGTACCACAGGAACGCCGAGAACGCGACGATCCCGAAGATGGGCAGCGCGTAGGTGGCTTCTCCGTCGCACGGCACGCACGCGCGTCCCCACTGCCGGAACCCGGACGAGCACACCGCGCACACGGGACCCTCGTAGCCTTCGGCGCACGCGGCGTCTCCCGTCGCGGACCCGGGGAGGCACGCGTTTTTCACGGGGCACGCGAAGACGTTTCGCGCCTCCTCCGCGCTTCGCCACCACCCCGGCTTGGAGAGGAGCTCGTCGCCGCCGAGGCAGTCCCCGCCCAGGGGACACGCGACGCACGCGACGCCGTCGAAGTTGAACGTGCGGTCCTTGCACTCGACGCAGTCCTTGGCGATGGGCGCGCCGGTGACGCCGTCCGCGCCCAGCACCACCGGCTCGCGCCCGCGCGCGCACAAAGAGATGCGCACCGAAAACGTCACCGGCGCGATTGCGCTTTCGGTCGCGGTTTCGGCGGTTTCGGGCGTTTCGACGTTTTCGACGACGTCTTCAGAAGACGCCGAGTCTCGCGAGTCATTCGACGCGCACGCGATCCTCGCCTCGTACGTGCTTCCGAGCCTGCCCCTCGGGACGACGCCGTCGAACACGACGAGGCCCCCTTCCGACGAGGCCTCCAGCGCGCCGCCGAGCTCGAGCGCGTCGGCGACGGCGACGTCCGCCGCGTCATTTTCCAAAGAGGCGGGAACCGAAACGGGATCGACGCGGCAGGCGACGCCGTTCTCGGTCGCGGCGACGCGCCCGTAGAAGTCCACCAGCGACGCCGCGAAGGCGGGCGCGGAGGTGGCGCTGGAAAGCTCCGCGGGGAGCGCGACGCCGCCCGAGAAGCTCACAGAAAGAGCCTCCGTGGCGACGCCCGCCATCTCGCCGGCGAGAAGCGCCGCGGAGGCGCCCGCGCCGGCGGGCGCCGCGGACGCCGGCTCGGCGCCGAGACCGTCGCCTCCGCCCAGGTCGCACGCCTCGCACGCGAGCTCGGCTTCGGGGGACGCGGCTCGCGTCCAGTAGGCGGCCTCGCCGGCGACCGCGCGCGCGTTGCGCACGGTGAGCCGCTTGAACGCGCCGTGCGCGAGCGGCGCGGACACAAACAGGCTCCCGCCGCGCCGGCCGGCGGCGTTTCCGTCCATGGCGGCGTCGGCGACGGCAAAGGCGACGTCGCGCGGGCGTCTTTCTTCCGGGACGTCATCGAGAAAGTTTGCGAAGAAGAAGGACGCGCGCGACGCCACGAGCGCCGCCGTCGCCGGCTCGATGACGATCGCGATCGCGCCTCCGTCCAACGCTCGGTTCTCGGTGAACGTGACGTTCGGCCCGAGCACGGCGAGCGCCAGGCCCTCGTGCGACACGCCGCCGCCTCGCCCGGCGCGCGCGACGTTTCTCTCGAAGCGCGTTTTCGGTCCGAACGCGAAGAGCGACGCGGCGACGGCGACGCGCACGCCTCCGCCGGAGTCCGCGGCTTCGTTCTCCGCGAACGCGCATCCCGAGCGCAGAGCGACCGTCCCTGCGGCGGCGAACACGCCGCCGCCCTCGCCGCCCACCACGGACGCGTCCGGCGACGTGACGTTGGCGTAGAGCGCCGCGGAAGACGCCGCGGAGACGCGCGCGCGCGACGCGCAACTCGCGTCGCCGGCTCCTTCGTCCGACCCGACGCACCCCACGGCTTTGTTCGATTCGACATCAGCGTCCTGCACGTCCACGACGGCGGCACGCGCGACCACGCGCGGGTCCCCGGAGGCGTTCATCTCATCGCTCGGCGCGACGAAGACCGCGCCTCCGTCCGGTGCCGAGTTGTTGCGGAAAACGCAGTTCTTTGCGCGCAGCGCGGTGGGCGCAGCGACGGCGTCCGGGTCGTCGGCGTTTTCGGCGTTCGAGTCGATGTTGGGCTCGAGCGCCACGGCGCCTCCCCCGAACACGCCGGAGCGGCACCGCTCCTTGTCCACCAGGACGACGTTCCCGGAGAAAACCACGGACTTTGAGTCGTCGCCCTCGAGGGAGCCCTCGACATCGACCACGCAGCCGCGGGACGCGAGCACGCCGCCGCCGCGCGTCGCGGCGACGTTGTCTTGGACGGCGGCGTCGCCGCGGAAGGCGAGGCTCGCGCCCGCGCCCGCGCACGTGGCGCCGCCTCCCCCCCCGCGCTCGGCGCGGTTGGACCTCAGCGCGGCGCCTTCGCGAAACTCCGCGGAGCCCCCGGCGAGGATGGCGATACCTCCTCCGCCGTCTATATCCCGCGCGACGTTGTTTTCCACGACGACGTTTTCTCCCCGGAAAGAAACGCGCGCGCCCGTGTTTACGTACGCTCCGCCGCCCGACACGGAAGCCGCGTTGGCTTCGAGACGCGCGCCGGTTGTTAAAAACAACGCCGAGTCGACGTAGGCGTGCGCGCCGCCGCCGAGCTGCGCCTCGTTATCGCGCACGACCGTGTCGTTCGACAACAACAGCGTGGCCTGCGTGTACGCGAGCACGCCTCCGCCCCACTCCGCGGCGACGTTTTCGTAAACGGCGCTAAACGAGAGCGTCGCGTTTGAACCGGCGAACGCGCCGACGCCGGCGCCGTACGTCGCCGCGTTGTTTCGCACGACGGCGCGTTCGATTTCGGGGGCGCAGCCCGTTCCGACGAACACGCCGCCGGCGAAGAAGCTCACGCATTCGCTCACGAGCAGGCCGTCGACAATCAACGACGCGCCTCCGTCCACGTTCAACCCGCCGCCCTTGCCGTTCTCCTCGGGGAGAGAACACCCGACGGCGGAGAAATTGAAAAGAGACGCGGACGTGCCAAATCCGGCGACGTACACGCCGCCGCCGCGCACTTCGTTCCCGGTGCCGTCCGCGCCTCCAAAACATTCCAAAGCGGCGGATTCGCGGAGCGTGACGGTCGCGCCGTCGAGCGCGGCGACGCCTCCGCCGGCGCCGCCGGAGGAGCACGCGCGGAACACCGTGTCGGTGACCTCGACGTTCGCGCCGGCGCCGGACACGAAGAGCCCGCCGCCCGTCGCGCGGCTGGCGTTGACGATTTCCAAAGCGTGAATCTTCACCGCGTGCGGAGGCGACGCGACCAAGCCCCCCGCTTGGGGGGCGGAGCCGCACGCGATCGAGGCGAAGGGGGCGGGCACGACGGGCTCGAAGCCGAACGGCCTATTCGTCGCGTCCGGAGCGTCCGAAACGTCCGAAACGCCCGAACGGGACCGGGACCGGGGACGGGAACCCACCAGCCCGGAGACGCGCACGGGCATAGCCGCGCCGAGCTCAGCCCCGCAGTTCCCGGCGCTTTTGTGTTCGCCGGGGAGGAACACGAGCTCGGCGGGCGCGTCGTCGGTGAACGTCGCGCCCGAGGCGGCGGCGGCGGCGAGCGCGACGGTCAGGTCCGCGCAGGGTGTCCAGTGCGCGCCGCACGCGCTCGCGTCCGCGCTCACGCCTCCGGAGGCGTCCGGGGAGATGAACACGCGCGCGGCGTTATCGCGCGCGCCGTCCGCGGAGGCGCCGTAGTTGGCCGTCTCGCGAAACGGACCCAGCGGCGCGCTCTTCGCGCCGTCGCCGGCGACGGCGGTCAAAGAGACGAACGCGACGACCGGCGCGTCTCCCGTCTGGGGGACGTCCAGGGAGTAGTGAGAGGCGTCCGAGACATTTTTCCAGGCGTCGCTCGCGTCGATCGTCACTGTGGTCATGCTCTGCGCGCACGCCGCCTCGGAGGGCGGGAGGCCCGGAGCGCAGCGCGTCACCTCGAAGGATGCCGTTTCCGCGCTCGCGACTCCGCCGGCGATTTTCGCCGACCAGACGAGCCGGAACGCAGGCGCGGCGGGGTTTGAGGCGTCTAACACGACGTACGCCCACGTCGCGGGCTCGGGAAGAAGCGCTTCTTCGTTTTGCGTCTCTGGAGCGTCTGGAGCGTCGATCGTCGCTTCGCCGTCGGAGAGCGAAGCGCACGTGGCGTGCGTCGCGAGGTCGGCTTTCGCGACTTGGCACGCCGCGGCGAGCGCGTCCGCCTGCGCGGCGTACGTCTCGGACTGCGAAACGGCGGATTCGACGCCCGGGCAGAAACACCCAGCGTCGTTCCAGGCCCCGAGCGCGGCGCAGCACGCCTCGTCCGCGCCGGAAGCGCACGCGCCGAGCGTGCCGAGCGCGGCGGTGCTGGACGCGCAGTCGAGGCCCGCCGCCGAGCAGCGCGACGCGAGCGCGAGGAGCGCGGCGAGCGCGAAACGGAGGGTCCGAGAGAATCGGGGGGGAGGCATCCCCGTCGCGCCGAAGCGGCGCGAGCCGCGCGTGCGCGCGCGAGCGTCGACGCGCGTCTCGGCGCGGACGTCGGTGCGGTCGGTGTTCCGGCGAGCTGGACGCATCATCGCGTCAAACTCCGGTCGCGACGCGTGCCGTGCGTGTCGCGCGTCGGAGAGTGGCGATCCGCCAGCTTGTCACACTCGAGACGTTACGAGCTTGTCACTCGGGCGTTTCGCGTCCGGGCGCGGTGATTCGGACTCGAGACGGCGGGCGCGATGAGCCGTTACCACGGGGATTTCGGTGCGACGGGTCGTGACTCGAGGCGCGACCCGCATCACGAACGCGAGCGGACGGGGAGGCGGAGGGTCGTCTCGGGTGATCAAGTTCGGTCGAGCCCGAGGTCGACTCTTCAGCTTCTCTCCGTCCGAGAAAAACGCTCGCGAAATCGCGATCGATTTTCATTTCTGCCCGGCAGCCCCGGGCCGCGTGTAACACGTGCGGCTGAGCCAATTGCGCCAGAGTTTCGCCGCGCGGGCGTGCGCGGCGTTCCACGAGCCCGAGGCCACCAGGAGAGGGGTCTCGCGGCGTCGAGGGAGCGACCATGAGTCGACACGCGAGGAACGCACCTGGCGCGTGGGGCCGACGCGCGTACGAGGATGAGGTACGTCTCAACACCCTGTAGCGCCGGCCGTCGCCTTCATTTTCCCGAGTCGGCGTCGTCTCGGAACACCCGCCATCTCGTGCGCGGCCCGTCGCGCCCGACGCCTCGCCCCCGTCGCGCGGCCCACCGTCGCTCTCCACCACTCACACCTCCTCGCCTCTATCCCACCGACGCAACAGAGAGTCCCCCTGGTGTCCGATCCGGACGACGTGGAGCGCGCCGGCGGCTCCGGCGCGGGCGTTCCCGGCAAAGAAAGCCGCGAGCGCCTTCGGTGTTTCAACCGCGTCGGCGTCGCGCTGCTCGCTCTGGGCACGCTGTTCGCGCTCGGGTTCGCGGGGTATCGCCAGGCGTCGCAGGGTCTGTCCACGTACGACACCAGCCACGCGGCGCGCGCGAAGCGCACGCCCTTCCCGCTGGTCGCGCACGAGATTTGGCTCGGCGATGAGATGCCGACGGTGAAGCGGCTTTTGTTTGAGCGCAACCGCGAAGTTCTGGCGCCGTGGGGCTGGGAGCTGCGTCTGTGGGGCGTCGGGGACATCGACGCGATCAACTTCCCGTCCACGTACAAAGCGCTGCGTCGGGGTCTGGAGCGTTTCGAGGCGACGGGCGACAACGTCTGGAGCATGGTGGGCGACTTGATGAAGTTTGAGATTCTGCACAAAGTCGGCGGGCTGTACCTGGACACCAACGTCGAGCTGCTTCGGGACCCGAGCCCGTTGTTTTGGGACACGGCGAGCGCGGGGAAGCAGGCTTTTTTCGTGGCGGACCCGGGGGACAACCGGTTCGTGAGCGCGGGCATGATCGGCGCGGTCGCGCCCGGGTCCGCGCTGCTCAGCGCGGTGATCTCGAACGGCGCCTACCTGGACGGCGTGGATTTCGCGCAGCACTGCATCGCCAACGCGATCACCGGGCCGGTTATGCTCACCGCGCACCTGGAGAACGACAAGAAGCTGCTGGACACCGTGAGTATCTTCGACAGGGACGTGGCGTACCCGCTGGCGTGCGGGGAAAACTATCTGGACCCGTGCGTCAAGAGGATGGACCGCGAAACGGCGGAGGATGACGAAAACGAAAAAGCGTCCAAGGCTCGCGCCGACGCCGCGGCGACGGCGCGGTCCATGTCCGGCGTCGGTTCGTCGTCGCTGGGCGCGTTCCTTGACGCGAAGAACGCGCCTCCTCCTCCTCCTCCTCCTCCCGTGGGCGCGCTGCGCCGCGTGGCGCGCACCGCCGCGGACGTCGCGGCGACGGCGGCGAAGTGGCGCGAGGAGGATGAGGCGAGACGCGAGGCGGAGTGGCGCCGCAACGCCGTTTCCACGACGTCGAGTTGGCGCGTCGTCGTCGAGAACGACGGCGTTTCTTGGAACGCCACCGTGCCTTGTCGCGCGGTGGCTCGTGCGTATCCTGACTCGTACGCCATCGACCACTTCTCCGTGGGCGGCGCGAGCTGGCAGCAGAACTGCGACCGGCTGGAAAAAGCCGAGCTCATGACCAAGTGGGTGGAGGAGAAGACGTCGCCGGACTCAAAGCTGGTGCACGACTGGGCGATGAGCGCGGTTCGGTTTTTGGGCGGCCCGGACAAAGGGCGGGAGTTCGTGAAGCGGATCAGGCTGCACTCCACGAACGGGAAGAGCGGTCGCGCGCGCCTCATGCTCGTGGCGTCCAGTTTGCGCGCGGGCGGCGCTTTACTCAACGAGATGCTGGAGACCACCGCGGACCACCCTGTGGATTCCAAGATTTGGTACCGGGAAGACGAAGCGCGCGCGGACGCGTTTTTCGTCACCTACGTCACGCTGGGCGACTTGTGGTCGCACGGCGCGTTTTCGCGCGTGCGCGAAGGGGATGGGAGCTGGCAGGATAAGCTTCGGTCGTACCTACTGACGAACGGAGTGTCAAGAGCCGCCATCGACAACGCGCACGTCGACCCGGAGACGTTCGTCGAGGAGACTTTGAAACGCTTGTGGGAGAGCGGCATCGACGTCGTGCACGCGATGCTCACGCAGTCGGGGGACGGTTTGCGGGCGAGAGCTTTGCCGGAGTCGTCGGCGTCCACCTCGTCGTCAAACCCGGGAAGGTCCGTCGCGTCCACCTCGTCGTCCGCGAACGCGACGCTCATGCCGGTGGAGAAGAGACTGCCGAAGAACAACACCGAGGTTCTCGAAGCGTTGCTCGCGAAGTTCCCGGACTCGCCGACGGTGTGCCTGCGCCGGCGGAACGTGCTCGACGCCTACGTGTCTCTGTACCGCGCCGAGCACGGCGACGCGCCGTGGCAGATCGTCGCCGAGCCCCCGCCCGCGCCCGCGGCCGGAACCCCCGGCGTTGCCGCGGGCGGAGTTCGACCCGCGGGGGGCACCTCGACGGGCGTCTGGGGTCTCGGCGAAGATGGAAATTCAAAACGAAAAAGCGGCGACGTTTTTGATGACGCGAAAACGGCGCCGAAGTTCACCGACGGCGCCGACGGGCGAGCGAGCGCGGAGGCGTTTGGCGCCTTCGGCGACGTCCCCGGAGACGACGCGCTTTCTCGCGACGACGCGGTCGGCGTTCGGACGAGACTCCACTCGTCCCGCTCGTCCAACGCGGAGAACCCGGAGAGAACCAAAACGCCCCGCCGCGTGCGTTTCGACCCCGCGGTTTTCGCGTGGCTGGACTACTTCGAGACGGAGTGGCTGAACGAGGTGGAGTCTTTAACGAAGTCGGCGGGCGACGGTTTAGGGTGCGAGTCGCTGGTGTACGAAGACGCGCTGGCGGACGAGGCGCGGCAGAGGAAGACGCTGGAGTGGCTCAACGCTCGGT
>Ga0209251_1002407_pt1 | contig 13115 bp, 5 predicted proteins | sample SaaInlV_100m_DNA_6_FD_184665 | JGI IMG/M metagenome (GOLD analysis project Ga0209251, IMG submission 184665) | Marine microbial communities from expanding oxygen minimum zones in the Saanich Inlet - Saanich Inlet SI073_LV_10m_DNA (SPAdes) (version 2) | ecosystem: Environmental > Aquatic > Marine...
GCCGTTATTGTTGGCCCTCACCACGGTACGTTTGAAGCACTTGTCAGTGCTTTGAATGATCGGGAGATGCTTTGTGCTGCGGTATCTTCTGAGCATGATCTTCTATCAACCGTCAAGCGATTTCTCGATCGTCCTGAAGAGGCTGTCTCAGTTGGTCTTGCCGCGTGCAAGCGCGTTCGGAGTCTCGTGCAAGACAGCGTCGAGATTTTGGACTCGGTTTTGCTTCCTCTCGTGCTCTCGGAGCTTTCTCGTCATCAAGTGATTGATCGTAAAGCCAGCTAGCTAGCTAGCTAGCTTAGGTGGTTTGTAGAACACTATGCGTATCATTTCTTAGCTCCATTCTGTGCTTGCGGCTTTAGTCTTTCATCCTCGTTCCAAGACACGTTCATCTTGCTTGGTTGGTTTTGTTTTATTTTGATTTTCCACTCCTCGCTTTTGTCAAAAAGCAAGTCCCGGAATGCGTCGGAACCAACAACGGTCACACGTCTTTGTCTCGGAACGCGACCACGCGTCGGCAGAGCTTGGTTCCCGCGGCACGCGTCGTGGGAACAAGCCGGTAGGATGGGTCACGGGGACAGGACTTCGCGTCCTCGCGCTGCTCATGTGGCGCACGCAATATCTGTGCGGGTGCGTTTGTGCCCCCGGTCGTCCGGTCGCGACAAACTCGGCACTCGTGCTTTCCCATGCCCTCGCGCTCTCACCAAACTAACGCTAGGACCCCTCCCCTCCTCTACCTACTGCACAGATGGATGCTTTCGCAGAAAATTTGCAGACCGCGAGAGAGTATAACGATATGATAAGCGCAATGCTACAGAACGAGCTGGAGATGCCCTCTGATGTCGTGGGTCCACCTGAGCTCGCCGCGCCCGCATCAAACTTGTCGTCAGTGGAAAACGCCAACACTGAGCTGAAGAAAGGCGAGAACCCAGGGTTAAGGCTACGTTCGTCATCCGAAGCGAATACCGCGCGTTCTGGGATATCTTCACAAAAGGCTAGCGCCCTCGACGTCGAGATTCAACGCCTGCAGCGTGAAGTTGAGCGCCATCGTGAGGTCGAGGCTGAACTCGAAGCGGCAATGTCAACTGCCGCCGAGGCTTGGTTGTGCGACACCACGAAAAAGAGCGCCGAACCGGTTAAGCCGGTCGAGGTCGAAGATGCGAGACTTAAGGCGGCGTTGGATGCTTGCGCTGCTTTGAAGGAGAACCTCGCTGTCGAGATACGATATAGGGGCATGGCTGAAGAGGAAGTTGCGACGACTCGGAAAGAACTGGATGCTGCGAGCAATAAACTGCGAGATGTGGCTGAAAAAGGTGAACAGCTTGTTCATCGCATAGCGACGTTGGAGGCAGACCTCGAGACTCGAAACGTTGAGGCAGACGAGCTCAGGACAGAACTCGACGTTTCAAGGAGCCAGCAGGTCGTATCGATGTCAATTACCGTTCTGGATGACTCGAAGCCTACGTCTGTGCCGGATGTCAAGACAGCGCACACAGGCGCGTCGGCGGAACTTGAGGAAGCTCTACAGGGGAAACAAATGGCAGACGCGCAGGCGTCCATGCTGCGTTCTTGTTTGGAGGACACCGAGGAACTGTTGGAGGAGTCAAGGTCGAAGGTGAACCTTCTTGAACAGAAACTTCAGGCTGCTAAGCTCGAGAAGTCAACCGGAAAGGAAGATGACGTCGAGGAACTTCGTGGTCAAGCAGCTGAAGCGGAGAGCAGAGCGAGCGCTGCTCTCGAGAGGGCAAAGAGCGCCGAGTTAGAGGCAAGCCTCGCCAAGGAGGAAGCACAAAAAATGCGGCTCGCCGCCGAAGTTGAGCGCGACTCTGCCATCTCTTCTATGAAGGTACTTCTGGAGGAGGCCAACAAGAAACTGCAGGCAGCGGATGAAGTCGAATCTGACCCAAATCAGAGTGCTCTGGAAAGCGCGGATGCACGCGTCGAGTCCTTGAAGGAAGAGCTTGCCTCTGCTGAAAGCAGAGTTTCTGAGAAGGAAGCGGAGGTTGCTGCGTTACGCGCTACGTCCGAAGCTCAAGCCCTGCGCATAGGGAGTCTCGAGTCCGAGTTGGATGCGTCTCAGGGTGATTCATCCTCGAAAGTAATCGAGGGCGATATCACACCATCGCAGCTCACGGAGTCCGTAGAAGAAAAAGCCGGGCAGGTCGCAGCTGCGGAGAAACGTGCCGAAGCCTTGCGGGAGGAAATCCAGTCTTTGACACGGTCATTACAAGAAGCGCGCGCAGAGAAGCAAGCGCTCATCGATGCAGCCGAGGAGGCTTCGAGCGACTCCCGAGCGCAAATCAAATCCGCCGAGGAGAAGCTCGAAAGCGAGCTGCGCGATTCAAAGCGTCTGACAGCTGAGCTGGCGGCATCACAACTTCGCGTCGCCGAGCTGCAGTCCGACGCTCAAGTTGCCGCGCGTTCGTTTGCCGAAGTTGAGTCACAGTTGTCAGACGCGAGGCACCAGGTGACAGAGCTCGAGACTTCGATCGCCGCGTTTCGCGCGGAGGCGACGGAAGCGTTGCAGCGGAAGACGGATGAGCTCGTCGAAGCGTCTCGCGCGAGTGCAGATGCTCAGTCACGGGTGCGAGCCGCTGATGCCGAGATTCAGAGGCTCAACGAGTCTCTGCTCGAGCAGCCGAAGGAGGTGGACGAGAGTCCATCGTCTGAGCTGGTGAAGCTGCGTGAATCACTCGCTGAATCAGAGGCTGCGAGGCAAAGCTCGAGACTCATCGAGGCCGATCTAAGGGTATCATTAGAAACTTTGGAGACCTCTACCTCGGAGCGTGAGGCTGAATATGCCGCGAAGCTCGAACAGCTCACGACGAAGCTTGCAAAATCTGAGGAGAGCTTGAAGGCAGCGCGCGCGGAAACTGCGAAAGCAGAGTGGAATGTTTCGGAGTTGAAGTCTCGACTTCAAATCGATGAGTCGAAAACTCAGAGCAAACAGGCCGAGATCGACAAGCTGTCCTCGTTGCTTTCGGAAGTCCGGACGAAGGCATCTGATGAGAGAGCCTCTGCGTTGAAAGTATTTAACGCAAAGCAGGCGGCATCAGACGCAAAGTTGATTTCCGTCGAGCAGGAGTGCGCTACTCTTCGAGGTGAACTCGCAGATGCGCGACTGTCTATAAGGCAGTCGACTGATGCTGCTGATTCTGCGAAGCGACGCGTCGAACAGCTCTTGGCCGAGTCCACCTCCTCGACTCAAAAGCTTGATGAGATGGAAACCATGCGCAGTAAAGCTGAGGAACGCGCGTCGAAAGCAGAAAGGGCGCTTTCGGCGTTCAAAGAGGAGGCGAACACGACGCTCAAAATCAAATCTGAGGAGCTCGTCGTCGCGTCGTATGCGCTCTCTCAAGCTGAAGAGGCTAAGGCTGCGATGGAGGATGAACTCAAGGCCTCAAAGGCTACCATATCTAAGGATGAAGGCGTTGCAGCCGACGAGAGCCTCCGTAAGCAAGTTGTTGAGCTTCGTGAAGCGCTTAAGGAGGCTCAAGAGGCTCAAGCTGGGCAGCAATCGACGCAGACGGAGTTCAGACTTTTGCTCGAAGCGACGGAGGCCGCCACCGCAGATCGTGAAAGTGAATTCGAGCTTCAGCTCAAGCGCTTCCAGGACCAAGCAACGAGCGCTGAATCAAGAGCGCAAGAGTACCTGGCCAATACTGCTAAGATGGAGTGGTCAATGTCGATACTTGAAACGCGCGTGCAAGAGGAGCTGTCGCGGACGTCGGCGAAGCAGGACGAGGTTGACGGCTTGTTGAAGCAAGTACAGGAGCTCAAACTGCAGGTTGAGGCATCTAAGGCTGAAGCTGATGCGAGGGTCGCAGCGTGCGAGTCGGAAACGTTCGAGATGAAGGAACTCCTCGCGACATGTCGTCGAGAACTCCAAGAAGCTCATGACGCGTCTGCTCATCTTGCTCGTAATTTGACCGCTGCTGGCCTCGATCACGAGGGTTCGGCCGAGACTTCGGCACGCATCGTGAGCGAAACCGAGTCCAAACTTGCCGTCGCAGAAGGGCGGGTCGCAGAAGTTGAGGCTGCGCTCTCCACGTTCCGCATGGAAGCGAAGCAAACTTTGGAAGCTAAGACTTCAGAAATCCTTGCGGCGTCACTCGCGGCTGCAGATGCTGAGACATCGACAAAGACGGCGGAAGCGGAGGTTCAGAGACTGAAGCTTGTCATCCAGAAATACGAGGAAGACAAGTGTCTCGATTCGGCGATCAAGGCAGAAGTGACGGAGCTGCGCAGCGCTCTCGGGGATGCCTTAGATGCCCACAAGAGTCAGCAGTCTTCGCTAACTGAATTAAAGCTTCGCTTGGAAGCTTCTGAGATGTCAACAGTAGAACGCGAGGCTGATCATGTTGCGAAGCTCGAACAGCTCACGACGAAGCTGATACAGCGCGAGGAGAGCTTGAAGACGGCGCGCGCGGAAACCGCGAAAGCAGAGTGGAACGTTTCGGAGTTGAAGTCACAGCTTCAGGTGGCGACCATCAAGCTGAAAGATGCTCAAGACCGGAGTTCCTCAGCCACCGTGAGGCTGACGGAAGCTGAGCAAGAACTTATAACCACTAAGATGGAACTTGCTGAAGCTAAGAGACTCTCTGAGCACTCTGCCACTGATCTCAGAAACGTTCGGAAAAGGTTGGAGGCGCACGTCGTTTCGGCTTCGCAACTTGAATCCAAGTGCGCCGCCGCAGACCAACGAGCATCGAACGCTGAAGGCGCGCTCCTCGCCTTCAAACGTGAAACGATGCTTCTCGTCGAACAAAAGCTGGAAGAAATTACGATGGCTCACCAGTCCGATGCCGAAGTGATGCGTGGCGACTTTCAAAAGGCGGCGACAGTCGCTGTCGAGAGGAAGACGGCGGAGCTCGTGTTGGCCACGCGCGCCGCGGCTGCGGCGGAGTCGGCGAGTGAAACGTCGATCGGCAACATCGACAAGGTGAAGCAAGTGTTGGCCAAGGTGGAAGAGAACGCCGCGAAGGACGCTGAACATAGAGTGGACGCAGTCAGGCATGAGTTCGCAACGGAAATCGATCGTTTACGGGATCTTCTGTCCAAGGCACCAGACTCGCGGGCTTTGGAAAATGAGATCTCGAGCCTCCGTTCGGAACTGGAAAGTGCGAGGGAGGCGCACGTCTTACAGAAGGCTTTACACGACGAGTTACGCGCGCAATTGGATACGTTTCACGGAATGTACGAGGCCCACGAAACCGTCGCCAGAGAAGAATTGTCTGGTCTTCGCAAGCGTCTCGAAGACAAGGAGAAGACCTTGCTCGAGGCCAACCAAACACAGATTGCTGCTGATGCTGAGATATCTCGTCTCGAAGCCAAGTGCAGGGAGTTGGAGCTCGTCAACAAGTTATCTAATGATGCGTTGTCTGGCGTTTCCAGCGAGACCCAGATCGTGATGACAGCACATATCAAACGAGCGACCGAGGCAACGGAACGTGCAACTCAGATGGCTTCGACGACCGCCGCTGCACAAGCAGAGGTTGCTATTTTGAAGACGCGTTGCGTTGAGCTCGAACGCCTTCTCGAGTCGGAGCAGAACCTTGTTGCCACCGAGAAGGAAACGCTCGCGGAGGCTCTCGCGGAACAGACCAACCTTGCGATTTCGGCTTCTGATCGAGCCTCACTTCTTGAAGCGTCGAAGATTTCTCTCGAGTCTGAGGTAAAGCGCTTCCAAGAGCGCTGTGCTGAACTGGAGCAGGCTTTCGATCGTGATGAAGTCAACCGTCTGGTTACCGAGATTAAGGAACTTCAACGCGATCACGCTGAAACTCTCGGCGTGTGCGAAACGCTCAGGGAACAGCTGAAGCTGGTCACTGAGGCAGCGGAAAAATCGAATGCCCTCAACAAGCGTCACGTTGACGAAACAGAAGCTGCGAGTCGCCTTGTCGAATCAGAAAATGATTTGGCTCGGAACCACAGCGCTCTGCTGGCGGAGGAAATCTCGATTGCGCGCGCTAACGTCGCCGCCCTCAGCGCGGTGCGGGATTCGCTTGAAAGCGAGCTAGCTGCCAAGGAAGACATCATCATCAAGGCGAATAGTGCGCGTGACCGGGCGATCGACGAAGCGCAGGAGCTTCGTATTCAGCTCACAGACTTGCAAAGCGATACCCACAAACTCGAGATGGATGCCATCTCGAAGTTGGAAGAACTCTCCGGCGAGGCTCAAGTGAGCGCCGCGTCGTCGGAAGATCTTCACGTGCAGCTTGTCGAGGTGAAATCGCAGGCGGAGAAAGCCGCGCGCGACGCGAAACTGGAACGTACGGCGCTAGAGGGAAAATTAAGAACCTCCAACGCAGAGCTTTCTGCGTCACGCGAAGAAGTCGAACGGTTGACAACGGAACTGCATAAGTACGCTGCAGGGCGAGCGGCAAACGTGGAAAAAGCCAAGGAAGAGTTGCGGGAGGAGACGGAACTCATGATGCAGGGCGCGCAGGCGGAGGTTACGAAAGCGCTGATGGAAAGCGAGCGTTTGAAGCGGCGTTTGAGGGCATCCGGCGCACGTGTCACGCAGCTCGAAAAAGAAATCATACGCTTACAGAAGCACGAACACGCGCTGCATGCGCTCATGGATGCAGCAGATGCGTTAGACTAAAACACATTAGCGATAGTTCTTATCATATTTAGACTAGACTACTTAGGCTCAAGAGGCTCAGAACTCGATGCCCTCGCTCGGAGGCACTAACAACGTGCCCGAGTTCCATCCCTCCGTGCTACACACCTGCGGCTCTCTTCGCGCCGCGACCCAGATGTCTTCCATGCGAGGTTTAATATCGCGGACGGCGAGCCATCGCGGGTCGAGCTGCTTGGACACCATTCGCTTCGCAGTCTTCGGCGGTTCCTGGGGAATAGCCGTCAAGCCTTCGAATCGCCTGCCGTTACGCGGCAGCGAAAGGTCCATGTTCGCCGCCGCCATCGCGCGCACGTGCGTGTCCGCGACCGCCGCAGCCTCCTTTTTCCCAGTCACGCCCAGAGGTGCCATGTGATGCTGCAGCTCGGCATCTTTGTCGAACACGGCGAAAGGGATGAGCGCGTTGCGATGCAGCAGAGGCCTCGACGACATCAGAGACGGCTTCGCTAAGTCAGTCTCGGCGCCGCGCACGCCGCCGAGCGTGTCGTCAGGATCGAATTCATCGTCATCCTCCTCTTCCTCCTCTGATTCGTCCATCTCGGGCGCTTTCGCCATCACCTTCGCGGCCATCTTCGACACCACGCGCGTGGCACGCTCGGACGGAGTGGTATCCGGCGGCTGGTGATACTTCCCGGAGCGGGAAAACGCTGGCCGCAGCACGCCCGTCGGCTTCGACGCCCTGGCCGCAGGTTTCGTCTTGGCAGAGGGCGTCGGCGGCGGCGCGGCACGCGGTTCGTGTTCCGCCGCGGACGCGTCCGCATCGGATGCCGAAACCTGCACTTCGCCAACGTCGCTCACGAATCGAATGCCCGAACCGCCCTGGTTCGTCTCCGACGGAAGCGGTCCGTGGCCGAGCGGTTGCGGGGGAATGTCCGCGCCCAAACCCTGCTCTCGAAGCAGCGCGGTGACGGACGGCGTCAACCTCCCCTCGAACATTCGAGGCGCACCCGCGGAGCTGCACACCATGGCCAAATCGACGGTAACGGTAGACGCGCTGTATTCGCATCCCACGATGCCGCTCGTGTACGACGCGCTCGCGATCGAAGTCCAGTGCTCGGTTTCGAACAAGCGCGCTTCCCCGCGCCCCGCGTGGTGGGACTCCCCCGAGCCCGCAAGAAGCGACGCCCCGTCGCCACGGAAGGACAGGTGCGACACTTCCATCCCCGCCATCTGATGCAGCACCGAAGCGGCGCGCCACCCGAAATCCATGGAGTTTCCAGACGCGTCCGCGGTCCACGTGTACACCACGCCGTCCGCCGAGCCCGCGGCGAGGAGCTGCCTCGTTCCATTCGCCGGCGCGCTCCACGTCGCAATGGAGGTGAGGGGCGCGAGTGCGTCTCCTGGGGTCATTCTGTGCAACATGCGCAGACGCGGGTCGTCGCTCACCTGCCAGACTCGCACAGAGCCGTCGTTCCCCGCGGACATCACGCACGTGGGGCTCGCGATGGCCACCGCGCGCACGCCGCCTCTGTGCGCGGCGCTGATACTGCCCACCTTCTCGCCGTCGGCGATGCGCCACACGGCGAGGGAGCCGTCCTCGGCGCCGGAGACCACCGTCGTTCCGTCTGTGGAGACCTGGAACGCGGAGACGGCGGCGTTGTGCGACCCGAACAGGAACACCATGCTACCCGTCTCGCCGCCGTCTGCGGGGAGGGTGGAGTACAGAAGATTCGGCGACCCCATCTGCGAAATGAGGAGCGCGCCCGCCTGCTGCTTCGGGATGAACTCGAACTGCCGCCACGCGCGGTGCACGGGCTGGAGCTCGCCGTCTTCGGCCTCGGTGTGGAGCTGAAAGCGCTCAACGCCGCTTCCCTTGGGCCCTCCCGTGCGCATGGCGCGAACGACGCCCCCTCGCTCGACCGCGACCGCGTGGCGCCGGTCCTCGGGGTCCAATCTCGCGCAGTCTAAACGGCTGTCGCCGAGAGCGGACAATGGCTTTTCCGCCACGACGCCGCCTCGAAGACCGGCCGTGGAGGCGGCATCGTCGACGCGCGAGCGGTCATCGAGCCTCGGGGGGAGACGTACGAGCCACGTGTGGCTCATCGTGTCGCGCGCGCCGACTCGAGGTGATCTGGGTCCGAGTCGCGCGAGGCGAAGTGGCGCGGGAGCTGTCTCGATTTTGAACTCCTCGCCAACGAACAACGACTCTTTTCTCCACTTTTCTCCACTCGCCACTTGGCGTTCTATCCGACGTGGTGTTATCGCTTGATCACGGTTTTGGGTCGGCAGCCGGGCTCCTCTGGGTCATTCGAGGGAAGCGCAAAAGCCCAGCTAGACACAGGCCCGCTCGAAACTCGATTACCATGGCCGGCGTGTGTATCGGCACGACCTTCGGGGCGGCGGCGACGCCGTCCCTGCGTGCTCGCCGGTCGACTCTTTCGCTCCGGACGACTTCCCGCGTGTTTCGACGCGTCTCCACGAACTCGCCCGCGGTCGGCCGTTCCGTTCACGCGATTGAGGTGACCGATGCCCCCACGCACTGCGTGGTGGAGTCGGGCGGAGACGAGAGCGCGTTGTACTACCAGTACTCCTTCAGCGATGCCTCCCCCGGTGGCCTCGCCCGCCCAGACTTCGAGAGCGACGACGGTGTAAAGTTGTACATCTCGAAGTCCGCGACGAAGGCGAAGAGCGCCGAGGAGGACCCGCCCACCGCGGCGGTCGAGCCGGTGGTTGAAGACCAGAAGGACGAGAAGGCCGACGTCAAGTCGCGCGTCCTCGGTGTCGTGTCCGCCGCGGTGCGCGTGGTCGAGGAAATCGCGCACAAGCCGCAGGTTGAAACGCCCGAAGTGGTGGAGGAGGTAGAGGAGGTGATGAGTGCGCCTCCGGCGGAGGCGCCTGAGATGCCTCCGACGACCTTCCCCGCGAACGAAGCGTCGTCCATGCGCCACTGCGTCTTCGAAGAGAGCGCGGGCGGTGCAGTGATGTACCACTTCACCGAAGACGCGCCCTCGAACGTCGGCAGGCCCGCGTTCGAGACTGCCGGAATCAAGGCGTACGTGAACCGCGGAGGCAGAGTCGCCGCCGCGGTGGAAACCAAGACCGCCGCCGCGCCTGAGCCCGCCGCCGCGCCGGAGCCCGCGGCGGCGGCGCCGGAGTCCGTCGCGGCGCGCGATGTGGTCTCGAGCCCCGGGGCGGGCACCGGCGGCGTCGCGAGCGGCAAGAGCGGTGTCGCGGTGTTCGAGCGCGGCGTCGGGATCGCGGCTTGGCAAGGTTTGGAGATTGGATACGAAGTGGACGTCGTACTCGAAGTTCCGGCGGGCAAGGAGGAGGCGGCGCCGGCGCCTGCGGCGCCTGCGGCGCCCGCGTCGTCGTTGGAGAAGAGGGTCTGGCTCGCGGAGCCCGTGGCCTCCGCGCCTCGCGGCGAGCGCCAGACGCGAAGCGGCGCGGCCGTCTTTGCGGACGGCGTGGGTTTCGTGACGTTCAGGAACGCGGTGACGCAGGTCGACGAAGTTGCGGTGGCGGCGCCGGAGAAAACCGTTGCGCTGAAGGACGCGCGCTCCGTGGGATCCGGCGGCGTCGCGTTTTCGGGCGTGGGATCGGGGTCGGCAAGCTGGCGGCGACCGGCGGCGGCGGTCAACCCCCCGGTCAGCGAAGGCGCCGAGCCCTCGAAAGAGGACTTCGCGACGGTCGCGGTATGGGCGGCGTGCGGTTTGCTTCTGGCGTTCAAGCTCCTCATCAACCCGGCGTAACGCGGAAGAGGTGCGACGGCGACGCTTTAATGGACTACTGAAAGTATTAATACGCGACAGATGCGCGTCGTCTACTTCATCTCTCGACGCTCCTACTTCCCTTTCACCGTAAGCGTGGCGGCGAGCATGATGTGGTCCGAGGGCTCCAACTTTGACGGGAACGGTCCCTTGACGTCGCTCCTGTGCGGCAGGGGCAGCACCTCCTTCACCTCCACCGCGGGCGAGACGAAGATGTAGTCGAGCGTGTCGATGAACTGCGGGTCATCTTTGATCTGCGCGAAGTTGGTGAAATCCGGTTCCGAGCCGTTCTTCACCTTGTACGCCGAACGCATCGGGTACGGCAACGCGGTGCTCCACTCCTCGCCCTCAGGCGCGACGGGGGCAGCTTCGTGGCCGGAAGGAATGTCCCCGGTGGTGATCAGGTCGTACCCGCCGTCGCCGGGCTTCAAGTTAAAGTCGCCCATGAGCACGGCGGGAAGGTCGCCGGCCATGCGCTGCGCGTACGCGGCGGCGAGCTGCGAGTGGATGGTCATCACGCCCGGGTTGCGGAACATGCAGGGCATGTGGTAGTTCGCGACGCCAAACTCCACCCCGGACTCCTTGCACTTCAGAGTCGCGTACATGATGGTGTTGAATCGGTTGCGCGCGAGTTGCCAGTCGCTCTGCGGCGGACGCTTCCCGGTGATCTTCTCGACCAAGCCGGAGAAGAACTTCTTCAGCCCGCCGGGCTTGGGCTCGCGCGGGAGCTTCTTCGTGTCGCTGCACCTGGAGATGTCCACCTTGGTCACTTCGTACGTCCCGAGAGGCACAGCGAGGGCGATGCCCATGTACCCGTTGAAGGGCTTGCCGTACAGAGAGCACACCAGGTGGTACCCGCGCTCGGCGAAAAACACGTGGAGCTTGCCCGCCCACTTCTGCGACACCTCCTGCAGGCCGATCACGGCGCCGGCGGCGATCTCCGCCTCGAGCTTCTCCAGCATCCGGGGGTAGCGGTTGTCGGGGTCGAGGTCCTCGGGGGCGCAGTGGGTGAAGTACGAGGGCTCACACAGCGAGCTGGAGAGCACGTTGTACGTCACCACGCGGGCATCGTGGGAAGACGCCATGGCGGTGGTTGCGGTGGCGAACGTCCGCGCGCGCCTCGAACGGTGGGTCGCGGTGAGCTGGGAGATCCCGCGGAACGGCGACGCGCGCGACGCGACGGACGAGGCTGCGAACGCGGCGACGGGGACCGATCGAGGTCCGGTGAACCCGAGCGGCGCGGCGTGCGCGTGCTGTTGGGCGCCTCGGGTGTGGGCACCCGACCCGAACGATCGCTTTGAACCGGCGAACGCGGAGCGAGGGGCGAACGCGGAGCGGGGGGCGAACGCGGGAGCCTGGCGCTGAAGCAATCGAAGAGCCACCGGCTGAACGACAATTGACATCCGAGTCAAGGGGGACGTGGCGGGTTGCGCCGTCTCCACTGCCGCGCGATCGCCCAGCTCATCAGGCGAAACGAGAAACCAGATTTCGAGTTGCGGACAAAAAAGCGCGAAAGGTTCGAACGAACTTAAACGGTCGCGGCGCTCACTATTGGTTGCGCCATCGCGCCCACCCACGGAAGGTCATCTTCCGCGAGGTGCTCGAGCACCTCCTTCCCGCACATGAGCTTGCGTCAGAGGCGCGTCGCGGCCTCACCGGTGTCGCCGGAGCCGCAGGAGATGGCCCGAAATGCCGCCGAGCCGCTTTCCACGAGAGACCCATGGGCTCAACGAAACAGCGCGTCGACGGAGGCGTTCGGCGCGGCGGTGGTGAACTTCGTGATCGTCACGCCCATGGTCCTCTGGGGCGTCGTGCTCCTCGCGGGAACGGCGACGTATGCCGGTCCCGGAGCGGCGCAAAACGCGCACCTTCCGCTGGCGTGGTACGACGCCCTCTTCGTGCGATTCGGCCCTCTGTTTTTCATGTTGCCGCTGGCGCTGCGCGCGTTCTCCGACGTCGCCGACGAGACGTCCTTGCCCACGCCCGCGCGCGCTTTCGTGGTGTACGCGATCGTCGGCCTCGTGCGGCTCGCGGTTTACCTGCTGGGACTCGCCCTGGGGAGCCGGGCGATGTCGGATCACTTGTTCCTGGGCGCCACCGTGGTGGCGTCGGCGCAGGGCGAAGCCGTCGCGTGCGCGGCGACGGCACTGCGGTTGACGGCGACGGCGAGAGCGGGCGGCGGCGGGGTCTCGCGGGCCAGGCTCTCGCTCGCGATGCTGGCGGCGACCGCTGGGATGCTCGTGGCGACGGCGTTGCTCGTGCTGCAGTGCGGGGACGCGTACGCCACGGCGGCGTACTTCCACCCGCCGAGGGAAACAGTCGTCGCGTGGGCCACCGGGTTCGCGCTGTGCCAGTCCGTCGCACTCGTCGGAGCCGTCGTCCCCGCGGCGCGCAGCCTGGGCGCCGCCGTCGTCGCGCTCGCGTAGAGACGGACACGTAGTTAGGAATCCATTAGATATCACATCACAGATATTCACGTTTCGGATAAAATCTCTCGCCTCACGCGTAGCGGTGGTTGAGGTACATGGCGTCCGGAGGAAGCTTGGCGTCGCGCCCGGTCACGGCGGTTGACCGGATGCCAGTCGGGGAAGGATGCCCCCACGTCCCGGTGGGACGACCCCACGTGTCCGTCAAAACGCGCGCGCGCGAGGTGACCGTCGCGGCGGCGCGACGCCGGGGAGGCGTCGCCGTCGCCGTCGCCGCGGACGAGACGCGCGACGCGCGCATCGCCTGCGTCGCCGCGTCCCCCCCGCGCTCGCGCCGGTACG
>Ga0209251_1002412_pt1 | contig 13100 bp, 14 predicted proteins | sample SaaInlV_100m_DNA_6_FD_184665 | JGI IMG/M metagenome (GOLD analysis project Ga0209251, IMG submission 184665) | Marine microbial communities from expanding oxygen minimum zones in the Saanich Inlet - Saanich Inlet SI073_LV_10m_DNA (SPAdes) (version 2) | ecosystem: Environmental > Aquatic > Marine...
AATTACTTGAAGTTTTTCCAATGTATTCACTTAACTTAGCATTTTCTTTTTCAACAATTGCATCTGTTTTATCTTTTATTGTTTGACAGCTAGTCAATAAAAATAATAAAAATATTAGCTTAACAGAAATTATATTTTTCACTTATGAAACCCTATCATAATATCAAAATTACTAACATTAACTTTTAGGTTGTATTAATCTTACAGATTAAACTAAAAAGTGTCTATTTTAGGTTTATCAAAGAGATTTTAACGAGAGAATCAAATAAGATATAGCTAACTTAACTTAAAGGAGATCAAATGTTAGATAAATATTTTGATTATCGAAAACATAAAACGGATTTCAAAACAGAAGTTATAGCCGGCGTGTCAACGTTTTTAACGATGGCTTATATAATGTTTTTAAATCCTGTAATACTTGCAGATGGTGGTTTTGATTTTGGAGGCGTGTTCACAGCTACTGCTTTAGCTGCTGCATTAGCTTGTTTTATTGCGGCCTTCTATGCAAAAACATGGCCAGTTGGCTTAGCCCCTGGTATGGGAATAAATGCCTTTATAGCCTACGGAGTTTGTTTGGGAATGGAATATACACCTGCAGAAGCTCTTGGAGCTGTATTAGTCGCTGGTGTAGTGTTCTTAATAATTTCACTTACACCTCTTAGAGCATGGTTGATTAACTCTATTCCAAAAAGTTTAAAACTTGGAATTGGTGCTGGTATTGGATTATTTTTAGCAATAATTGGTTTTCAATTGATGGGACTTACATCAGATGACCCCGTTGTACTAGTAAAATTAGGTAACTTAAGTAACCCTTTAACTTTGCTTGGTGCTGCTGCTTTCATTTCAATGATTGTAATGGAGAAAATGAGGATTAAAGGTAACATTATTATTGGAATTGTTGCTTTTAGTGTTATTGCATGGCTTGGTGGTTGGGCTAATTTTAATGGAGTTGTATCATCACCTCCTCCAATGACTCATCTAATGACTTTTGATTTAGGTGCTGCCCTTAGTGCTTCTATGGTTACTGTAATTTTTACACTTTTCTTCATAGATTTTTTTGATACTGCAGGAACGCTTACAAGTGTTGCTAATGTAGCTGGGAAAATTGGAAGTGATGGTAAAATTAAAGATATAGATAAAGCAATGTTATCAGACAGTGTTTCTACTGTTGCAGGCGCTGTAATGGGTACATCAACTGTTACGACTTATGTTGAATCTGCTGCTGGTGTAAAAGCTGGTGGAAGAACTGGTATGACCTCGCTAGTAATAGGCTTATTATTTTTATTATGTCTATTCTTTAGTCCTTTAGCAACATCGTTGCCAAAAGAAATTGATGCAGCTGCATTAATTTATATCTCAACTTTGTTTGTTCGAAATATAACAGACATTGAGTGGGATGATGCTGCTGAAGCAGGCCCTGCTGTACTTGCTATGATGGCAATGCCATTTACCTATTCAATTTCGAATGGTATAGCGCTTGCTTTCATTTCTTATGCTGCTATTAAAATTTTCACTGGAAAATTTGGTAGTACTAACCCAGCAATTTGGGTTATAGCGATATTGAGTCTAGTTAGCTTTTATGTAGCTTAATAGATTAAAATATTTTATTTAGGGCGGTCTTCGGATCGCCCTTTTTATTTCTGGTGTTTTGTCTTAATATCTTCAATCCTTATTTCTTCGTACACTTCAAAAGGTTGCACAATCCAAGGATTATTTTCTAATTTTACAGCACAATAATCTGGATCAAAAGTTGATTTTTGCTTTTTCCACAAAGTTGCTGTTTTAATAGTGTCAATTTTACCTTTTATAGGTTCGTATTTTTTCAGCCAATCAACACTTTTGTTTAAAGTAATCCCCGTATCTGAAAGGTCATCACATAGTAGGATATTGCCACCCATATTTTTTGCTATGGAACTCATTTCTCTAGAAAAAACTATTTCTCCTTGTTCATCTTCGACACCTTTGCCACTATAAGATTCAACTGCTAAATAAGCACATTTCAATTTAAAAACTCTACTAAGTACATCAATCATTGGGGCACCCCCTCGCATTATACCAACTAATAAAGTTGGTTTATAGCCACTATCATAAATTTGAACAGCTAGCCTTTCAACAGTATTATTATAATCATCCCAACTAACAATTAATTTTTCACTCATTGTAACTTGATGTCCTTGTTATGGTTTAAAAACAAAAATTAAAAACGCTAAAAATATAAACGCCAAAATAGAGATTACTAATATAGAATTGTTGACTACTTTTCCACCTCTTAAATTGAAGTAATGCCGTGCTGTTGCCGATATTATTGCAATCGCACAAAGAATTAACCAATTATACTTATGATAAACTATAAAGCTGTAATGACCAGACAGCATAATAAATAGAACTAAAAAAGTAGAATAATTATTGTGAATTGACCTTTGTTTTGCTGCTAAAGACAAACTGGTATCAATTTTCTTATTTTTTAAACTAGCTTTGATTATATTCATTTGATTTGGAATTATTACAGTAAAAACATTACCAAACATATTTGTACCCAATATCAATCCAACACTTAAAAATGCAAACTTTGGAGTAAATATTTTTGTTAGACCAAAAGAGGTTAACAACAACAAAGAAAAGCTAAAAAGTATAAAAAGTATATTATTTTTAATTATTGAGGACTTGCATAAAAAATCATAGACAAGCCAATAAAAATATAAAGATAAAATTGAAATTAACACAGCAGAGATTGGTGATATTTCTAAGACTTTTTTATTAACCATTAAAATCCCAGAATTATAATAATAAATGACAAATAAAAGTAAAATTCCAGTTATAAATGTTAAATAACTTTGCCATTTGAAAATTACTAAACTTTTAAGATAATTTACTGGTGGAGATTTTTTTAACCTTGTTAATTTATAAAAATATCCAGAGTGCATCAAGTAACCCTCTCCATCAATAGTGCTGCTTGAAATACTTTTATTAAGTTTATTGTCTAAATAATTAAATAAAAAGCTATTACCAACCCACAGTATAGCAAATAAAACATGTCCCCATCTTAAAACAAGCTCTAACCATTTCATTGCATAAGGTAAAAAATCCATATTTAATATTTAATCTTATCTTTTTTTTTGCTCCAGAGCTCAAAAGTTTTTAATGCTTCTTCTCTTAACATTTGTTTTATTGGAATTTGTCTATCTTCATTTTTTTTAGAAATTTCTGAATAGATTAAAGAATCATCAAAATCAATATTTTTTGCATCCTCTCTAGTATTTGCATAAAATATATTATCTATATGAGACCAATATATTGCAGCTAAACACATGGGGCATGGCTCACAACTTGTGTATAAATCACATCCTGCAAGATTAAATGTATTCAGTTTTTTGCATGCTTCTCTAATTGCAACTACTTCAGCATGTGCTGTAGGATCATTAGAAAGGGTTACTTTGTTTGAACCTTCGGCAATGATTTCATTTTCCTTAGTAATCACGCACCCAAATGGCCCACCATCATTATTAGCACTATTCATTGAAAGTTCTATGGCCCTCAGCATGAAATTATTTTTTGTATTCATATTTATTTTCTAATTACTATATCTAATTCTATTTTTTAATTCATTTAAACTCATTAAAATTTTTTCTGGTGTTGCTGGGGCATCAAGTTTTGGTATGACTTTATATTCTCCAGCTGATGCTACTGCATCTTTAATTGCATAAAATACGCTCATAGCTAACATTAAAGGAGGTTCTCCAGTTGTTTTGGATTTGTTAACTACATTTTCTTTATTTTTTCCTTGTTTAAATATCTCCACATTAAATATTTTAGGAATATCGCTTGAAGCAGGTATTTTATAAGTAGAAGGCGAGGTAGTGGTAATTTGACCATTAGGCTTCCAATTTACCTCTTCCATAGTTAACCAACCTTGTCCTTGGACAAAACCTCCTTCAATTTGTCCTAATTCTAATGCTGGATTAATCGCTTTTCCTGCATCCTGCAAAATATCAACTCTATCAATTATATTTTCACCAGTAAGAGTATCTATTGTAACTTCTGTAACTGAGGCGCCATAACAAAAGTATAAAAAAGGTCTTCCAGAAAACGTTTTTTTATTAAAATGAATTTTTGGTGTTGAATAAAAACCAGAAGAAGATAATGAAATTCTATTTAAATATGCTTCTTGAACTATAGAATTAAATTTAAATGATTTTTTATTTAATTTAATTAATCCATTTTTATAAACTACATTTTTAATATTTTTAATTTTATACTTTTTCTTAATAAATTTTTCTAAATTTTCTTTAATTTTTGAAACAGCATTAAGTGCTGCTGCACCATTTAAATCTGTTGTAGATGATGCTGCACTTGCAGAAGTATTTGGCACTTTAGATGTATTTGTTGAAGAGATTTTTACTTTATCATAAGATAGGCCAAATGCATTAGACACTAATTGAGCTATTTTTGTATTAGTTCCCTGACCCATTTCAATTCCACCATGATTTAAATAAACGCTACCATCTGTATAAATATGAACTAGGGCACCTGCTTGATTAAGATGAATTGTGGTAAATGAAATACCAAATTTAACAGGAGTAATAGCTATTCCTTTTTTTAAATATCTATTATTTAAATTAAATTTTTTAATTTTTGAATATCTTTTTTTATAATTTGATTTTTTTATTAATTTATTAAAAATTTGTTGGATTACATTGTCTTCAATTTTCATTCCATAATGTGTAATATTTTTACTATTTTTTTTATAAAAATTGTTTTTTCTAACTTGTGCGGGATCTTTTTCTAGATATCTTGCAATATTATCAATTATATTTTCAATAGCCATCATACCTTGATTCCCACCAAAACCTCTAAATGCTGTTGATGAAACAGTATTAGTTTTACAAAGGTAGTTTTGTACTTGTACATTTGAAAGATAGTAGGCATTATCTATATGCAATAATGCTCTTTCATTTATAGCTCCAGATAAATCTGCTGACATTCCACATCTTGATGCTAGCTTAATTTTCAAACCTTCTATGACACCAACATCATTAAAACCAACTTCAAAGTCTGAATAAAAATCATGACGTTTTCCAGTCATTATAATATCATCATCTCTATCTAATCTAAGTTTTACTGGTTTATTTGTTTTGTTAGCAAGTAATGCACAAATACTAGAAGTTAAAAAATTTGTTTCTTTGCCTCCAAAACCTCCTCCTATTCTTCTAACTAAAACTGTTACACTATTACTTTTTTGGTTAAGCATTTTAGCAATAATTTGCTGAGTTTCTGAAGGATGTTGAGTGGAACTATACACTAATAAATCTTTATCTTCTTTGGGAATTACAAATGCAACTTGACCTTCTAAATAGAAATGTTCTTGACTGCCTGTTGTAAAATTACCTTTTAAAAAATTTTTAGATTTAAGGATGGCATTCGTTGGGTTACCTCGTTGTATTTTTTTTCCTTTTAAAACAAAGTTCTTTTTTTTTAAAGCTTCCTTTATTGTAATTATTGGCTTTAAAATTTTATAAACAATTTTAGCTTTTAACGCAGCTTTTCTTGCTAATTCTGTTGATGTTGCTGCAACAGCAAATAACGGTTGCCCATAAAATTCAACTTTTTTAGAAGGAAATATTGGATCACCATTGAAAACTGGTCCAACATCATTTCTTCCTGGAATATCACTAGTTGTAATCACAGTGATTACACCTTCACTTTTCCATACTTCACTTAAGTCAATTTTTTTAATTAAAGCATGAGCTTGTTTGCTCCACCCAACTGCTCCATGTAAAGTTCCATTAGGTTCATTGATATCATCTGTATAATCTGCAAGTCCACTTACGTGCTTTCTTGCACTATCGTGTGGTCTTTTTTCATTAATAAAAAAAGTTTTTTTCATTTAATAACTAAGTCTAATTAATTTATTCTTTTTAATTTCTACAAAACATTTCGTTAGTAAATTCTTAGCTATTTCTACACGATAATCTTTACTTGCTCTCATATCATCAATTGGTTGAAAATCTTTTTCTAAACTTTTTTGGGCTTTTAAAATTGTATCTTCTGAAAAACTAGAATTTAAAAGCATTTTTTCACAATAAAATGCTCTTTTGGGAATAGCAGCCATCCCTCCATAAGCAATTTTAATATCTTTAATCTTTTTATTCACAATTTCTAAATTAAATGATGCACAAACTGATGAAATATCATCATCTATTCTTTTTGAAATTTTATAAGCTTTAAAAATATTTTTTTTAAAAATTGGTATTTTTATTGAACTAATAAAATATCCTTTCCTTAACTTAGTTTTTCGATAACCAATAAAAAAATCTTTTATTGGTATTGTCATTTTTTTATTAAAACTTTCTATAGAAATGCTTGCATCAAGTGATAATAGAAGTGGCAATGAATCTCCTATTGGTGATGCAGTTGCTATATTTCCTGCTAGTGTAGCAACATTTCTAATTTGGACAGAGCCATACCTTTTAAGTATTCTATCAAAATCTGGGTAATATTTTTTTATAATAAGCTCAAATTTACTTAAAGGTGTTGTCGCACCTACTTCAATATAATTAACTTTTTCTTTAATATAATTAAGTTCATCAATTGAATTTAAATAAATAATATTTTTAATATCTTTTTTTTGCTTAGTAACAATTAAAGACATATCTGTACCACCACTTAAAAATTCAGCATCTTGATTTTTTTTAATTATTTTCTTTAGTTCTATAATTGTTTTTGGTGCAAAATATTTTTTAAATTTATTATTGATAGAGATATTTTTTGGTCGGATTTTTTTTAGAAGACTTATGGTTTTTTTTTCATTTTTTTTAAATTGATCTGGCTTGTTTTTTTTTAAACTTTTAGCAGCATCAATTATTGGTCGATATCCTGTACAACGACATAAATTTCCTGAGATTGATTCTTCTATAGTTTTTTTGTCATAAGAATTTTTATTTTTATACATTGAAAATAAAGACATTATGAATCCAGGTGTACAAAAACCACACTGAGAACCATGAAAATTAATCATTGCACTTTGTACTGGATGCAAAGAACCATTTTTTTGGGTCAAGTCTTCAACTACTAACAAATGCTTACCTTCAAGACTTGTTGTAAATGCAATACATGAATTAATTGCTTTATAGATTATCTTATTTTTTTTTAATTCTCCCACTACAACAGTACAGGCTCCACATCCACCTTCAGCACACCCTTCTTTGGTACCAGTTTTCTTAAGTTCCAATCGAATGTGGTTTAGAATAGTCTCATTTGGGTCAGGATTTTTTATTTCTTTTATTTTATTTTCAAAAATAAATTTTATGCTATTAGAGACCATCTAACTACCTCTGTAAGTAGAATAACTCCATGGTGAAACTAATAACGGAACATGATAATGTTCTTTGATATTGGATATTCCAAACTTTACGACAATATCATCTAAAAAAGGTATCTTTGAAATTTCTGTAATCTTTCTAAAATAATCACCAACAAAAAAAATAAGTTCGTATTTACCTTCTTTAAAATCAACTCCCTCAATTAGAGCATTGTCAGACCTTCCATCATTATTCAATACAATGGTATTAATTTTGCTTTTTTGATCATCATTTTTGTAATAATAAAGGTCAACTTTAATTCCTTTTCCTGGTTTTCCCGAATAGACATCTAAAACATGTGTTGTTAATTTTGTCATAAGATAATTATATTATACAATAATTAGATATTTTAATATGAAAACTATCCACACGATCAAAAAAGTAAATCAACTCTCAGAAAATGAGTTTATTGCTACTTTTGGGAATGTTTTTGAAAAAACAAATTGGATTGCTAATAAAGCCTTTAATTCAAAACCTTATAAAGACTTTGATGAATTTAGATCTAAAATGATTACAATTTATGAAAATAGTTCAAAAGAAGATTGTTTAAAAATTTTTAACGCACACCCTGAACTAGCAGTTGAAAAAAAACTAACTGAAGATTCTCATAAAGAACAAAAAGGAGCAAATTTAAATCGTTGTAATGATGATGAATTTAATGAATTTAAAAATTTAAATTATGAATATAAAAAAAAATTTGGCTTTCCTTTTATAATTGCTGTTAAGGGAAAAAATAAAAGTGAAATTTTAATTAATTTTAGAAAAAGGATTAAAAATGAAATAGATTTAGAGTTTGATGAAGCTAAGGTGCAAGTTAAGAAAATTGCTAATTTTCGTCTTAATGAAATAATTAATTAGTACTTTCAACAACATACGTTGCAACTGCTTCAATCTCTTCATCGGACAACTGCCCTTGATAAGCTGGCATAACTCCTATTCCATTTGTTACTGCCATAAGTACCCTTGAGATGTCTGGCTTTATCTCATTTAAGTTTGGACCAACTTTTCCATTAGAGTTTGCATCATCCAGCGAGTGACAGGTGGCACAATTACCATCACCCACAAAAATTATTTTTCCTTGATTAAATAGATCATCAGCTTTTATATTTTGAGGTAAAAAAATAATTATTATAAAAATATAACAACTAATATTAATTAATATTTTTTTTTTCATCACGGTGATATTATAATATAAATTAATTTAATATATTTGATAATGAAAAATTCATTTGATGAAAAAAATTTAAAGGAAATAAATAATTGGTTAAAAGCCAGTAAAAAAATAGCTCTTGCAACTGTTATACGTACATGGGGGTCGTCTCCACAACCTATTGGAAGCAAAATGATCGTCAATGAAAATGGAGGTTTTTCAGGCTCCGTTTCTGGTGGATGTGTTGAGGCAGCAGTTATTAAGGAATGTTTAGAAATTATAAAAAAAAATATACTATTTAAAAAAATTGAATTTAAGATTTCTAATGAAAATGCTTGGGAAGTAGGCCTTACTTGTGGTGGAGAAATCGAAATTTATATAGAACAAATAAAATAATGAAATTAAAAATCTTAGAAGAAATTATTCAAAACAAAAATAAAAAAATTGAATTTTCGGTAATTACAAATCTTGAAACAGGTAATAGTAAAATATTTTTAATAAGCAACCCTATTGATCAGGACTTTGCTGATTATGAAGAACAAATAAAAAGCTATTATAAAAATAAAAAAAATGGAATTATTAAAAATACAAATATATTCATTCAAACTTTTACGAACCCTATAAAGGTAATTGTTGTTGGTGCAGTTCATATTGCTCAATATATAGTTGAGTTCACCAAAAATTTAAACTTTGAGATAATTTTAATTGATCCAAGAAAGTTCTTTGCTACAGAAGAAAGATTTCCTAAAATTAAGATAGTAAACAAATGGCCAGACGAAGCTTTTAAGGAAATTAAGACAGATTCAAGTACTGCCTTAATATCGTTAACTCATAATCCTAAAATTGATGATCCGGCATTGATTCATGCAATAAAAAAAAGATTTTATTATATTGGTGCTTTAGGAAGTCAAAATACTCATTCTGACAGATGTGAAAGACTAAAAAAACTAGGCTTTGATAAAAATGAAATTAATACTATTCATGGACCAATAGGAATTAAGTTAGGTGGAAAGTCTCCTCCAGAGATAGCATTATCTATAATTGCTCAATTAATATTAAAAACTTATAATAAATAAAAAAAACTTGAGGTCTTATTTCCATGTTTAAAAAAAAACTTCATAAATGATAACACTAAATTTGAAAAGTTATTATGAATTTATTTGAGTTTATAAAAAAATCGCCTAAAGCAGAGTTACATTTGCATATAGAGGGTACTCTAGAACCTGATCAAATGTTTGTCTTAGCTAAAAAAAATAATATTCAAATACCTTTTAAAAGTATTGATGATGTAAAAAGAGCATATAATTTTGATAACTTAGATTCTTTTTTAAAAATATATTATGAAGGCACCAAAGTATTGGTAAATGAGCAAGATTTTTTTGATTTAACTTGGGCCTATGCCCTAAAATGTAAAGAAGAAAACATAGTCCATACAGAAATTTTTTTCGATCCTCAGACTCATATAGAAAGAGGAGTTAAATTTGATATTGTAATAAACGGAATTTATAACGCCTTACTTAAAGCAGAAAAACAATTTGGATTAAGCTTTAAAATTATAATGTGTTTTCTGAGGCATTTAGATGAATCACCATGTTTTAAAATTTTAAATCAAGCTATTTTACATAAAGAAAAGATTTTTGGGGTTGGTCTTGACTCTTCTGAGATGGGTAATCCACCAAGCAAATTTAAAAGATTATTTAAAAAGGCTTTAGAAAATAACTTTATAACTGTTGCGCATGCAGGGGAAGAAGGTCCCCCTAAATATATATGGGAAGCTTTAAAACTTCTTAATGTAAAAAGAATTGATCATGGTGTTCAATGTATTAAAGACAAAAAATTAGTTGAAGAATTGATAAAAAGCCAAATTCCTTTAACAATTTGTCCGCTTTCAAACATAAAATTAAAAATTTTTAAAACATTAAAAGATCATAATCTAAAAAAAATGTTAGATATAAACTTAATGGTAATGGTAAATTCAGATGATCCAGCTTATTTTGGAGGTTATTTAAATCAAAATTTAATTGAGATACAACAAGCTTTAAATCTTTCACGAAGTGAAATAAAAAAATTAATTATCAATTCATTTAAGTCTTCTTTTTTAACTGAAATACAAAAGACGGATTGGATTAATAAAATTAAGTGAAAGAGTCTTGGAAATAATAGTTTTAAATTTATTGTTAAATAATCTTAAACTTTGAATTAAATTTATAAAAAAACTTTTTACAATAATTTGGGGTTTTAATATTTTAGGATTATTTCTTCTTTGTCTAAATACTCAATAACAAGATTGTCTCCAGAGCCCTTTCTATCGACTACTAAGAAATTCATATCTTCTGTGGCTATTAGAGGGAAATGCCACGTACCTAAATTATAATTAACTCCTATTTGTGGAGGAACAATAAAAGCTTCAATCTTATTAGGATCAGGTTTATCACCTTCTGGTGCAACAAGTGCTAAAAAAGTAGTTTGTTTCATTGGTATAAAGGCCTGACTTCCTAAAGGATGTTTTTCCATCATGTCAATTTTCATTGGAAAAGATCTCTTTAATGCAGAAAAAATACAAATAGTAGTTTCCCCATTATCTTTTGTAGTATTTAAATTAGCTATTCCATCAAATCTTTTGGCATAACCATTGTTAATTTCAAGTGGTTTAATATCTTTAGTTGTAATTACATCTCCATATTTAGAGAAATTTTCTTTGCTGATAAGTTTTGGATTAATTATAATTTTCATTAAATTGATTTACCAAACATTCTAAATCTTGAAATTCCACCATCAGGATAGATATTAATTTTAATATAATTAATCTTATTGTTTTTCATTAATTTATTTTTAAATATATGAGTTTTATTTGCTGATAACTTAACTTTATCCAGCAGTAGTTTCCATTTATTCGAGCTAGTAACGATTGAAGAAGAGGTTTTTTTATTAGGTATATAAGTTGCTTGAAGAGTGCAGTGACTAGGAAAATTTCCCTTGAAATGATGAGTTGAGATCTCTATTTTATTGATCTTATTACCTTTAATAGAATTTAGTATTAGCCAATCAAAACCCTTATCTCTTCTTCTTCTTGTTTCCCAGCCATCACCCATATTTTTTGCTTTGCCAGGTGCTAAAATATTTTCAGCTTTTCCAAAATGCTCATTGTTACAAGCTACAACTGAAGCTCCATTTAAAAGTGAAGTTAAATTAACTATTTTATTACCAAAATTATTATTTTTCTTAGAGATATTTCCATAAAGTCTTAATCTAGCAATACCACCATCAGGAAATATGTTTAATTTAACATGTGTAACAATTGATTTAGAAGAGGTTTTAAATAAATGATGGCTATTAGCTTTTGTTTTTTTTTTATTTATTAAAGGTTTCCATTTAAAATTTTTAATTGAATTTGATTTAGAATAACAAGCTTCTAAAGAAATCATTGAAGGTTGATTTCCATTAAAATGGGAGGTATCTATATCAACTTTAATGATAGACCCTGGTTTTCCTAATTTAATGATTAAGTAATCATGACCAGGTATTCTTTTTCTTCTAGATTCCCATCCATCCATCCATTTACCATTTTTATCAAATAATCCCTCTTTAAAAACTGCCGGTAAAGGGTCAATAATTCTTTTTGCTGAAGCAAAAAAATCATCTGTTTTGAATATAACCTTAGAGCCCAATCTAGGTTGCGCTAAATCAATTAATCCATTTGTGAATATTATTTTTTTTGACATTATTTTGAATAGTTTTTAATCCAATGTTTAGCTATATCAACTCTTTTACATACCCATACATTTTTATGTTTTTTTATATAGTTTAGAAATTTTTTTAGAGCTTGTATTCTGCCCGGTTTACCAACTATTCTACAATGCAATCCTACAGACATCATTTTAGGACTTGTTTTTCCCTCTTCATATAAAGCATCAAAGCTATCCTTAAGGTATGTAAAAAAATGATCACCAGTATTAAAACCTTGATTGGTAGCAAATCTCATATCATTATTATCTAGAGTATAAGGAATAATTAATTGTTTTTTTTTATTTCTAGTTTCCCAGTAAGGTAAATCATCACTATATGAGTCACTGTCATACAAAAAACCACCATCTTCAATAACTAAATCCCTAGTATTTGGACTGCATCTACCTGTGTACCAACCATTGGGTCTTTTACCAAAAATTTTTGTATGCGCTTTAATAGCAAGCTGCATATGTTTTTTTTCTTCAGATTTTTTAATATTTTGGTAATCGATCCACCTCCATCCATGAGATGCTACTTCGTAACCTGCTTTTTTTATAGCTTTACATATTTCTGGATTTTTTTCTAAAGCCATACCTACTCCAAAAATTGTTATAGGAATCTTTTTCTCTTGAAATAGTTTATGAAGCCTCCAAAAACCAGCTCTTGAACCATACTCGTAAAGAGATTCCATATTTATATGCCTTCCTTTTATCGGTTGAGCACCAATAATTTCTGACAGGAAAATCTCTGAATTTTTGTCACCATTTAGAACGCAATTTTCTGCTCCTTCTTCATAATTCAAAACTATTTGAACAGCTAAACGGGCATTATTGGGCCATTTGACTTTTAAATCTTTTGAGCCATAT
>Ga0209251_1002413_pt1 | contig 13099 bp, 15 predicted proteins | sample SaaInlV_100m_DNA_6_FD_184665 | JGI IMG/M metagenome (GOLD analysis project Ga0209251, IMG submission 184665) | Marine microbial communities from expanding oxygen minimum zones in the Saanich Inlet - Saanich Inlet SI073_LV_10m_DNA (SPAdes) (version 2) | ecosystem: Environmental > Aquatic > Marine...
CATATCTGCCTAAAATGATAAGATTTAATCTAGTAACCCGAGGTCAGATAGTTCTTGCATGGCGTCTGGTGAAAATTCTGCTTGAGGCGCATTGCCTCCGATAACAAACATCAGAACATGTTCAGTATCTGGCTCATCAAATGTAATATTCTCAAAACGTCTTTGAACCCCTGCTGGAAAAGATACAACATCAAGCGGGTCAGCATCAAAATATTCAATAGTATTATCAACCTCCCAAGAACATCTCCACTTACCTGTCATTGGGATAAAAGTTTCATTGGTATCATGATTATGCATCATTGGTCCTTTGCCAGGTTTTGCCTTGCAATATCCAAGATTAAATCCCTCCGAAATTTTTATAGCTGCTGCTTCTGCTGCTTGAGCGCCAACTGGGGAGGTTGCAGCAGGATCTTGATTTTCAGGAGGCTGAAAGCCAATCACATTAATTAATGTTCGTAAACTATCTGGATGCTTGCTATCTGGCAGACCTCCGTCAAACCCATTTAATTCAGAAAATCTTGCAACCCTGGCACTCATTTCTTCCTTGGTAAGCCTAATTGTTTTCAAGCCCATTTCACACCTCCTTTAACTTTGCTAATATTTGCAGGCTAGACTAATATCAGTCTTTATCAACCACACCTTTAGATAGCAGCTCTTCAGTTTTCTGTTTTGAATATCCAAGCAACTCTGCGAGCACATATTCTGTATCAGCACCAAGGTTAGGGGCAGAGTTTTTAGGTAATTCTGGTGCCTTTGAAAGATGGATAGGTGAACGTGTAAACACAGTATCGCCCACTTCTTTATCAGTGATAGGCATTAGCATACCTCGTGCTTTTACGTGCGGATCTTCAAACACCTCTTTAGCATTATAAACAGGTCCAGTTGGCACGCCAGCTGAATTAAGAATATCAACTACCTTGTCCCTATCAAAATCAGCAAGCCAAGCTTCTATTATTGGCTGCAGGGTGTCTGCATTGGCAGCACGCTCTGTACCGCTGCGTGTTTCAGGTGTATCCGCAAGTTCAGCCCGACCCATAACCTCGCATAATCGTGTCCAAATGCGGTTATCAGGCACATTAAGGGCAATATATCCATTTTTGGTTTTAAATGCGCCTCTAGGAAAGACGTTCTTAGGAACACCACGCTCTCCGATTTGACCTGCTGCAGCATAGGAGGTTATCATCGCCTCGTTTAAAGACAGCATATTATCAAACATAGCAGAATCAACAAATTGACCTTCACCAGTTTGCGACCTCATAAATAACGCCTGCATCACGCCGTAAGCTGTGGTTAATCCGCTATAAACGTCAGCCATTCCATAGATGGTCCATGATGGCGGCTTATCCTTAAATCCTACAAGGTTCATAATACCGCTCATTGCTTCAGCAACAATATCAAAAGTAGGACGCTTTGCGTATGGGCCAAGATAGCCCTCCAGCTGACCAAAGCCAGAAATTGTTGCCCAGATTAATTGTGGATTATCTGCTTTTAAATCATCATAGGAAAGACCAAGTTTTTTCATTGAACCAGGTCTCAGATTTTCAACAACTACATCCGCTGTTTTGGCAAGATCTTTGAATATTTCTTGTCCCTCGCTAGTTGACACATCGAGTGCAAGACTTTTTTTGTTCCGATTATATCCAAGAAAACCAGCGGCTTTTTTAACGCCATCGCGTTCAATGAAAGGTGGCATAGAACGTCTAGGGTCACCTTGTTTTGGGCGTTCAATTTTTATAACTTCTGCGCCAGCATCAGCTAGAAGCATCGTACAATATGGACCTGCCATATATTGCTCAAGCCCGATTACTCGAATACCTTCTAATGGTCTTTTAATCATCTTTCACCTATCCATTCTACCAAGGTTGAGGATCCCATTCCCACGCCAACACATAATGTTGCAAGGCCATAAAAAGGTTTATCTTTTGGCATAGAAGGAGCACGTCTCTCCATTTCATGCATAAGAGAAACAAGAATTCTTGCCCCTGAGCATCCGGTTGGGTGACCAAGCGCTATCGCTCCCCCATTAACATTTGTTTTTTCAGGGTCTAATCCTAATTGTTTAATGCAGCCAATTGCTTGAGCGGCAAATGCTTCATTCAATTCAGTAAGACCAATATCTTCGATTTTTAGACCAAAACGCGTTAATAATTTTTGCGTTGCTGGAACTGGACCATAGCCAAAATGGCTTGGTGCTGTTCCAGCGCTAGCTGAACCTATCCATCGAAGTTTTGGCGAATAGCCTGCTGCTTTTGCAGCTTCTTCATTTGCTAATAAAAGGGCAGCAGCGCCATCATTAATGCCACTTGAGTTGCCAGCTGTTACGGTTCCGTCTTTTTTGAAAGCCGCAGGTAATTTGCCAAGACTATTCATATCTACCGCTAATTCATATCCAGAATCAGTTTTAGTATAACGAGGATGCTCGTCTGTATCGACAATCAGTGGGTCTCCTCGTCGTTGTTTTACAGCTACACCATAAATTTCTTTTTCGAATTTACCTGAATTGATTGCTTCAATTGCGCGGCGATGACTCTCAAGCGCAAACGCATCTTGTTCTGCTCTGCTAATATTCATTTCATCAGCAATAACTTCGGCGCCTTCACCAAGACTGATAATAGGATATAACGCATCTAAGGCAGGATTATTGAATCGCCAACCAACAGTTGTATCCCAGATCTTGGGTGGTTTGGTTGTCGGAACACGCTCTGGTTTTAAAAATGACCAAGGGGCTCTGCTCATTGATTCAACGCCTGAGCCAATGGTAAAATCACCCTCACCACACGCAATGGTTTTTGCTGCGATATTAACAGCGTCTAGTGCAGATGAGCAATTTCTATTAATAGTTACACCAGGCACTTCTTTTGGCATACCAGACAGAAGCGCCGCCATTCTTGCCACATCTCGGTTATCTTCTCCGCCTTGATTGCCGCAGCCAGAAAATACCTCTGTTAGTAGAGTGGGATCAAGATTGGTTTTTTCTATTAATCCTTTATAGGCATGGGCAAGTAAATCATCAGGTCGCACAGATGATAGTGCTCCTCCCATTTTACCAATTGCTGTACGCACACCGTCAATTATAACCACATTACTCATGTACCTATCTTCTCCTTATTTTATAGCTTTTTCATAATCACTTTAGCTATCATATGTTAAACTTGTTACTGGATATAATTATGAAAAAATCGATAATTTATTGTATTCTTCGATAAACTAGCTCAGAAAATCGAAAAAATATAGTTAAAATGTACTCATGATACTGATACCAAGGCGATAGAATTGGAAAATTGCAGATGATGAAACAAGTTGAAATTAGCCAGCCTGGAGGACCAGATACTCTGGTTTTACGAGAGGCAAAAATACCTGAGCCAAAATCCTTCGAGGTTTTAATAGAAGTTGTTGCCGCTGGGGTTAACAGGCCAGACCTTGTTCAAAGACAGGGAAATTATAAACCTCCTGCCGGTGCGAGTGAAATTCCAGGTCTTGAGATTTCAGGCATAATTGTGAAATTAGGGGAGGGTGTTGAGCGCTATTCAATAGGAGATAAAGTGTGCGCCCTTGTTACTGGCGGAGGATATGCGGAATATTGTTGTGCGCCAGTTGAACAGGTTTTGCCAGTGCCAGAAGGTATTTCATTAGCAGATGCTGCCTGCTTGCCAGAAACCTATTTTACGGTCTGGTCTACTTTATTTATGCAAGCAAACTTGATTGCTGGTGAGCGCTGTCTAATTCATGGAGGCGCAAGTGGGATTGGTACTACTGCCATTCAATTAGCAACTTTATTTGGTGCAGAAGTCATCGCAACTGCGGGGTCAAATAAAAAAATTCAGGCATGCTACGAGCTTGGGGCTAAGATGGTTATCGACTATAAAAAACAGGATTTTGTTACTGAAGTTCAGAACTATACAGAGAAAAAAGGAGTTAATGTCATATTAGATATGATTGGAGGAGATTATTTGGATAAAAATATTTTCTGCCTTGCAGCGGGTGGCAGGCTTGTTCAAATAGCATTTCAAAATGGCATAAAAGGAGAACTTAATCTTGGAAGAGTTATGTTCAAGCAGCTTACTATCACGGGTTCTGCATTACGTCCTGCATCTGTTAAATATAAAGCAGAAATTGCAAAACAGCTATATTCTAATGTGTGGCCATTATTTAAGCATGGCAAATTACAGCTTCCGATATTTGGCAGGTTTACTCTTGGCGAAGCATCGCTGGCACATGCCTGCCTTGAAAAAGGAGACCATATAGGTAAAATAATTTTAGATGTTTCTAACAAATTTAATTGATTAAGCTTTTGCTAATATTTTTACTATTCCCTCATATAAAACGATAATTATTACCAAACAAATTAATAATGCTGGCATACTAGTTTGGAATAGAATAGCAAAACAGCTTGATAAAACGGGCAGCAGACAGCAACTAATCCCAGATAGCGCATTAGGTATCCACAGCTTTTCTGAATTAAATCTGCTCAGCAGTCTAGATTTGACTATATAGCGGTAAATAATACTGTGGAAATGCTGGTCGTCAGCGATAGAAAAATCGGAATTTTTATCTATTGTTCTTCTTATAAATGACCTCAATGTTTCGTAAATCGGGTAGCTGACTATTAATAAACTTGCAAAGGATGAAATGCTGGAATTACGTTCTGCAAGTAAAATCGCCAAAACACCAATAACGCTTCCCATAAGATAAGCGCCACCATCTCCTACAAAAAGCAATCCGCGTGGGAAATTAATCACATAAATACCAGCCAAGCAGGCAAAAAAGAACAGGCTAAATTGGGCAAGAGCTATGTCACCATGCATATAAGCAATACTGCCAATAGCTGCAGTCATTATAAGGGAGCTACCAATAGATAAGCCATTCAAACCGTCAATGATATTCATTGATTGTGCCATTAAGGCAATCGATAAAATAGTTATTACCATGGCAAATATTGGAATGCTAAATAAAGGATATAAAAAGGGTATTCCATTTGCGCTTAACTGTAGAGATAGCAACCAGACCAGCAATATGGCGCTGGCAATACTTGCGCTTAGACGCAATCTAGGTGTTATTTTTTTGGAAATATCTTCACTAATTCCAGCAATGAATGTTGGCAGAATACCAATTACAAGATTTCCTGCAAATGGAACGCCTAAAAATAATCCAATAAACAAGCCGCATAGCAAGCCAATGCCGCCAATACGCGGCACACTGCGGAGATGAATTTTTTGTGGCCCTTCATCTGTGTCGTGTGAATAAGCAGAATGCCATTTTTGACTGAGCAAAATTAAGATGCATGTAAGTAAAACGGACAGAAACCCAAATAGAAAAAGAGAAAAATGATTTAATTCTAAAATTGGCATCATACCGTCAATTTATGTTTGTTTTTTCTGGCAGAATATTTGTTGCACATAAGGATAAAGCAACAGCACTCCAGGTAAAACAATTATTCCATTGACCAAAAAAATCTCCAGAAGATGCAATTGGCCAAAATAAGCTAAAGGGCACAATAAAAGCAATTGCAGCAAAAACATTATCTGGATTTTGTTTCCTGGCTAAATAGCAAGTGGTAATTATGGAAAACAAGAAAACTGTGCCAGTTATAAGTCCTATTATACCTGTTTCACCTGCCATTTGAATATAAAAATTATGGGGATGTGGATGGCATTTAAGTTCTGGTCTGTTTTCAATAATTTCTGGACATAATTCTCTGAATGCAGCAGTACCAACACCTAAAATGGGGGCTTTCTGGAAGGCAATAATTCCAGGCATCATTGATTTATAATAGGGGCTATCTACATGGGTTGGTAGCTGATCTATAAAGCTGGTAACAAAACGCTCACTTAATTGCGGACTTGATTTAAATAATATCACAACCGCTAAAATTTCTACGATCACAAGCAAACAATATCTTCGCCATTTTGGTCGCCACATTAAGCCTGCTAACATGCCAGCGCAGGCACGTATGAGAAAATTTATTCTCTCCCCTGTTAATAGGCTAAAAATGAGAGTGATAAGAGATAATAAAGCAGCAACACTGGCAATTTTAGAGCGTGCGCCAACCGCAAGTGCGACCATCACAAGAAAAGCAGGCAGCCCAACTTTGGCAAGATAATTTCCAGATGTAAGGTCGCCATATGGCCAGCTTAAGCGTCCATTAGGTTGGTGCCCAACAAAATATATTTCTGCTGCTAAGATGCCGCACATAATCAACATGGCAACGCCTGTTGTTATTAGCATCATATAAATTAATCGTTTGTCTGTTCCCAGCCAAAACACACTTGCCATTGCAAATAAGGGGAAGCGAAACCAGATAATAGCTTCTGTAAAGGCGTAATAGGGCACGTCAGAAAAAAGTGCTGAAATCAGACACACAAACCAAAAAACAAAGGCTGTTCTTACCCAGAAAACGCTTAGAAACTTGCCTTGTTTCAGTCTTATGGAGCGTACGATAAATGCAAGCCCTATAAGAGAAACCCAAGCATCTGCTGGGCTTCTTTCAATAAGCAATATAAATGGACCAGCCAGCCAAAAAATACGCCACAGACGTTCCGAAATTGACAATTCAGATAGAACTTCTATACAGTCTTTATAGATTTTTGTTGTGGCATCTTTGATAGATAACGCTTCATTTGGTTTTGAAAAAAGGCTAGACAAAGTTATATAATCTCTGCTGGAAAAGTAATGCTAGAATGGATGCTCTTTTACTCTTATAAATTGCTAGGGTATTTTGCACAAGATAAAGATAATAAGAGTTGTTATCAAATTGGATTTAACTGGCATCCTTCTGGGCTTTTTTGGTAATTAAGTACATATATTAAAGGAGACAACTACGTGACACAAGTTACTGTAACCGTGAATGGAAATCAGCATATAAAAGATGTTAGTGACAATATGCTGTTAGTAGATTTCATTCGGGAAAAATTAGCATTAACAGGAACCCATGTAGGTTGTGATACAAGCCAATGTGGCGCGTGTGTGATTCATGTGAATGGTAAGTCACTAAAATCATGCACGATGTTAGCGGTTCAGGCTGATGGCTGTGATATTACAACCATTGAGGGGTTAGCAGTTGGTGACAAACTACACCCTATGCAGCAAGCGTTTCATGATAATCATGGGCTGCAGTGTGGGTTTTGCACGCCTGGCATGATTATGAGCGCAATAGAGCTGATTGAGGGAAGACCAGATATTTCAGAGCAAGAAATTCGTCAAGGATTAGAAGGCAATTTATGTAGATGTACAGGTTATCAAAATATAGTAAAATCAGTTCAAGCTGCTGCTACGCACAGCCAACAGAACTAGAAGTAAAACGTGATAATAACACACGCATAAAATTGAATAAAATCTGACCATCAAAATTGATTTTTTAAAAATAATGAATTTAGTTCTAGGCACGCGTACATTATTAGGATTTTACCATGTATTCACTTACTTATATTAAGCCAGATTCAATTGATAAGGCGGCTAGTTTACTCGCAGAATCAGATGAACATAAAGTAGTTTCTGGTGGCATGACATTATTGCCAACATTGAAACAGCGTTTGGCGCGCGTAGAAAAATTAATTGGGCTAGAAGATTGTGGTCTTAATAATATTGCACTGAATTCAGGCATATTAACAATTGGCGCAATGGCATCTCATTATGATGTATCTCATTCAGCTGACATTAATGCAAAGAACCCTGCTTTGGTTGAACTTGCATCCCATATAGGCGATAGGCAGGTCCGAAATCGGGGGACGATTGGCGGTTCCCTTGCTAATAATGATCCCTCTGCTTGTTATCCTGCTGCTGTAATGGCGTTAAAGGGCACAATTCTAACAACAAAACGCGAAATTGAGGCAGAGGAATTTTTTGTTGATTTATTCGAAACTTGTTTGGAAGAAGATGAGATTATTAAATCTGTAAGTCTTCTAATACCAGAAGCAGCTGCATATGAGAAATTTCCAAACCCAGCGTCACGCTATGCAATGGTAGGCGTGTTTGTAGCAAAATTCCCTTCGGAAATTAGAGTAGCGGTAACAGGCGCAGGAGAGAATGGTGTTTATAGATGTAGTGAAATTGAACACGCACTGTCAAACAGCTTTTCAGCGGATTCTCTATCTGATATTACTTTATCAGCAGAGGGGTTAATGAGTGATATTCATGCTGAAGCAGATTATCGTGCGCATTTAATCGTTGAAATGGCAAGGCGAGCGGTAAATAAAGCATCTTCTCGTTAGAGTTTATAAATTAGATGGTAGAATTATTTAAATTTCCTGCCTACAGAACATTATTTTCAGCGCAATTAATTGCATTAATTGGCACCGGACTTACAACAATTGCGCTTGCTTTACTTGCTTATGATCTAGCGGGGAGTAAGGCTGGTATTGTTCTTGGAACAGCACTAGCGATTAAAATGATTGCGTATGTTTTTGTATCTCCTATTATTACTGGTCTGATAAAAAATAAAAATAGAAAGAAACATTTAATCCTTTTTGATATTGCGCGGGCAATAACTGTTATTTTTTTATTTTTTGTTGATTCTATATGGCAGATTTATTTACTAATTTTTTGCCTACAATCTTTATCTGCAGGTTTTACCCCTGTTTATCAATCAGTGATTTCTGACATTTTAAAAGAAGATAGATTATTTGTGAAAGGCGCATCCTTATCGCGAATAGCATATAATATGGAAAATATTCTTAGCCCATCCATTGCAATATTAATCCTTTCTTTTGTAAGTTATTCTGTTTTTTTTATTGCTAATACGCTTTGCTTTTTATTCTCAGCTTTGTTGATCATCACTACTAAATTTCCAGAAATACAAAATAAAACTATAGGCTTAAACTCGGTATGGAAAAGGGTGACAAGTGGTATTACTCAATATGTATGGAATAGAAATTTACTAGGCTTACTTAGCCTTAATATGTGTGTTTCTGCGTCTGGGGCAATGATTCTTGTAAATAGCGTAAGTATTGTTCAAGGGTTTTTCGGTTTATCTGAAAGTGAACTTGCAATGGCAATGCTTTTTTACGGATTAGGGTCTATCTTATCAGCGATATTGGTTTTCTTAAATGGGGATAAAGCGCATTTTAAAACAATTATGTTACTAGGCGCTTTACTAACAGGAGTGGTTAGTTTTGGTTCTGCATTTATTCAATCCTATCCCCATCTTTTGTTTTCTTGGTTCTGCTTTGGGTTTTCTTCCTCTCTTATTCTGGTGCCAGTTGGTCAAATATTAAGAGAAGAAACAAATGAGCATGATAGAACCGCAATTTTTGGTGCCCAATTTAGCCTATCACACGCCTGTTGGCTGCTTACATATCCAGTCATGGGATATGTGTTGCTTCTAGTCGGTCTTAAAGCCAGTTTTTTTATCATTGCTAGCCTTGTTATATGTACAACATTTATTGCATGGTTCTTATGGTTTGGGCTAAAAGATAAATCATCTACATTGTAAAAGTCCGTACCTTAAAAGAAAGAGCCTCATGAAATTTTCAATCGCTTGTGTAGCTACAGATAGAAGTCGTCCAATCGCAAATGGGGATATTAAGTCTGATAAATATGATTTTGACTTCCATTTTGGTGAACCTGAAGCCTTGTTCCGAATTGCGTTGCAAGAAGCCAAATATGATATCACTGAGCTATCAATGGGCAGTCATATTACAAAAACAGCTAGGGGTGATTCAGAATATATTGGGATTCCAGTATTTCCCTCACGCGCTTTTCGCCATTCTGGAATTTTTGTTCGTTCGGATCGGGATATTAATTCTCTTGCAGATTTGCGGGGGAAAAAAGTTGGTGTGCCTGAATTTCAACAGACCGCAGGCATATGGCTTCGTGGAATGATGGCAGATGAATATGGCGTTAAAAGTGATGAAGTTTCATGGAAAGTAGGGGCATTAAATGCGCCTGGACCTGGCGAGCGAATGAAAATCAGCCTGCCAGATCATATGGATGTAAGCTCAGTTGAACCAGGTGATTATCTTGATAGGTTGATAAAAGAGGGAGAAATTGACGCTATTTTCTCACCAAGAGAGCCAAATAGCTTGCTTGATCCCAACCTGCCAGTAAAAAAATTGTTTGATGATGTGCCAGCAGCAGAGAGAGCCTATTGTGCAAAAACAGGATTTTTCCCAATAATGCATTGCTTGGCGATTAAAAAAACGATTGTAAAAGACTATCCAGATCTTCCGGTATATTTATTTAACCTATTCGCTGAGGCTAAGAGGTTTAGTCTGAACGAGATGGCACTAGGGAATGTTCTGCGAGTGTCATTACCATGGGTAAATGAGCTGCAAGCCGATTTTGCCAATTTAATGGGAGGCAACCCATGGCCTTATGGTTTGTCGGTTAATCATGCTGAAATTACCGCAATGATCAGATATGCCATGATGGATGGCATTGCCGCCCAGACTATAGAAGCAAGTGAATTATTTCATCCTGAAACACATAGCTTGTTAGATTTGTAAAAAGTTAAATAGGTAGAACAGGGGATAAATTTGGCGTTATGAAAACGGATTTAATTTAATTGCTATATCCATCAAATAGGTAATTACCCTATTTTTTTGTTATCACGTCACCTGAAAATCGAGCAACATAAAAATGGCGTTTAGAGGCCCAAAAGCATTTTTTTTCATCAGGTATAATTGCATAAAAACCATCTCGTTTTTCAAACGAGAAACGTTGTTTGCACCCAAGATAGCGAACAAATAAATGGTCGGAACGAATATCTATTTTGCCTATTGGATTTTCTCTTACGATTATCTCTGGCAGATGGCTATTAAAACAATGCCCTTTTTTATTACCTCTACAATTCTCTGCAGTCGAATTGATCATCTCCAAATAGGTAAAAATACCATCAGTTACTCTAAATCCTTCATTATCAAAGGTCTTGCATCTATCATCAGGGGCTCTGGTGCGCTGTGAAAATTCGCAAGTAAACCAAATGCCGTTCCATATTTCATTAGTATTTTCATCTGCTTTTGGGGAATTTATTCCTGATAGAAATAATGAGATCATTCCCAATAAACTATATTTACACAGTGAGCGAGCAAGAAACATTATTGGTCGCCTGATAGATCTGAACGTGATTTATTTTGAGTCTGTTGGCTTAACTTTTTTATTATTTTTTCTTCATTCCAAGGTTGATATAATCTGGCAATTACGGAAATTATAATCAATGTGCCAAGGCATATAATTGCAATAGTAATATCACCAGTTAACCACCATAAAATTAAGCCAGCTGCTATTAAGATAATTAACAGTAAAAATCTATCAAAGATAAAAGACTTCAAGGACATGCTACGCTCTATTGATATATTTTTTATTTGCTGTGTAAAATTCTTTAATATCACACATATCTGTAAAATGTTTTATTCAATTTTATCTTACAGGATAATTTATCTGAGCGTCTTGCATTAATGCTGAATTAAAACCAACGCACCATGCCAATTAAACCAGCAGAGGCATAAAAAAGTTGCAAAAGTAAAATCCCCTTGAACTTATTTAAATAAGCCCAAATAGCAATTGAAACGGCAGAAATTAGAAGCAGTAAAAACCCTAAAAATTCTGCGCCTATGTTAAAGGCAATCAACATTGAATAAAGAATGGCAGTGATGACACCAAACCATTCAAAAAATAAATGCAGGGATGTTTTTGATAACATAGTTACCTCTATTTTATAGGGGGGTTATATCATTTTTTTTATTCTAGGCTAGAATAGCATATAATTGGTTTTGTTAAATTAGAAGATATGAGAGGTAATAAAATTTGCAAGATTTTGTGCTAGATACACAATTGGAAAAAGATAGTTTTTTGCTGAATTGCTATGATGAAATCCAAATCAGGACGATTAATGATGGACGTTATATTTGGTTTATCTTAGTTCCAGAAATTCCTGGAATTAAGGATTGGCATGATTTGCCAGAAGCAATTGAGGCAAAGCTAATTTATCTAACTAGACGTCTTAGTATGTCACTCAGCATCACGCAAAAACCAGATAAGATTAATGTTGCTGCTATTGGTAATATCGTCTCTCAGTTTCACTTGCATATTATTGCACGCCACAAAGGGGATGCCAGTTGGCCAAATCCAGTTTGGGGGGATGGCATGGCAACAGCTTTAGAAAAAGATGAACTTCATACAAGACAAAAACTAATATCGGATTTTCATAAATATCTGTCTACCGTAAATGCTTAGAGCTAACACCCTTATGGAGATTTTAAAAATTTTATCAATGAGGCGTTATCTCCATCTTCTATCACCCAGATAACGCCGTCTTTACCGATCTCTATATCACGCACTCTCTTAGACCAGCTAAACCGTTCCACTTCTTCGGGTTTATCATTATTAAATTCAATTCTAATAAGGGCTCTGCTTCTCAACCCCCCTATCAGAGCATTCCCGTTCCATGTTGGAAATTCTGCCCCCTCATAAAAAGCGAGACCAGATGGGGCAATGGTTGGGATCCAGAATAACGCAGGCGCTTGAAATTCTGTGGATGTTTTGTGGGAGGGGATTTTAATTCCGCTATAGTGGCTTCCCTCAGATACGATTGGCCAGCCATAATTCGCGCCCTTTTGAATTAAATTCAACTCATCTCCATCTTTTGGTCCCATCTCAGTAGACCAAAGCTGACCGCCTTTGCGGAAAGCTATACCAAGCACGTTTCTGTGACCTAGCGTCCAAAATGATTTGGCAAGTAACCCTTTATTCTGGAACGGATTATCTTTAGGGACTTTGCCATCTTCTGTTAACCGGATTATCTTCCCTAAATTTGTATCCCAGCGTTGGGCAGGGTACATTTTTTGTCTATCACCAGAGATTATGAAAATATCTCGCTCATAATCAGAGCCTGCTGGCCCAAACACCATTTTATGAGAGAAATGCCCACTACCTCTTGTCGCTGGTATTTGTTGCCAGATATCAGTTATACCGGTTAATATTGGCGTATCAGATATAGTAAGTTTAGCCCGAATTACCTTGGCAAATTTTGTAAGGCCAAAATTATCCGAGCTAACATAAGATATATAAATAAGGCGGTTTTTATCAAATTCAGGGTGAATGATAACATCACCAAGCCCGCCTTGACCGCCAAAGGATACCTCAGGGACATTGCCAACTGGTTTTT
>Ga0209251_1002418_pt1 | contig 13081 bp, 6 predicted proteins | sample SaaInlV_100m_DNA_6_FD_184665 | JGI IMG/M metagenome (GOLD analysis project Ga0209251, IMG submission 184665) | Marine microbial communities from expanding oxygen minimum zones in the Saanich Inlet - Saanich Inlet SI073_LV_10m_DNA (SPAdes) (version 2) | ecosystem: Environmental > Aquatic > Marine...
CGGCGAACCCGCGATTCGTAAAACGTCGCGGGTCGTTCGCGTTCGACGAGACGACATCGAGCGCGTCCCTGTACTCGCCGTACGCGCGCGCCGCCGCCGCGCGCGTCCCAGAATCCCTCGCGCGCATCATCGCGAGCGACCGCCAGTCGTCGGCGGCGGTCGGGGGCGCGACGTCCACGGGCGCGCCGAGCGAAACGCCGCGCCAATCCTCGCGCTCGGCGGCGCGCGCTTCGCGGGCGGGGAACGTCAGGCGCGGAATCGAAAGCAACGCCGCGCGAGATTGCATCTGGTATCCCAGGGATACCACGGCGGTGGTGGTGTTTTTCTCGGTTTGTGTGGTCCTCTCCTCGTTCAGCCCGCGCGTCTTCGTCGTCTCGAAGGGCGAAAGCGAGGCGCGCCCCGCCGGCGAACGCGAGGACGGCGAACGCGCGCCCGCCGCGGCGACCGCCTCGAAATCGAAAACGGTCGCCGACGGCCGCCGGAGCCAGGTTCTGCGCCGGCCGAACTGCGACCAGACAGAGCCAGGTATCGCGGGTATCGGCTCGCGGGTATCGGAAGAAAGAGGTTCGTGGTGTTCCCGCGCTGTCGAACGACCGCTCGCGGTTCCGTCCCGAACGTCCGAGACGCCGAAATCCAACGCGCGAATCGGCGTTCGCGACGCGGCTTCGGGAAACCGACTCGAGTCGCGCCGGAATGCGCCGGAATCGAACCAAACGCCTCCGGCTTCCAGGAACGCCTTCGTCGCCGTCCCCGCGTCTCTCCGCGTCTCCTCCGCGGGCGTGCGGAACGCGCCCCAGGAGGGAGTCACCGCCGCAACGGGCGCGGCGAGCGCGCGCGGCGCGGGCGACGACGCCGCCGAACGCGGCGGCGGATCTAATCGTCTTTCGTCGCCCTTCGCGGGACCCGGGAAAAAAACGCCTCGGACGTCCCAGGATTCCACCTCGCGGTCCAGGCGCGCTCGCGTCGCGCGGTGCCTGGCCCTGAGCTCGCCCAGTTCCCTTCCCTGCTTCGCCAGGAGCGCGGTGATATCGCTGATGGACCGCGGGTCGTCCAAAACGGCGCGCTCGGCGCTCAGCCTCTGGTCCTCGCGCAGCCTGTCGGCGGCGTCGCGCGCGTCCATCGCCAGCGCGAACTCCTTCTGCTGCGCCTTGACCACCGCGAGGTGGCGCAGCGCGTGCACCTTGGCGGACACCTGCGGCGGGAAGGAGGGAGCGCGTTGGTGCTTAGCGTTTGCGCGCGTCCGAGACTGCGCCTAGGGTGCGGAGACGCGAAGGTCGGACCGAGGTCACGCGACCGGGTCGGCTCGCGTGGGCTCGCGTGCCGAAATCCCTGAAGCTTCGGTTGGGGGTACGTGTTTTGTGACGCACTTCATCGGATGAGCCTCCGCGCACTCCGAGCGCTTCCATCACCAGGCGCCTCTGGAAGCGCTCCACCTGCGCGGCGTGCTCGACGCGCATCGCGGTCTCTTCGCGCTGCTCGGTCGCATCGAGCGCCGCGCGCCGATCGTCGGCCGTGCGGGGGAGCGCCGCCTCCTCCATCGCGCCTTCGCGCGCCGCGTCAATGGCGTTTTTTCTCGGCACGGGGCACGCGTTTCGGCAGTTCCGCTTTTGGAACCGAAATCGACGGAGAGTTGATGAGATTCGAATTCGTCGGAGCGTCCGCGGCGCGAGGCACTCTCCCAGGCGCGTCCGCCGGTCGGAAGCGAGACTCGCGTGTGCGCCGATGGGGGTGCCGCGGGGCCTCAACACCCTCCCGCCCGGCGCGGCCGTGGGGGACCCGGTGGAGCTGAAACGCGCGTTTCAGGACCAACTTCGACGCGAGCTGGGCGCGCGAGCGGGTGACATTCACTCGACGCTCGGGGACAGGCGCGTCGCTCGCGCGCCTTCGCGGAAAATGACCGCCGCCGGCGCACCCGGCGCGCAGTACATCCTCGACGGTGACGTACGCGCGCGACAGGCGCTGGAGCCCGCCCTGGGCTTGCCGCAGCTCACCGCGGTGAAGCTCGCGTCGTTCGCGGATGACGTCGAATCTCAAACTCGCGTTCGGCGCGAAAAACAATCCGCTGCGGATTGGGCCGCCTCGGCGGACGCGGCGGCGGGGCTCGCGGCGGGCCTGACCAAGCCGGACGTCAAGCTGGGTGCTGGGGGGAGCGGGGGAGGCGCGCGCGCCTTCAGGTTCAGGAAAGCCGTGTACGGCGCGCCGCTAGGCGGGGGGGCGACGGCGCGGGAGAGAGCCGCCAAAGGCCCACCCGGTTTCCGCGCCGCGCGGGAAACCACCACCATCGCGTTCCCCGGCGGCGACGCGTTCGGGTCGCGCGGCGCGCCCGCGCGCGGCGGACGCTTTCCCACGCGGCCAGCCTCAGCGGCGCGCGGCAAGCACAAGCCGCGCGTCTCACGCGCGCGGAACCGCGAAACCGACCCCGGCGCGGCGCGCGCGGCGGACAAAGTCAAACAAGGCGACGTTCACGCGCCGGAACGATCCGACGCCGGCGACGTTCACGCGGCGCCGGCGGCGGAGCACTTCCCCGAGCCATCCTCGGCGAATGCCGTCGCCGCGGACGCGCCCTGGCCCAAACCGCTCACGCCGGACGCGCCGACCGAGCGGTTACCCGCGAGTTTGCCCTCCGTCGGGTCCCGGGCTCGAGGCCGCGCCACGGCGCGGCCCGCGCGCCTGGCGGCGAGTCGGCCCGACGCGCGCGCGCTTCTCGCCGCGCGCGCGGTGGCGTCGGCGGCGGCGGAGGCGCGCGCCTCCCGCCGCGACGCGAAAGCCGACCGGTTCGCGATGGAGGCGTTGCGCGTCGCGCTGGCGCGCGTGGCGGAGCTTCCCGAGCCGGCGCTTTCGAGCGTCGAGCGTCAGTTCCGCGACGCGTTCGCGGACGCGGAGGCGCTCCTGGCGTCGGCGCAAAAGCGCGAAGCCTCGCGTCGCGCGCTCAACGCGGCTGTGCGGAGCAATCAGCCCTCTTCGACGGCGCTGGCGGAGGCGCTCGCCGCCGGGCTCGCGGAGGATGACCCCGCGGTGCTCGCGATGCGCGCGTGCCTGAACCGCGCGGAGCGCGAGGCGCGAGACAAAAATCGCGCTTTCGACGAAGACGAAAGCGCGCGTTTCGCGTCGGACGACGAGCTCGACGCGCTCGTCTTCGCGTCGGAGGCGCGCGCGTCTCGTTCCGCGTCGGTCGACGCGAGGTTCGAAAAAACCCACGACGCCGCGGAACCCTCTGCGTTACCGCCGGAAGAAAACGAAAACGAGTCGGCGGTTGTCGGTCGCGGGTCTCTGCTCGGCGGCCCCGGCGCGCATTTGACGCTGCGCGTGGTGGAGCTGGTGGGCGAGGGCGCGTACGGGCGCGTGATGCGGTGCGTGGACGCGGCGAGTGAGTCTCGCTTCTGCGCGGTGAAGGAGTTTAAGATTTACGAAAAAGACCCCGACGTGGAGGAGGTGCGTCGCACGAGCGAGCGCGAGGTGCGCGCGCTGCGCAGCCTTGACCACCCCAACATCGTCAGGCACCTCGGCGACTTTTACCAGAACGACAAGCTCTACGTCGCCATGGAGTTTGTGCCGCGCACGCTGCTGCAGATTTTGCAAGCCGCCGAGCGCGACGACGAAATGCGCGACGATGGACCAAAACGATCCGACGACACCTCCGACGACGAGACGTTGACGATGGACGCGAACGACCGAAGTACGTCTGGCGGTCTGCCCGCGGAGGATGTGCGGCGGTACGTGCACCAGCTGTGCATGGCGCTGACATACCTGCACGCGCGCGGGTACGTGTACCGCGACGTGAAGCCCGAGAACCTGCTCGTCGGCGACGACGGCGTGCTCAAGCTGTGCGACTTTGGATTCGCGCGCGAGCTCCCCGGAACCGATCCAAACGTTCCAAACGGCGGCGGCGCCGACGCGAACACCAACGCGCCTCTCACGGATTACGTCGCGACGCGTTGGTACCGCGCGCCCGAGCTTCTGCTGGGGCAGCCCTACCGCGCGGCGGACGGCGTGGGGGGCGTGACGCGCGCCGGGTACGGGCAGCCGGTGGACATGTGGGCGGTGGGGTGTTTGGCCGGCGAGCTTCGCGACGGCGAGCCGATGTTCCCCGGCGAGAACGACGTGGACCAGCTGCGTTTAGTGCAGAGGTGTTTGGGGAGGCTCACTCCCGGCCAGATGATGGCGTTCAGCGTGAACCCGCACAACGCCGGCGTGACCTTTCCCGAGGAAGAACTGGGCGTGCGGGAGGAATCGCTGGCGGCGCGATACGGAGGCGTCTTCGACGACGTCGCGCTCGATTTCGTACAAGGCTTGCTCGAGCTCAATCCCAAAAAAAGGCGCACGGGCGCAGCGTGTTTAGAACACCCCTACTTTAGAGGCTTAGACTGAAAGGAGCTTAGTGGCTTTCATGTCATTATTAAACATAACACTACCGCTACGTGGGTGGTGTGATGTGCGTGTCGAGACGCAACCTGTGCGAGTAACGTACCTTCGCGCTCGACGACGGACGCGACTCTCATCTCTCGCTACAACCGGTCCGAAGCGCCGTCCACGCCGTGCTTCTCCTGGAGCTTGGCTATTTCCGCGGCTTTCTTCGCTTGGTCCGTGCGCTTCGCGCCCCGCGCGGCGTTATAGTACAGCACGATGAGGTACCTGTTCGCCACGTTGAACCCCGAGAGGTGATCCACCGCGTTTTTCGCGTCGTAGATGTCCTCAAACACCACGTACGCCGTGCCCCGGGTGTCCTTGCGGTCGCCGAGCCGAATCTGCCGAATCGCGCCGTACTTCCCGAAGATGTCGTACATCTCGTCCGCGGTGATGTTGAACGGGAGGTTCCGGACGTACAAAATGCGGTTCACCTCGGGAGGGAGCCGCGTGTTCCGGCTCTTGGCGCCGGCAGCCTCCATCGCCGCGGACATCACGCCCGAACCCTCCCGCGCCTCCGCGTCGCGCTAAATCGGCCAAGTTACCCTAATAACCACGAAAGCGCTTAAAGCGCGACTCGAGACGCCGCTTTCCGAGCCACACAACGCGCCGTCCGCGTCGGAACGCGGTCGCGGAACGCCCTCTGCTGGTTCCGGGCTCGGGAAGACACGCCCGGCGCCGGGAACGGCGCGCGGCGTTGTGAGAGGACGCGCGGGCGAGAGGGACGAAGACGATTCGAAACGATCGCGAGTGTTTTGTTCAGGTTTCGCGAGTTGGGACGGACTGTCAGACTGTGGGAGCTCTCACAAGACACTCTCAAGTGTCAGAGTTAAAAAAAAAGAAAAGGCTCCTCTCCTCTCGTCTACGCCGCGGCGCGCGGCGGCTCGACGACCAGCGGCACGAACTCCCCGCTTATTTCGCTCTGCATGATGTCCAGCGCCACCTCGCAGCTCTCCGCGACGATGCGGTCGTTGTCGTGCCGGAACTTCAACAGCAGCGCCTCCGTGTCGTCGGCGGCGATGGACCCGATGGCTTCCGCGGCTTCGTGTCGTACCATCGGGTGCTCGTTTTGGTTTTCCAGCGTCGCCCTCAACGCGGCGCGCGCGCCATCGCCCTTCTCCTGGATCTGACCAAGGACGTAGCACACCTCGTGCTTCAACAGCGCGCTGGTGGAGTGGGTCAACACAGAACCCAACGCTTTCGCGACGTCACAAGGGTCTCCGCGGTTGCGCAGCGCGAACATAGCGCCGTATCGATCCCACAAGCTCGCCGACTCGTCCAGGAGCGTCGTGCGCAGAGCGTTTGTCGGGACGTCACTCGGCGCCGCCGGCACGGGGTCGACGGAGATGTACGGCGAGTCGGGCTCGTCGAGACTCTGCTGGTGACCGTTCGTGCTGGCGGAGAGCTGCTCCTTCGCCGAGCCCGCTCTTTCGTCGGGTCGCGCCGACGGCGACGACGACGGCGCCTTCGCGTCGGCGCGCGCGTTCTTCGCCTCGGCGTCTCGCCGCTTCGCCTGCGCGTACCTGAAGCGCTGCAGCGCCAGCACGGCGGTCTCCCGCACCACCTGAGACGAGTCTTCGGACGCCGTCTCCAGCGCCTCCAGGCACTCGTCGCTCGCGATGGCGCCGAGTGCCTCCGCAGCCTCGTGACGCACCATGCTGTGCTCGCTCTCGTCGCGCAGCATCGCCTTGAGCGTCTCCACCGCGCCCGTGGCCTGCATCTGCCCCAGCGCGAACGCCACCTCGTGCTTGAACAGCGCGCTGGGGTCCCGCAGGCTGTCCAGCAGCGCGGAGACGGAGGCGTCGCCGCCGACGCTCCGGAGCGCGAAGAGCGCGCGGAAACGACGGGGCATGTCCAGGCTCTGGTCCATCAGCTCCGCGCGGAGAGACTCGACGCTCATCTTCCGTGTCGGCGTCGCGCGTGAGAACGCGGTTCGCGAGGCGGCGGGGGTCGGCGCGCGGCGCGGCTGCCGGGGGCTCGGGTCGGCGACGCGGTAAAGTCGCGAGGGGGCGGGTCCGAAAGAGCGCGCGAACGCGAACTCTCGGGGTCGTGCTGAGAAGTGCCGCACGCGGGCGCGCCTCCGGTGTGCGCCCACGCAGGCGGCGGCAACGCGTACGATTCTTGCCGCTCCACGTCGGCGGTGATGATCCGGAAGTCGCCGTCCGAGAGATCTTCGCAGGCTCGCTTTTTCTTGGCTGGAGCCCCCCCCTCTCACAGCGACGGGCGCGTGGGGCGCCGCCGATGTCTGGCGGCGGAGGCGATGGGGGCGAGAAGGGTCGCGCCGCGCACGGTCTCGAGCCCCGCGACTTCCGCCACACCGGCCTGAGGCTGGAGTGGGGCCACGAACACAGCCCCGATGCGTTCGAGGTGTTCGCGCTGGCGGTGTCTCGCGACGGCACCACCGTCGCCGCGGGCGGGGCGTCCCCGAACGAGCCGGGGACCGCGCACGTCCGCGTGTGGCGCCTCCTCGGGGACGCGAAGGCCGGCGCAGAGCACGCGCGCGACTCGAGACTCATCACCTCCACGAGCTTCGACGCGGGCGAGGCGCCGTCGCCGTCCCGGCGGCACCGCGGCGCGATCGTCGCGTGGCTCCGGGCGGAGGGCGCCGTGGGCGCGCTGTCGGTTGCGCTGGACGCGGGGGGCGCGTCCGTGTTCGCGGGGATGGCGGACGGCACGCTCTGGGGCTGGGACGTCACGACGGGCTCGCTTCGGTTCGGGGCGAACCGGCGAGAGTGCGAGAGTCGCGAGGACTCGGGGACGCATCCCGCGCTCGCGCGGTTGCCGCGCCGGCGGAGGCCGCGGCGCAACCCGTTCGCGTCGGCGTTCGCGTCGGATCGCGCGGCGGGCGCCCCCGAACCGAGACCCATACGGCGGCTGCTGGCGTTCTCCCCTCCTCCTTCTCCTTCGTTGCTCAACGAGGGCGACGAGGAGCTTCGGGACGCGTCCCAAAGGACGTACGTTGTCGGCGTGGTGGGCGCGCACGGCGTGTTCCCGGTGTGGGACGGCGCCACCGGATACGCCCCGGGCTGGGACGCGCGCGTCCCCTGTTCGTTCCGGGACGACCCTTTGTTCGACGAGGACGGCGTGTGCCACGTCGTCATGCACCCCGACGGCTCGCGCATGTACTCCACCACGGTGGACGCCAAGGCACTGCGCGCGTGGGACCTGCGTCTATGGGACGGGGACGCGGGGACGGGGACGGGCGGGGACGTCCCCGGCCGACGCGTGTGGCAGTCGCCGAAGCTCGCGGTGCGCGACGTGTACCTCGCCGGCCTCGCCGCGCTGCCCCGCCCTCCTTCTCGGCGGGCCCGCGAATCGTCCCGTTCCGGAAACGCCTCCTCCTCTTCTCTGCTTCCCGCGCCTCTGCTTCTGGCGACGTGCGCGGCGTCGATGATGCAGGGCACGTCGTTCGCCGAGCCCAACACGCCGCTGCGCGTGGTGTTGGTTGACGCCGCGGACGGGCGCGAGGTGCGACGGTTCCCGGTGGAGGGCGCGACGGGCCGCAACCGCTTCATCGACTGCTCGTCGCTCACCTCGGGCGGCGGCGGGACGCTTCTGTTCCTCGCGCACAAGGATGGGACGGTCTGGGTGCTGGGCGCGAGCAACGGCGCGCTCGTCGCGGAGGTGCACGCGCACGCCTCGGGGCCGGGAACGAGCGGCCACCACCGTCTCTTGCCGGCGTGCGTCGCGCGCGCCGCCGACGGCGAGTTTCTGTACGTCGCCACCACGGACGGCGCGTGCGTGCACCAGTTCAGCGTGGGCGTACCGCTCGTGTGGACCCGGGAGACGCACAAACGGTTCCCAAACGCGTTCAAGGCGACGGCGCGCGAGTTGGCGTTGAGCGCGTTCGCCGCCAACGCGCGCGGGGTGTGTCCCCGCGGAGGAAAGAAAACGGACTGGTCGGGGTCAGGCGCCGCCGCCAACCCCGGGGACGACGTCGACGTCGCGTCGGCGCCGAGCGCGCGCGGCGAAAGTTTCGCGTCCGGGTCAACGCGCACGCCCGCGTTGTGGGGCGAGGGATTCGCGCGGCTCGTGAGTGTCGATCCGGCGATCCTCGAGCTCGTGGTGGCGCGCGTGGCGCACCTCGCGCACGGGTGCGACGTCGGCGACGGAGTCTGACGACGCCTTAGATTTTAGACATAGAGCCTTACCTTACGTTTACGCGACGTTCGAGCAGACGCGCGACGGCGGCGGTATCCGACCCTCATCCTACCACCACGCAGGTGAGGCGGTGCCTCTCTTTTCCCTCTTCTACTGCTACGAATCAATATTTTAAAACCTACACCGCGCTTGTACCGGTCGCGCCCGTCTTCATCGTCCGTCGAGGAACTTCCTGAGCCGCGTCACGTTGTGCGCCTGCTTCGGCGCGACGAAGTTGACGACCCACGCGGGCAGACTCCCCTTCGGGTCCGCCTGCACGACGAACGCGATCTTGGACCCGCCGCCCTCCGCCTCCGTCTCCGGCGCGATGTAGTAGCCGCTCGTCAGCACCGCGCCGCGCACGTGTCCCTTGCTCACGGGCACGACCTCGTCGTCGTCGAACTCCTCCACGGACTTCCCCGCGATCAAAACGCTCCCGGTGGGCAGCCGCAGCGCCACCTGGTCCCAGACAAAGTCGCGGTCGGGAACCACGGAGGGAAGTTTGAACGTGCCGTGCAGCAACGCGTGCCCCGGTCGGTCCACGAACTTCAACACGCGCGTCTCCACGGAGGCTATCAAGTCCGAAACGCGAGATGCGATATCGTCCGAGTCCAAATCGTCGGGCGACGAAAAAGCGTCCATTCGCGCCAACGCGTCGCGAGTCGCGTTCGACTGCGCCGAGGGCAGATTGGCGACGCGCGACATTGGCGCGGAGACGTCGTCGGCGCCGAAGAGCGTGCCTTTTTGTTTCCCCTCTTTTTCGCTCTTTTTGACCCTCGAAAAAGCCTCCTCGATCTTCGCGCCAAGGTCGCTGACGCGCAGTCTGCCGAGCATACCGGAGACGGAAGCCGGCCCGAGGTTTCCTTCGTCGTCGCCGCCGACGGAGAGCGCGGCGAAGTTCCCGACGCGCGGAGGTCTCCGCGCGTTTCGATTTCGCGCTCCGTTTATCTCCGCGGATTCCTCCGAAAGAATCTCCGGCGCTTCCGTCCACCCCGCGCCTCCGATCTTCACCACCGACCCGGACTTGAACATGGCGTCCAGGATCTTGAAGTGCTCGTCGAAGTTGCGCGGGTCGGAGAAGAACGTCAGCACCTCCTCGGGCGTCGCGTCCGTGCGCGTCACGCCCATGATGCGGTGAATGCGCTCGCCGGGGAGCTTGAACACGTCCGTGCCGTCGGCGGTCGACGCGTGGCTCCACGACTTGTCCTTGAGCATCGCGAAGAACTGCGCGACGATGCCGCGCTCCTCCGCGTCGACGCGCATCTGTTTTTGTTGTTTTAGGGCAATAGGACCAGGGAGGGCGCGAGAAGGTCAGCGGCATTTTGCGCGCCGTCGCGTCGGCGCCGCCGGCGGAGAGCCCGCGGCCGCGACAGTTGAAAAAAAGGAGTGTGCGTGTACTTTTCGATCGCGCGAGCGAGGCCACGTCCCGAGCCCCCGGGTCGCAGAGGAGGGCGCTTCGGCTCGAGCGCGGACGCACCACGTTGGCGAGCTCGAACTCGGCCGAGGAGGCGATCGTGGCCTGCGGCGAGAAGCACGCGAGAGGGGAGGGGCGGGGGGCGGGGTCAGCGCGAGCGGTGGTGCGTCGTACGACGAACGGGAAGATGAGGGCGGCAACGTGCGGCGCGCCGCGTTGGCTCGCCGAGACGCGGGAAGGCGCCGGGTCACGGAAGTGTCGAGACCACCGGTGTGGGCATGGAGAAGAGCGCGGGAAGACGCACGTGATCGAAGCGAACCATGGGGGAGGTGTCCTGCTGTCTGCGGCGGTGTGTGCGGCGCTTGCGCTTTTCTGACGCGGATCGAAAACGAAACTCGTGTCTGAGTTTCTTCGGGCCTTCGGCGCGTCTCGGAGCACACGAATTTGCTCTGCGTGTGAACGCGACGTTTACTGGCGCGTCAGCATTCCCCGACGCGCGTCTCGCGCGCGACGGGGATGATGGCGACGCCGAGCGACGGCGTCGGGCAGGGGCTCTTCGGAGCCGAGTCCTCCACGCTGGGCGGCGCGGAGGATACCGTCGGGCGCGGATCGACGCATCGGCACAATGCCGACTCCGAAACCGACGACGACGAGGATGAGGAGCTGCGCCCGCCCCTGGACATCCCCCTGTTCGCGGTGGAGAAGGTCCTGGCGGTGCGCTCGCGAAGCAAGGACGCCGGCGGCGAGGTCCGACAGAGCTCGTCCACGAGCTCCCCCGCCGCGGGGGGCTCCGCGCGTGCCTCCAGCGACCCCTCGTCCGGCGCTTTCGCGGGCGAAGACGATGCATCGGGTGCCGCGGGACGAGCCCCACGCGCGCGCGAGGGTCGCCGCGAGTTCGTCGCCGCGGCGTGCACGTCCGAGGCGACCGCGCGTCCGGGCGATCCCCCCGCCACGCACGTGTTCCACGCCGCCGCGCACGCCTCCGAGGAGGGCACCAGGCACCACCTGTTGTTACGCGCGGAGCGCGTCGCGTCCGGTGCGTCGTCCGAGGGCGCCGGAACGACCGGCGCCGCATCCGGCGCGTCCGGCGGGTCCGATGCCCTAAACTCCGGCACGCGCGCGCTCCCCTGGTACGAGGGCGAGCATGCGCGCATAACCTCCCTGGAGTTCAGCCCTCCAACCTGCTCCCCGCGCGGCGACGGGCCTCTTTTGCTGTGCGGCACGCGCGGGGGCGGCGTGTACGTGATCCCCGCCGGCGCGGCGCTCGCGTTCGAGTCCGAATCCGAATCCGATGCATCCGCCGCGCCCGCCATCCGCGTGCTGTGCACCTCGGGCTCGCCGATCGTCTCGGCGCTCTGGTGGCGAAAGCACGAAAGCGCGTCTGTGGAAAACGCAAACGAACGTCGCGAAAAGGTGGACACATCGTCGCTAGTAGCGGTGGCGTGCGCGCGGAACGGCGAGATCCGGTTCTGGTCGGCGAGCGGCGCGCCTCTGTGCGCGGTGTTCGTGGGCGGCCGCGCGTCTTTCGCCGCCGCCGTGGACGCCGGGCCGGACCTCGGACAATTCCTGCTCATCTCCGGCGAGCGCGCCTCCGTGATGGCGGCCGAGGGGATCGCGGGCACATCGTCCCGGGGCTCCGACGCGTACGGCGAGGCAAACGCGCGAGAGGCGGACGCGCAGCCGAAGGCGCATTGGACGCTCGCGCTCGAGCGCGGCGGCGCCTCGCTCCCCGACGCCGCGGGCAGACGCGGTTTTTCCCCGACGCTCGTCGAGGGGCGGTTCGGGGCACCCCCCGCGTTCGAAGCCGGCGATTCGTTGTCAAGAGCCGTGCTCTCCGTGCACGTCGGGGCGCACGACGGGACCCGTCCGGATGGCGAAACAAACGCGCCGCCGCTTTCCTCGAGCCTGGTGGCTCGGCTGAGCGCGGCGGCGGAGACGCTCGCGCTGTTCCACCCCGCCAACGACCGCGACGCGATCGCGACGTACCGCGTACCGCCGGGCACGATCGCCGTGCGCGTCACGCGCAGGCTCATCTTCGCTCTGCACCGCCGGAGCGGGGGCCGAGCCAGGCTCTCCGCGCTGGCGCGCGAGGACGACGCGGCGAGTCGAGCACCGGAGGCGAAACGTTTTTCTTTTCACAAAAACGAAGACGAAAACGAAACGGCGCCGCCGCCGGGGAGCGTCCCCGGCGCGGCTTCCGGGGCGGGGGCGGGTGCGGGGGCGGGGGCGACGTATGTCAAACCCGTCTGGAGGTACCTCGAGATCGTTCCCGTCGTTCTGCAGGAGCTGACGCTGTCCGCGGGCGTGGGTCGGCCTTTAGCGCGCGCGCTGCTGCCGTGCGGGGACCGGCGCGGCGAGGACGAAGAATGGGTCGCCGCGTTCGAGGGGTGCGCGGTGGCGGCGCAGGGCGCGACGCTGGCGTGTCGCCCGGCGACGCCGTCCTCGGAGACGGTGGTGCGGGGGCTGCTGGGCACGGCTGAGGGCGCCGAGGCGGACGCGTTCGCGCGCGCGGCGCGGCGCGCCGCGGGAAAGGACGCGGCGCGGAGACGCGGAGACGCGGAGGACGTTTCGCGCGTGGTCGGTTCTTCGACGGCGTTTCGACCCGGCGGACCCGGGGACTTCCAAGCGGAGACCCTGCTGAGCGTGCTGGGCGTCGCGCGCGCGCGCCGAGCCGTGCTCTACGCCGAGGCGGTGGAGCGCGCCGCGAGCGTCGGGGACGTGTCCCGCGCGGCGCGGCTGGCGCCGAAGGCGGCGCCGAAGGCGGCGACGGCTATGTGCGTCGCGGCGTGCCTGGGCGAGTGGCGCGCCGCGGACGCGCTTGACCACCTGGACCACCTCGCGTCGACGAAAAAAAGCCTCGCGGAGCGCGCCGCCGAGGCGAACGAGAAACGAAACACGCGCGATGACGATGACGCGTCGATGTCGCGAACGGACTGGGACCGGGACCGGGACCGGGACCCGCGCGAGGACGACGATGAGGCTTGGTTGCGTCTGTGCTGCGCGGCGCACCTCGAGCTCTCGGCGTGGGCGGCGTCGGCGGCGGCGGCGGCGATCGGCGCCGCGGGGGAAATCGCGGAGGAACTCCCGGACGCCTCCGCGTCGTTCCCCTGGCCGTCCGGCGCG
>Ga0209251_1002421_pt1 | contig 13058 bp, 15 predicted proteins | sample SaaInlV_100m_DNA_6_FD_184665 | JGI IMG/M metagenome (GOLD analysis project Ga0209251, IMG submission 184665) | Marine microbial communities from expanding oxygen minimum zones in the Saanich Inlet - Saanich Inlet SI073_LV_10m_DNA (SPAdes) (version 2) | ecosystem: Environmental > Aquatic > Marine...
CCAATAAACCCCCCGCCATCGGAGTCGCCACTGCCGCCACAGGCGATCAGCGCAGTGGCCAATAGGCACGTTGCCGTGCAATGGATTGTCTTCCTTAACCATCCCTTGATCATATCTGTCTCCAAAGTCCATTTTGGATGGAGCTGGTTGCTCCTAAGTCGCACTGCTGGTGGCCAATCCTAGCCAGAGGAAACGATACCACGGGCGGGGCTGCTTGCATTGGTATTTGTGCCGTTACGACACGCCATTGGCGATGAACGTGCATATCCCGGGGTGGGCGACACTGGTATTCTGGCCTGATGACTCCGGGTCCCTCTCATTCAGTCCCCGAACTGGCCATCAGCGTGGTGCTGTTCCACAGTAATCTTGATCAGTTTGACCACCTGCTGCGGTCCTTGACTGAGGCATTAGGCAATACCGGATTATCAGCAGTGCCGATGATTTGCGTGGATAACAGCTGCGATCCAGCCTATGCACTCCGTGGCCGCGCCATCTGTGAGCGTTGGCGCGACGTGGCGGGACTTTCTATCGAGTGGATTAGCGCGTCGGTAAATGGCGGGTATGGTGCCGGGCACAACGTTGCCTTGTCGCAGGTCATGAGCCGTTACCACTTGCTTTTGAATCCCGACGTGGCGCTTGACGAGCGTGCGATGATGGAAGCATTGCGTCTCTTGAGTAGCGATCCCCAGATCGCTTTGCTGGCTCCAATTGGAGTCGGGTCTTCGGGAGAACCCGAGTATCTGGCAAAAGCCTACCCTTCTGTTTGGGTACTGGCCTTAAGGGCCTTTGCCCCCCGGTGGTTACACCGGCTCAACGTTAAAAGCCTCGCTCGCTACGAGATGAGACATCACAGCGAAGCCCGCCGCACTAGGGCAATCCCGTTGGCGTCAGGTTGTTGTATGTGGATTCCTCGCACTGCCCTGGATCAGGTGGGCGGCTTTGATGAATCGTATTTTCTCTATTTTGAAGACTACGATTTGTCGATGAAGCTGGCACAGCTGGGGGATATTATTGAGAGTCAAGATGTGAGAATCGTTCACCATGGTGGTGATACAGCGCGGAAAGGTTTGCGGCACATTGGCTGGTTTATTGCCGGCGCCATTCGTTTTTTTCGACGCTGGGGATGGCGTTGGTTCGGTTGAATCGCGCGGCGTGAGATACTAACGCTATGAGTAACGGTGACGATAAGGTGGTGGGCGCGCTTGAGATGGCGGCTGACACGGTGTGGGAGCGGGAAGCCGCCCGCAGAGCGTTGTTGGCTAATCTTGGCTTGATACCGATGATAAGTCGCTTTGATGCCGTGGGTGCGATGCCGGCTAACCGATTTGCTGTCCCCACTCTCGCCACCGACAGCGCCCCTTTGGCAGCGAGTGAGGCACTGGATGCGGAAATCAGAGGAACTGTAGCGGTTGAGAGCGGCGCGCTGATTAAGGCTGATAGCGAGATGCGGGGTGAGCAACTCCGTGCCTTGGTTCGCGATGACAGTGGCACGAAGTCCTCTCGCGTGAGCGATGAGATCAACCCAAAGGACAATTCCCCGTTTGACGTCATTCAGAAAAAAGCGGACGAGCGATTATCCTTGCTGATTGTTGTCACCCGAGACGTGTTGTGGATCGAACAGCTTGACGATTATCTCCTGAGAAAAGAGCAATTGCATTTGGTTGCCGCGATGGCGCGTGCCATTCGCGGACCCACAGTGAATTGCGAGCACCAACAGTTCGATTGGCCACCGGCTGGCGGCTTCAAGCCATCTCAAAAAGATGGGTTGGCGGACATGCTCTCAGGATTTCTACAGCGCCTGATCGCGGACCACCAATCTCAAATGATCATTCAACTGGGATCGGTCGAGGTGCTGCCATCTTTACCCTTGGCATGGCATCGCATCCCCTCGAGCCTGACAATGTTGCAGGAACCCTCGACTAAGCGCGAGGCTTGGGAGGTTCTGAAATCACTGGTGGCTTCCAGTTAACAGCCCATGACGCTTCAGTACCTGACTCCTGCGCAGGCAGAGAACACTTTGGGTGCGCTGTATGTTGAGGAAACTGGGCCAACCCTGAGTTTTCTTGTGGGGTTGCTGTCGCAACCACATTATCGGGCTTGGAGCTTGGTGGCCGAGGGGCTTGCCCTTGGTGCCATTTGGTACCAGTGTGTCGAACAGCATGCTGAGCTATTGGATTTGCGGGTCAGTCGCGGGCTGAGGCGATCTGGTTATGGCAGTACTCTCCTCAAAGAGACCCTGTGCTTGATTGGGCAGGACGATGTGCGAACAGTGGATCTTGAGGTAAGAGCGTCTAATGTCAGTGCCAGATCGCTCTATGGGAAAATGGGCTTTGAACTTACAGGCCGACGTCACAACTATTATCCGCTTCCCACTGGTGAGCGAGAGGATGCAATACTGATGTCGCTGACACTGCAGGCGACGGAGAAGCTGGAATGAATATTGTCGAAACCGACTATTGGTGCTTGATGCTGCCTCTTGAGTGGTCTGCGCAGCAGGATGACGGTGTAGTCAGTATTACTGATCAGGATGGCATTGGCGAGCTGGCGCTCACGACACTGGTGAAAGAGACCGGGGAGTTGGGCGCCAATACTGAAGCCGCCCTGACGGAACTGGTGGCCCTTGAATCCCCCGAGGTAAAAGAGTGGACGGCCGCTCGTTTTGGAGCGTTTACCGGACTCGCAGGTTGGTTTCAGGACGATGGGACCCAAGTTAGGGAGTGGTACCTCGACTATGGCAAGGCGCTACTCTACATCACCTACATCTGTGATCTTGAGGATGCGGGAATGGACGATGCGGCAATTGAGGAAATTCTGGGAACGCTGGTAGTGGGAGATGCACTCTCCCTGCACTGACCCGGAGCAGGTGGCTGATGGCAATAATGTGTCTGCTAGGAGACGGTTCCAGTGACTCGAACACGCTTGCTGCCCATTGCCTTTATACCATCGTCAGATCGCGCCCTGCGCTGTAGTGAGAGATCGATCTGGTTCTTGAGCGCGATCAAACACCCGGTGACCAAAAACGCACCCGGTGGCAAAATCGCCACCAGAAAAGGATAGTCCACAGAGAATATCTCCCACCGCCACTGTGCTGCGTCAGGGCCAAAGAGCAGTTGCATGTCAGCGAAGAGGGCGCCGGTGCCCAAAAGCTCCCGTATGCCGCCCAACAATACGAGCACCAGCCCAAACCCTAACCCCATGATGAACCCGTCATACGCAGCAGCAGGCAAAGGGTTTTTTCTGGCAAACGCGTCCGCTCGACCCAGAATGATGCAGTTCGTTGTGATCAATGGCAGGAAGATGCCAAGAATCTGATACAGCTCGTAGCTAAAGGCTTGCATGAGCAGCTCGGTGATCGTCACCGCTGCAGCGATAATCATGACAAAGACCGGTAGGCGAATAGTGTCTGAGACAACATTGCGAATCAGTGACACTGTCGTATTCGATACCACCAGAACAAACAGCGTTGCTGCGGCAAGACCCATGGCGTTAACGGTAGAGGCGGTCACGGCGAGCAAGGGGCACAGCCCAAGCAACTGTACCAGCGCGGGATTGTTCTTCCACAATCCATTAAGCGTGAGCTGGCTATAGGAGGGCTGACTCATGGGTCGTTAACCGGCGTTTCAAAAAGGGTTGCTCTGTTTAATTGAGCGTACTCTAAAGCGCGGCGCGTAGCGAGGATCACTGCCCGCGGGGTGACGGTGGCGCCTGTGAATTGGTCAAACGCGCCGCCATCTTTGGAGACGGTCCAACCACTGATGGCGGGGTCTGTCAGGCTGCGCGCGTTAAAATCCAGAATCCACGCTGATTTGCGCAAGTCCACCTTGTCTCCCAACCCAGGTGTTTCCTTGTGCGCGACCACCCGAACACCGGCAACCGAGCCATCGCTGCGCACACCCACCAATGCTCGGATATCACCGCTGTAACCATCCCGCGCGGTGACAGGCAAAATGACACCGATAACGCGACGCTCTTCCCGCACGCGATACCCTCGGCGGTTTTGGCGCAAACCAAGCAATGCCGTCTCGGCTTCGAGCGCAAAGGTATCGTCCACCACGTCATTGTCGTGCGTGCCCGCGGGAAAAATCTCCATCAGTTGTCGTGCTTCCGCGCGGCGTATCGCCAACTCGATCTGTGATTGGGTGCCGAGATAGGTCCAACCGATGGCCAGCGAAGTGATTGCCGCAAAAAGCGCCAGCACGGCGCCACCAAGACCGACCGAAACCAACCACTTCATGGCGTTGGCTTCCGTGTGCCGTACACCGTTGGCTGGGTGTAGTGATCAATAAAAGGTGCACAAAAATTCAAAATGAGTACAGCAAATGCTACGGCATCGGGATAGTTACCCAGCGTTCGGATCAGATACACGAGCAGACCGATCAACGCGCCAAAAATCAGTCGCCCTCGATTGGAGACGGCCGAGCTAACGGGGTCGGTGATAATGAAAAAGGCGGCAAACATTGAGGCACCGCTAAATAGATGAAACAAGGCGCTGCCCCCACTTTGTGAGCTGCCACCGTCGTAGCCCATGAGTGCACAGAGCCCTAGTGCGGCCAGCATGGCGATCGGCGCGTGCCAGGTGAATACTCTGCGGTACAGCAGCCAAAGCCCACCCAACAAAAATGCCAGATTGACCTCAAACCAACCCAGACCGGCCCAACCAGATAGCTCTGGACGACTTGTCATCAGATCTTCAAACAGCAGTCCGGTATTTTGTCTCAACAGATCCAGTGGTGTCGCTCCGGTCAAAGCATCGATGCTTCCGGGTGAGAAGACCCTCTGCAGCCCTTCGCTGAGGCCCGGAACAGTCTCCAAACCCCGGGGTAACGCCCAACTACTCATTTGTATTGGGAACGAAATTAGCAGTACCACGTACCCCACCATGGCGGGATTAAAAGGGTTGTAACCAAGACCACCAAAGACCTGTTTACCGAGGAGCACCGCGGTGACAACGCCAATCACAATGAGCCACCAGGGAGCATAGGGGGGGAGGGCGATGCAAAGTAGTGTGGAGGTCACCAGAACGCTGAGGTCGGATATCGCTACCCGAGGGTCACGGCCACGAAGCGCCATGACACCATATTCCAGAGCCAATGCCACGGCGGCGCCCAAAACCAAATTGATCAGTGTTCCCGGGCCAAAGAACCACGTCATTACCAGAACGCCGGGTACCGTCGCCAGCAACACATCTCGCATTACGGCAGAGACCTTTCCAAGGCCCGACGCATGAGGAGACGTTACCCGCAGTAAACTCACTCCGAAGATCCCTGCTGCGCTTTTTTGGCCTTTGCCCGCTCGATAGCGGCTTGCACGGGATCTACTCCTCCGGAGATGGCCTGTTGTTGCGCCGCGGCTTTGCGTGCGGCTCGCTTTGCCTCGCGGGCGGCCACTTCTTCTGCCAGACGTCTCTCGCGGGCTTCGAACCGTTCTCTCGAATTATCTGATCGCTTTCGCTCCTGCTCGCTATCGCGTATCTGGCCTTTGGCAGCCCGATAGTACTGCACCAACGGAATGTGACTTGGACATACATAGGCGCAGGCGCCACATTCAATGCAGTCAAATAGGCGATGCGTAGTCAGTTGTTCTTGATCTTTGGCTCGGGCGTACCAGTAGAGTTGTTGCGGCAACAGCGAGGCAGGACACGCCTCCGCGCAATGGCCGCAGCGGATGCAGGGTTTCGGTTCTGCGGGTAGTGGTAGCTCAGACTGAGTGGGCGCCAGCACACAGTTGGTAATTTTGGTCACGGGCGCGTCCAGATTGGAAACGGCGAAGCCCATCATGGGTCCGCCATGAATCACGCGTTGCTGCACCTCTGATGCCCATCCTGCTTCTTGTAGCAAGTGGGCGATAGGTGTTCCCAAGCAGGCGAGGGTATTACACGGTTGGGACAACGCTTCGCCGGTTAGCGTGACAATACGGTGCGTCAGCGGCTTTCCTTCGACAATGGCCTCCCGAGCGGCGACGGCAGTGCCAGGGTTCAAGCACACAATACCGATATCTGCGGGGATACCTCCCGAGGGCACCTGCACTCCGGTCAGAATTTCGATCACCTGCTTCTCGCCACCCGAAGGATACTTTGTGGGGAAACTGGCAATTTCGATCGAAGCATTGGCTTTAGCTACCGCGGCCTGCACACAGGCGATTGCCTCGGGTTTGTTGTCCTCTATACCAATCAGGGTCGAGTCGGCACCCAGAATGTGCGCGAGGATCATTGCCCCCTCTATCAACTGGTCGGCATAACACTGCATTAATGTATCGTCTGCCGTGATGTAGGGCTCGCACTCGGTGCCGTTGATCAGGAGCAGCTCAATGGGCCGTTGGGGCCCGGGCGTCAGCTTCACGGCAGTGGGAAAGCCTGCGCCACCCATGCCAGCGATGCCGGCACTACGAATCTGCTCTGCCAGCATTGTGGGTTCACGATCACGCCAGTCGGGCATTCCCTCGAGCACAACCCACTGATCCTGTCCATCGGTCTCAAGTTCAATGCAGATATCCTCGAGGCCCGAGGCATGGGCGATAGGTCGCGACTCGATCGCCCGCACCGTGCCTGATGTGGGCGCGTGTATCGGCACACTCATCACGCCGTTGGCCTCAGCGAGCATCTGACCGCCGAGCACCGCGTCGCCAACCGCGACGACGGGCCGCGCAGGGACGCCCAGATGCTGCCTGAGCGGGAGCACCAGTAGTGGAGGTAACGCAAGCGACTGAAGCGTTCCTGGTTGAGAGAGTGCTTTGCGCTCCGGGGGATGAATACCCCCGTGAATGTCATGTATCACTCTCATGCCGCGGTCCGCGTCGCAGCGTCAGTCGCAATCACCTCTATTGGGCGAAAGCGATCTGCAGGGAGAGGCCAATGCCAAAAGCCGATGCCTTGTTTTCGCGGGATCAGGTCAATGCAGTCTACCGGGCAGGGATCCAAGCACAGATCGCAGCCCGTGCATTCGTCCGCGATCACGGTATGCATCACCTTTGCCGCACCTAAAATGGCATCGACCGGACACGCCTGAATGCACTTGGTGCAACCAATACATTCGTCCTCGCGGATCCAGGCGACGACTGGCTCTTTCTCAACACCATGCTCGGCATCGAGCGGCTGGGGCTCAACGTCGAGGAGGTCAGCCAATGCCTGAATGGTCTCTTCCCCGCCGGGAGGGCACTTATTGATGGCATCTCCCTCTGCAATCGCCTCGGAGTAAGGGCGACAGCCTGGATAGCCGCACTGGCCACACTGGGTTTGGGGTAGCAACGCATTGACCTGTTCGCTGATGGGGTTGCCTTCCACTTTGAAACGGATCGCCGCGTAGCCCAGCAACGCACCAAAAACACTTCCGAGCAATATCAGAGCGGCCAGTGCGGCGAGCAGCGGTTCGTTTACCAGCCAATTCACCATCAGATTAGCCCCGCGAACCCCATAAAGGCGAGCGATGCCAACCCTGCCGTGATCATGCCAATGGCGGCTCCCTGAAATGGTTCGGGAATGTCTGCAAACGCGAGTCGCTCGCGCATCGCTGCAAACAGCACCAATACCATTGAGAAGCCCAGTGCTGCGCCTAATCCGTAAAACAGCGATTCGATAAAGGTATGTGCTTGATTGATGTTGAGCAGTGCTACTCCCAATACGGCGCAATTGGTAGTAATAAGCGGCAGAAAAACCCCGAGCACACGATGCAGAAGCGGACTCGTTTTGCGGACCACCATTTCTGTGAACTGCACGACCACTGCAATGACCAGGATAAAACTGATCGTGCGCAAGTAGGTGAGATCCAAGGGTAACAGCAGGTAGTTGTAGGTGAGATAACTACAGACTGATGCCAGTGTCAGCACAAAAGTTGTCGCTATCGACATCCCCATGGCGGTCTCGAGTTTGTTAGAGACACCCATAAAGGGGCACAGGCCGAGGAACTGTACCAGTACAAAATTATTGACCAAGACCGCACCCACCAGTAGCAGCGCGATATCACTCAGCATGTCATCCCCCGCGGTGAAACAATCGACCCAGACCCGCAATATTAGGCAATATATCAGGTGTCTGACAGGAAGTATTTTTCGATTCAGGCCTTACTTTTACTTGCCTCAACCATTGCCGCGACGACGTCGGCATCGACGCGTTGCAGCAGCGGCTGGAAAGGAGCCAAAGAGTGGTCTTTCAAGGGCGCCTGCAGCGCGGTCCAATCCAGAGAGGTCTGCAAAAATGCCTCGGACTTTTCTGCCATGACCGGTAACACCGGCTTTAAGTAGGTAGCCAGCGCGCGATAGAGGTTGATTCCTACCGAGCACACCGCCTGCACTTGCTCAGCTTGCGACTCGTCTTTGGCCATTACCCAGGGCTTTTTCTCGTCAATGTACTGGTTGGCCCGATCTGCCAGCGCAATGATATCGCGCATGGCGCGGTTAAATTCCCGAGCTTCATATAGTGCCGCGATGTCCGTGCCAGCATCAATAAAGGATTGTACTAACGCGGGCTCGACGCATTCGCTGCTCATCTTATTGTCGAATTTTTTGCGCAAGAAGCCGGCACATCGACTGGCGATGTTAACCACCTTGCCGATGAGGTCTGCATTGACGCGCTGCACAAAGTCTTCAAGATTGAGGTCGATATCGTCGACCCCGCTAGAGAGCTTGGCGGCGAAGTAATATCGAATGTATTCCGGGTCAAGATGATCGAGATAGGTTTCAGCGAGGATAAACGTACCTCGGCTCTTGGACATTTTTACGCCATTGACGGTGAGAAAACCGTGGGCGTAGACCGCTGAGGGTTGCCGCAATCCCGCGCTGTCGAGCATGGCGGGCCAGAACAGTCCGTGGAAATTGACAATGTCCTTGCCAATAAAGTGATAAAGCTCGGTGCCGCCACCCGGCAGCCAGTAGCTGTCAAAATCGTCCCCAGTGCGTTCGCACATTACTTGGTGGCTCGCGATGTAGCCAATGGGCGCATCGAGCCAGACATAAAAGTATTTGTCGGGGTAACCAGGAATCTCAAACCCGAAATACGGCGCATCACGACTGATATCCCAGTCTTGTAAGCCGGCTTCCAGCCACTCCCTGAGTTTGTTGGCAATGGGCTGTTGCAGCTGGCCGCTGTTGATCCAATCAGTAAGCAGTGTTTCAAAGTGCGTCAATGCGAAGAACAGGTGAAGGGAGGCCTTATTGATAGGTGTTGCCCCTGATAAGGCCGATACCGGATCAATCAGATCCGCCGGGGAGTAGGTGGCGCCGCAGGCTTCACAGTTATCTCCGTACTGATCCGAAGCACCGCACTTTGGACAGGTGCCCTTGATGAATCGGTCGGCGAGGAAAAGGCCTTTTTCGGGATCAAAGGCTTGAATGATTTCGCGTATCGCGATGTGGCCCCCCGCGTCGAGTCGCTGAAAGATCGTCTCTGACCAATGTTGGTTTTCGGGAGAGTGGGTCGAATGATATTGGTCGAAATGAATGAGGAAGCCAGCCGAGTCATCCTCGTGTTTCGCTTTAATAGCGGCAATATGATCTTCGGGAGTGCGGCCTGCTGCCTCGGCAGACAGCATAATTGCAGTGCCGTGAGCATCGTCGGCGCAAACGTAGCGACAGTGGTTTCCCCTGGAGCGTTGAAACCTTACCCAGATATCGGTTTGGGTTTGCTCCAACATATGTCCCAAGTGCAGCGGCGCGTTGGCATAAGGCAATGCCGAAGTCACCAGTATTTGTCTTGGGGAGCCAGTCATGGTGATAGAGGTCGTCAAAGGAGAGGCGCGAAGTCTACCGGATTTTCCGTGAATTCGCTGTCAGTAAGTGATCGGCTAGCGGTGTCCAGAGAGTATACTCTCGCGTCGAATCAAGACGAGGAGCGTGGGGTGTCAGCCTCTTATCAGGTAATAGCGATTGCGTCGGGCAAAGGCGGAGTGGGTAAATCCACGGTCACCACAAACTTAGCCGTTGCACTCCACCAACAGGGGTATTCGGTAGGTTTGCTCGATGCCGATATCTATGGCCCTAGTCAGCAGCAGCTACTGGGTGTCCCAGCAAGCACTACCCCCGACCAGCAAGATGGCGAATTTTTGTTGCCTGTCGAGGCTCATGGTCTGAAAACCATGTCGATGGGTTACTTGGCTTCTGCCAGCACGCCCATGGTATGGCGGGGACCGATGGCAAGCTCTGCAATGAGTCAGTTGCTCGAGAAAACGCTGTGGGGCGACATCGATGTGCTGTTAGTTGATATGCCTCCGGGCACGGGTGATATTCAGTTAACGCTGGCGCAGCGAGCCACGCTTTCAGGCGCGGTCATCGTGACGACCCCTCAGGACATCGCGCTGTTGGATGCTCGCAAGGGCATTGAGATGTTCGAAAAGGTCGAGGTGCCCGTATTGGGATTAATCGAAAATATGGCGGCCTATGTGTGTTCTGAGTGTGGCCACACCGAGGCGTTGTTTGGCGAAGCAGGTGGAGTGCGTTTAGCCGAGCAGTACGGGTTGCCGCTGTTGGGACAAGTTCCGCTTGCATCCGCAATTCGGGCCTATTCTGATCAGGGTCTTCCTGTGGTGTTGGCGGAGCCGGAGGGGACATTGGCAGGCGTTTATCAGGCAGCCGCGCGGGGTTTAATGGAGGCCCTAGCGGCGCAAACACCGGCAGTCGCACCGACAATCAGTATGACTGATTGAGTGAAACAACATTCGTGATCGAGCAGGTAGGAGTGAACTGTGAGTATTAAGTCAGATCGATGGATCCGCAGAATGGCTGAGCAGCAAGGCATGATCGAGCCGTTTGCGCCGGATCAGGTGCGCATGGATGGTGATCGTCGGCTGATTTCCTACGGCACTTCCAGTTATGGATATGACGTTCGCTGCTCCCGTGAATTCAAGGTGTTCACCAATATTCACTCCGCCACGGTTGATCCTAAACACTTCGACGACAACAGCTTTGTTCACGTGGAAGGCGATGTTTGTGTCATCCCGCCCAATTCATTTGCGCTTGCCTGCACAGTGGAGTATTTCCGCATTCCGCGTAATGTGCTGACAGTATGTCTGGGTAAGTCTACCTACGCTCGCTGCGGGATTATTGTGAACGTCACCCCGCTGGAACCCGAGTGGGAGGGCCATGTGACGCTGGAATTCTCAAATACGACCACCTTGCCAGCAAAAATCTATGCCAACGAAGGCGTTGCCCAGATGCTGTTCTTTGAATCAGACGAGGTGTGTGAGACCAGTTACGCTGATCGTGGCGGAAAATATCAGGGTCAAACTGGAGTGACGCTCCCCAAAACGTAACGAGGCAGCGCCTAGCCAGCGTACCAAGAGCTTTCACGGGGCTATATCTGGTCCCGTTATCGGCTGGTCCTCAACAGCGCCACTGACCAATTCAATGACGGTTGTGGAGCCATCCTCTACATGTTCGGTGCGGACCATCAGGAATGTGTGATCTATCGCCAACCAGGTGTCAGAGCGACGTTTCTCCGGATCATCACGGCGCTCCCGGTAGTGCACGGTGTTCAGTTGCCCAACATCAGTATCTATCAATACTGTTCCCACCAACTCAAATTGTTTTGGCTTGATTCGGTCGCCATCTACCACTGAGAGTGCCACCAGATCTGGGGGGGTATCGGCCCCTAGGAGTATCAAGCGAAACTGTTCTTGAAGACTGAGACGGTCGAGCACATCATCCGCCCAGGGGTGCTCCGTCCACTTTTTTTTGCGCAAGCTACGAATCACACCGGCACTTTTGTCGAAGATCACTTCCCGCCGGCGGTTGGTTACGCCGCTGAGTTGGTAAACGAAGTGGTCGCCAATTACGCGGCCCTCTTTTACGGTGAAGTTCGCGTCTTCACTGAGCTTGATAAGAAACGTTTTGCGTCCGGATTGATTAAGTTGGTATTGGCCCTTTTTCTCGGTCAGGGTGCGGGTGAGGGTCACTTGCATTCCGCCTACTTTAGTTTTGTATTCTGCAATATAAGTAGGAAGCGCAAGATCGCCGTCGCTGGCCCCACTGGCGAGTGGCGCCAGCAGCACGAGAGGTAGCAATAGTCGTGGCGTTAGTCGTTTCAACCCCATAAACATCCGCTGAGCGGCACGGGCTGATCGTCCTTGCATAATACGCCGTCCTTAAATGAAAGTTTGCCTGTGAGGTGCCAGTTTACTGCCTCGGGGTAAATTTGGTGTTCTACTTTCAGAACCCGGGCGGCTAACGTCTTGGCGGTGTCATCGGCGCCTATAGGCACTCTTGCTTGTAGGACAGGGGGACCACCATCAAGTTCCCCATTGACATAATGCACTGTAGCCCCCGCATGAGTATCACCGTTATCGAGAGCCCGTTGGTGCGTATTAAGGCCTGGGTACATTGGTAGTAAAGACGGATGGATATTCATCAAGCGATTTTCGAAGCGCGCGACAAAATCAGTTGTTAAAATGCGCATGAACCCGGCGAGGACCACGAGGTCGGGTGATATTGTTTCAATGGTCGCAGCCAAGTCCCTGTCGAAAGCCTCCCTGCTGACGTAGGCTGTGTGATCTATCAAAGCTGTTTCGATGCCCGCGCTTAGCGCTATTTCAAGGCCCCCAGCTCCCGGCCGATTGGCAATTACCAGACTGATAGCGCCACCGAGCAGGTCGGCATGACTGGCATCGAGTAGGGATTGGAGGTTGGAGCCCCGGCCCGATAGCAGTACTGCAATACGTTTTGTGCTTGGCATCTCAGTCGAAGTGAACGCCGGTCGCGTGATCAGAGATGACGCCAAGTTCCCATCCATCAATGCCATGGGTCTTTAAAATGGACAGCGCTTCTGCGGCATTTTTTCTGTCGACGACAATAATCATGCCGACACCGCAGTTGAAAGTGCGCATCATTTCCGTATCGGTGATGTTGCCGCCGTTCTGCAACCACTGAAAAACGGCGGGGAGTTGCCAGCTGTCACGATGAATTAGGGCGCCTAACCCGTCTGGCAGGACTCGAGGTAAGTTTTCTAGAATCCCTCCCCCGGTGATGTGAGCCATCGCTCGCACCTCCAATTCTTTTTGTAAAGCCAGTAAGGGACGGTTGTAGATCACCGTTGGTGCCAACAGCGCTTCGCCGAGAGTCGTATCACCACAGGTTTG
>Ga0209251_1002430_pt1 | contig 13027 bp, 16 predicted proteins | sample SaaInlV_100m_DNA_6_FD_184665 | JGI IMG/M metagenome (GOLD analysis project Ga0209251, IMG submission 184665) | Marine microbial communities from expanding oxygen minimum zones in the Saanich Inlet - Saanich Inlet SI073_LV_10m_DNA (SPAdes) (version 2) | ecosystem: Environmental > Aquatic > Marine...
TTTTTGGTGTACCAACTTCAGCAAAAGCATTGCTAGTAAGTGGATTCTATCATGTCACTGGATATAATAGTAGTCATAACGATCACGTTACTGCTATTTTTGGTGGTTATGATAATGCTTCTACAGCAAGTAATTGGAGTCTTACTTCAAGTACAAGTAATATTTGGCAAGAATTTGTTCTATATCATGATGGAGATGGTTCGGGTTCTCCACATAATTATGGTTACTGGACAGATGGTGGTGTAATCTCAACTAATAGTAATACTATCTACTATCAATTAGGTAAAGGTATAAGTGGTGGAACACATTATGTCCACCTATGGTGTTTCGGATATTGGAGTTAATCAAATGACAGTAAGACAATTAAGAATCGTTCCTTCAGAAAGAACTGCTCAAGACATTTCTATTGTAGAAGTTCTTTATGAAGAATTTGGAATTACCTCCAAAGAAGAAATGGGTAAGTTAACTTTAGACCAGGGATTTAAAATGCCAGGTACTAAAGCATTAGAAGATGCCAAAGAAAGATACTTAAAAAAAGTTAAAGATTCTAGGTATAAGGAAAAAAGATACGCTAGTTATCCTTCTCTTGCAGATCAACTTGACATGTTATATCATGATCTAAAGAAAGGCAATTTTGCTCAAGGAAAGTGGGTAACAGCTATTGATGAGGTTAAAAACTTATATCCGAAACCAGAACTATAAATAGTTAATATCATAGTACCACCATATAGAAGAAGACATGGCATCCAGAATAAAAGTTACTGATATAACTACCATCACAGGTACGGGTGAAGTCAACATAGAAGTTGGATTGGGAGTAAGTGGAGACCTGAACTTTACAGGAAGTCTACTTAAGAATGGTTTACCTTTTGCTTCCTTACCTGATCAGTCTGTATCTACTATGGGTGCTATGCTGATGTCCGATGGACAATCGGCTTTCTGGGCACACCCAACCACTTTTGAAGATACAGGAACGTCAACAGCATTCCCTGGTGGTACTGCTGATACTGGAGGTATCAACTTACAAAACCCAGTAGTTCCTGAATCTGGATATCTACCATTCTCTGGTACTGGAACGTGGATTGACAATCAAGGAAGTCAATATCAAGTAACTATTGGATCAGAATTTAAATATAGAAGTATCTTTACTCACGGATTTCTTTGTGGTGGATATAGAGGTTCCAACCCATGGAGAACTGTAAACCAAACATATCATGCCACAGATGTTACCGTATGTCGTGGTGACCAGTTAGACCGAGCAGCATCATACGTTGATGGAAACTTTGGTGATTATAACGGATATGTTTATGGTACAGCAAACTCTTACTCTGGATCAAGTAACCACACAGCATCTATTAACCTCCATACAGGAACGAGCAGAGGACTAGGTATTGATAGCGGATATGGTCATAGTGATGGTTATTCCACCACCCCAGATAGTGTTGGTGCTTCATGGGATGGTTGGTCTTCTATTGATGACTGTGGTTCTACATCTGGTCAGCAAGTACAAAGAGGATACACTACTGGTGGTGGAGACTGGGGTGATTCTAAGTGGGGTAGAATGAACTTCCACTCAGAAATTATGTCTAGAGTTTCTGGTGGTCACACAAATAACTATGTAAGTGCTACCGAAGGTGAGATTCGAGGATATTCTTTCGGTGATACATCTAATTCCCAGTATATCGAATTTGCTACAGAGTCTACAGGATCTTGGTCTACTACTGATCTAGGTGGTGATGGATGGAAGAAGTCACTATCCACAAAGTGGAACTTTGGATATCATGGTAATGGTGCTAACAACACTCAGCAGTGGATGAAGTTCACTCATAACACTGGAACTAAGATTAGTACGTTCAACCAATCTGACGTATCTTCTGGTGAAGAAAATATGTCCATGGGTCAAGATTGGGGTTACATGTTAGGTAACTACGTTGGTACTGGTGGTTCTGGTAATGCCAGACAGACTAATAGAACTGCTAAATTATTCCACGCTACTGATTCGTTTGTTCTTATGGGATTCAAGACGGAACCAAAAGGACACCAGGGACAATCTTCTGGAGCATGTCACTCCGCTTCGTTTACTGTAACAGCAACTAGGTATCAGTGATGAAAACAAAAAGAAATTTTATAGAAGAAAGAGATTTTGTAGTAGAGTGGCAATCTAAAGTGCCATCATATATGGTGGAAGAGCAAGATCTGCTACGTCCAAAGTATGAACCACAGCATCCTCTAGAACTAGAAACTAAAAAATTTATTAATAGTGACGAAGAGGTACAGAAAGGTGTAGTTCATATGGGACTCACCGCCGAAGATTTAAAAGCTTTAGATATTCCTCCCCACGAAACAACTTATCATATTCACGAAAACTTTTTTAATATCCAGACTATTACAATGCAGTATGAGATTTTTGCTAATCTCAAGTCAGGATTAAAACGTTATGTAGAGTTTACAGAAGACGAAATTCGTGCTGGACAAAAATTTGCTCATGAAATTAGGGGACATCATAAAGAGTATGTCGGTGAGATGAATGATAAAGGAAAGATTGTTTTTGAAAAAAAGCAATTACCAATGACCGAAAAGAAGATAGCTAACGCTGTCTCTTTTATGAAAAAGATTTCTATCTTGGTTGTTGAAAGAGAATTTGAATTGAGATTTAAAAACTTCAAAAATTGTCATGATGTCGAACAAGAGTCATGGGCATACCAAGTTCCCGAGGCAAAAGCAGTACTAAAAAATCCTGATGCTCCAACTCCATTTTTAAATATTCTTGCTATCACTAGAGGTATACCAAAAGATATTTTGGTGAAAAAGGTGATTGAGAAACATGATAAATATATATTAGAGTATGCTTCCCTACTTGGGAAGTATCATGCCATCAGATCACAATTTAAAAATTGTGATAATATGTGGGATATGAACATTTTGTATGAAGATTATTTCCATATTGGTATGCCATCTGCCCAAGGTATTGCTATGGGTAGAATGGATGAAGATCAAACTAGATTAAATGGAGAACTTAAATATGGAATCTTTGGATTCTGATGCTATTGTAAAACGATCAGATTTAGATAACAATAGTATTCTTGAAGCGTCTCTCAATTTACAAGGTGGGCAAACTAAGTATCAGAATACTGCTTTTGTAGTTGGTTCTCAGTTGACTCCATTTATGAAAATGAAGCAAGCTTTGATGGAGTTGGAAACTAGAAATCATGGTTATGTAGAGTTACAGTATAGAATTAAACTCTGTAAAAATAAAATTAAAAAAATAGAAAGATCTATTGAATGGGAAAAAGATGATCTAGAAATAGAGAATCTTGAAATTGAATTAGAGAAAGCTTTCTATGACTTAACTATTTTTGAAAAGAAGGAAATATCTTTCGAGCAAGAAATTGACGATTTTTGTGATATCGTTAGAGAGCTTAAAGACCCAGACACACCTCTTTTAGATTACCTCAAAGTCAGCGAAGAAGAAGATCGTAAGTATTGGATTACTCGTATGGCAAAGCAGTCTGCTGTTGACATGCATACGCTTGGTAGAATCGGTAGTGGTAATTTAGATTCTATATTACAAATGCCACCTGAAGATCAGTTACAGGCTATACAAGGTGCTGTAGAACATGCTACACTGTTAACTGCTGGAGTGGATAAGCTGACACAGCAACTCCTTCCAGAAGTTAGAGAGCTTTTAGAGTCGAATGACTTTAAAGTTCCTCAATTAAAATCATTTGATAGACAAACAATACCATCATTGCCCGAGGTGAATAACGATGAAACAAATGCTCCCAAAGAAAAATTCCGTCTTCAGTCTTCCAATAAATCCGAAGCTTGAGAAAGTATTTGTTGACTCGTATTTAATTCCTTGGTTGTGTGCTCACAAAAAATATATTAGGGATTTATATTTTACTTGTAGAATGCCACCATTCACTCAGGACGCTATGGGTGATGTATTTGATGGTGATACAAGACAACTTGTTTTTAATGCTCAGGTTATTTCAAGAGAGACAGATATTCCTTTGTCTGCTACTTTTAATAACATATATGTCAGACCAGATCAAGATAATTTAGATTTGTTTATCTATAATTTTCGTCCATTGTATGAGATGGGCATTAAGATTGCCACAATTCCACACACTACCTGGGTATCTTCTGGTCAAATTCAATCTGCTTTTCCAGATCTACAGATCAAGAATACTATTCTTAGAAATGTAACTAAACCAAATGATATTGTATCTCTTGCTAAAGCAGGATTTCATTACATCAACCTTGATAGAGATATGATGAGAGACCGTGATGGTCTCAATAAAGTAATAAAAGCAAGAGAACATTGTGCTGCTATTGGTAAACCAGTAGAGTTATCTATCCTTGCCAATGAAGGTTGTTGGGGTGGATGTTCTATTATGGACGAACATTATCACTTCAATAATACAAGAGAAGGCAAGTCCCCACAATTTTTTATGGATCCTATCAGTACCAATTCTTGTCAGAAATGGGATATTGAAGATCCATCGTCTTCTTTAAAAGCAGCAAATCTTCCGCCATGGCGTGAAGATTGGGATGAGTTTTTAGATCTAGGTATTGATGTTTTCAAACTACATGGCAGAGAAAATGCCCTGAGGTTGAAAGAGTCTATGGATATTATCGAACGTTGGAGTAAAGATGATCAACTTTTATTCCCAGAGTTTGATGAGTACATGGAAGATTTGGAAGTCAAAGATACTCCTATCAATCTTTGGAGAAAGAAAATTAAAACATGTCAGTTTGATTGTTGGGACTGTAATTATTGTGAGGCAGTAGTAGATTCCCATCTTAAGAAACAAGGTGATGTATATGAGATTGAAACTTACACACAAAGAACTTTAGATGCTATTGACAATGCTTTGAGTTATAAATCTAATTTCACATTAGAAAATTACGCTCCACGTGGACTAACTTCTCCTAGGGTGCAACATTTTCTAAACAACCTATGCTCACATGAAGATTCGGTTTACCTTGAGTTAGGTACTTACATGGGCGGTACATTTTTTGCCGCTATGATGGGTAATAAAAATAAGTGTTTTGGTGTTGATGATTTTTCAGAATTAGATATCAAACCAATGATGCCACATGTTAACTGGACTGAAATTGGTAATTCGCTTGAAGTGTTCCAGCAAAACTTTGAACGTCATGAAAATGGTAACACCACTTTTATTGGATCAAGTGTTCAACAATTGAATGAAGATGATTTTGAAGGGTACAAACCCAACGTAATTTTTTACGATGCTCACCACGATTATGTAGAGCAACTAAATAATTTAAATCACCTAGTTCCTTTCTTAGCGGATAAGTTTATTCTTGTTGTTGATGATGCTAACTTTGATGGCGTTATTGAATCAGCTGTTCAATTTGTTAAAGACAATAATTTTACAATTTATTTTGAAAGAAAAATCTTGAGTAAAATTATCGAGAACCAATCCCATTGGTGGAATGGATTATTCATTATGGTATTAGAAAAAAATGAGTCTTAAACCTTTATTTGTTTTGCCTATTGGTGTTTATGATTATCCAAGACACCAAGAATTTAAAGAAGTAGTTACTAATCACATCATAGAAAATACCGACAAGTTGTATGTAGATGATGTTAATATTGATCATCTATACAATCTAGAGCATCAAAGTTTTTTTAGAGAGGTTGATCATCCAGAAGTAAAAGAACTGAAAGATTTTATTGTAAGAAGATGTGATGATTACATCAAAGAAGTATTTGGATATACTAGATACGAAAATCTTTTAATTACTAATAGTTGGTTAAACATTGGTTCCGATAATTGTTTTCTAGGGTTTCATCATCACGGGTGTGCTATGGTAGCAGCAAATTACTTTGTTAATTTTAATCCAGAATTACATTCACATTTGTCATTTGCTAATCCATTTTATCCCAACACACCCATGCCTAAGTTGAGTCCATGGGCTGATAACCCATCTCCATTTTCTACGCTATCAAATACTCCCCAACAGAGAGAAGGTCAAATATTAATCTGGCCAGCAGGATTAGATCATGGATATGAAAGTAAAAATACTACAGCAAACAGAGTAACTCTTTCTATGAACATAATTCCGAACAGAGTAAACACAGGACCATATGAAGTCACAATTTCAGAGTGTACAAAATGAAAGTAGTTAATGAAGAATTATTTGCAGTTAACCCATCTACTGCTTGGGATGTCCAGAAAAAACATATCGGACATCATAAAAATAGGATTATCATTGTAAGAAATTTTTTCAAAAATCCATTAGATGTTAAACTGTTTGCTCAATCAACTGAGTATGCTTCTACACTTAATGGAGAGTACACCAATTTACCTGGGTTTATTCACAACATTGGTATTTTTAGAAAAATTTTATATCAACCATATCTTTATATTTGTAAGCATTACTTTGAAGGAAGCAATGAAGTAATGAAAGCGCCAGATCATTGTAGATTTACTTTTCAAATTTATGATATAAAAGAAAAATGTAGATTCTCAAGTTTGTATCCACACACAGATGATATGAGATATGCTTCTGTGCTTTCCTTAAATGAAGAAGGTGAATACGATGGTGATAATAATGGCACTGCTTTCTATAGGAGTGTAGAGACTGGAGAAGAGTATATTTCATATGATAAAAACTATAGAGCAGCGAGACTACAAAATGCTACTCAAGCTCTAATCAATTTTGATCCTGCTAAAATTAAATACAAAGAGTGGGACCGTTATCATGTAGAACCACAAGAATTTAATTCTCTTATTGTATACGAAGGAAACCTATGGCATAGTTTATACTTTGAACAAGAGAAGTGGAGAACGAATAGAATGACATTCAATGGATTCATTAGATGATCAATATTGATATCATCCCAGCTTTCCCACATTTGTTGATGAAGTTTAATCTTCCTGATTATTCTTTTAAGGAAGATTTAATTAACTATGTTTACGAACAAAGAGAAATTAATCGTACTGGTGTATCTAAATCAAACAACGGTGGATGGCAGTCGGATACAATAAACAATCTCCCCATACAATTTCAGGAAAAGTTGTTTCCTGTAGTTGGTACATGTTTAGATGATTACTTAAAAGATGGGTTAACATGTAGTATTGGAAATCTTTGGTTGAATATAAATCCGCCAGGATCTTGTAATGATCGTCACACTCATCCAGGAGCAGATCTATCTGCTGTTTTTTGGGTGAAGACTTTAAAGGAATCTGGAATGATTGAGTTTGAAAACCCTTCTCATTTTGTAGCGTTTAAACTTATCAACTCTAGTAATAGTGATCACAAAGATCCTTACAATGTTAGTAATTCTATGTGGGTAGAACCTGACGAAGGTTGTGTGATGGTTTTCCCATCTTACATGCTTCATAGAGTAATGCCGAATGAAACAGAAGAAGATCGTATTTCAATTTCATGGAATATGACTATCGTTAATAAAGATAAATGAGAATATGATCTATGAACAAAAAACTTTCGTTATTTGAAACACCTGTATGGGTGTCAAAATTAGATTTAGATGTAAATGAGATACTAGAGGATGTGTTAGAATTTTCTTCTTCTACTGAAAATATATCCAGATCAAATATTGGTGGTTATCAAGCAGATGGATATTTCAATCAAGATCTCTTTGAAGAAATTGGAAAACATGTTCCAAGAATGGAAGAAAAACCTTTATCCACTTTTAAAATACATAGTTGGGTAAACATTAACAAAGAAAGAAATTATAATAAAAGACATACACATCTAAATACATCAATATTTTTGTCTGGTGTTTACTATTTAAAAACTCCAAAAAATTGTGGGAACATACAGTTCTATGATCCCAGAGGAGCAATGATGCCAGAGATGACTGATCACAAATATTTTTATGATTCTTATGATCATACTTATATCACCCCTCAAGAAAATTTACTAGTGTTTTTTCCATCATGGTTAGAACATGACGTAGATATAAACACCAGTGGGGAAGATAGAATTTCAATATCATTCAATATTTTTGTAGAATAAATAATAATACACACTATCACATTTGATTACCATGGATACGACAGAACTTAGAAAGAATTTTGAAGAGCAACTTGCTAGTACTGATAAGCAAATTGCCGAACTAGAAGCTAACCTTGCTAAGGCAAGAGAGTATAAATTAAAACTATCTGGTGGTTTGGAAACTCTAGACTTGATTAATTCTCCAGAAGAGAAAGAAGAAACTACTGCTGAAGAACCAGCGGCAGAATGATAAACGCCAAGGAGTTTTACATCAACCCCTCTTCTTGGGAGGTTGATGTTATTCACATGGGGCAGTCTAAAAATAGATTGCTAAAGATTAAAAATTTCTTCTCTAATCCTGATGAGGTTAGAGAAATTTCTTTGCAAGCAGAATTGAAGAGTACCATAATGGGAGAAAAATCTTCCACTCCAGGATATATTTCTAGGATAGGTAATGTGGATATGATGTTCCTTAGTCCATTCAAGGAAATTTTACATGAGAAGATGGGTGCTTCTAGATTAATTTTACACAATCCAAAAAATTGTATATTTACTATTCAAAAATACAAACCAGGAGAACTGTGTAGAACTACTAGTATGTACCCACATATTGATTGGATGCATTATGCTTGTGTTTTATCACTGAACACAAACGAAGAATTAAAAAGTACAGAAAGTAGTACAGCATTCTGTAGACATATTGAAACTAATATGGAACACTCCTGTTCTGATATGAACTATCGGCATGATAGGGTAAGAAATCAAGATCAAGATATGGTTTCGCTAGACCCATCTACTTTTGATAGAAAAGGGTGGGTTACATATCACAAAGAACTACACGAATATAATACGCTCGTTCTTTATGAAGGCAACATTTGGCACACACCATACTTCAATACTGATTGGAAGTGTGATAGAATTACATTCAATGGATTTTTAAAATGACATACGAATCAGTGTGGTATAAAACTAATTTACCACTATCTGTTATCAATGCTTTTTTAGAAGAATCCCAGTATCTAGAAACCTCAACGGCAACATTAAAAAATAATCAGACTAATTTAGATTTACGTAATAGTAAAGTTTCGTGGATAGATAGTAATCATTGGATATCTGGGTTTTGTTATCATTATATTTTACAAGCTAATAGAGATAACTTTAAATATGATATAGCTGGTTTTGGTAAAGGAGTTCTACAATACACTACATATTCTCCTGGAGAATATTATAACTGGCACATAGACACTATTAAAAATCAAGACCCACTGAGGAAATTGTCATTTACATTACAATTATCAGACCCAGAAAATTATTCTGGTGGTGAACTTCAATTTCTAGATGAAGGAAATCAATTATTTTTTGCTCCAAAATCTATAGGTACTATTGTAGTCTTTGATAGCAGAATAAGGCATCGAGTAAAGAAAGTTAATTCGGGATGCCGAAAATCTATTGTTGGTTGGGTAGAAGGTCCTAGATGGAAATAACAAAAGATTGGACTGTAATTGATTGTAGTGGGTTCATAGATGTTTCTGACTATGTAGAGAACCCCCCTACTTCATTTGAGAATGAAAAGTGTGGGATTATTAGTGGCAAAGCTTTCTCTAGATATAACGAATCTAAATTTAAAAAATTACATTATGAATGTAAAAACCAAGTAGAATACTTACTACAAGAAAAATTATATCCAACATACTACTTCGACAGATTTTATTTTACAGGAAGTCAAATGGATAAGCATGTCGATAGAGAGGCATGTGAAATTAGTGTGTCTTTAAATATTAGTACAAATTTAAATTATGATTGGGGTCTTTGGTTTGACTTAGATGAACCAATAGAGTGTTTTACCAAACCAGGAGACGTTGTAATTTACCGAGGAATAGAGATACCTCATTGGAGAAACAAGATGGTTGGTAATAAGAAATCATACTTCCATCAATTGTTTTTACATTATGTTAGGGCAGACGGGCATTACTTGGAATATGCCTACGATAGAAGAGACTAAATAGTATCGAGGACTTTGTGTAAGATACATGGCAGCGCCGAGCACTAGGCAGGAACTAATTGATTACTGTAAACGTCAGTTGGGCGCGCCTGTACTACAAATCAACATTGCCGATGAGCAGACGAGCGACATCGTAGATGATGCTATCCAGTTTTATCATGAGCATCATTTTGATGGGCTTGAGCAAATGTATCTCAAGCATAACATTACTGACACAGACATCACTAGATTTACTACACAGAATGAAGTTACCTCAACTGTAAATCCTGATGCTACTGGATGGGAACATAGAAAAAACTTTCTAGAAGTCCCAGATCATGTAATGGGTATTAGTAAAGTATTTGGTGTGTCCTCAAACTTTGTCAGAAATAGTTTGTTTGGTATGACAAACCAATATTTCTTGATGGACATGTTCTCCTTTTCCAATGGATTTAAAATGGGGAACTTTGATCTTACTAATTTCTATATGACAAAACAGTATTTTGAAACTTTAGATCAAGTTATCAATACTGGTGCTTTTGTTCAATATAGATTTTCAAAGAGACAAGACAGACTGTATATTGATATTGATGTCAATAGACTCAAGGAAGGGAACTGGTTACTAATTGATTGTTGGGGTGCTATAGATCCAGAAACATTTACCCAAGTATATAATGATTCCTTCCTCAAGAGGTACACCACTGCTTTAATGAAAAGACAGTGGGGAGCAAACCTCATCAAATTCAACAATGTTCAACTTCCTGGTGGCATCACTCTTAATGGTCGCCAGATCTGGGATGATGGTAACAGAGAAGTTCAAGCACTTGAGTCAGAAATGCTGTCCAAGTATTCCCTCCCACCAATGGATATGATCGGATAAGATGCCTACTAGTCCCTACTTTCCCACTTACTATAGCGGTTTTTCTGGCGAGCAAAATCTCGTACAGGATCTCGTTGACGAGCAGATTCAACTGTTCGGATCGGATATCTATTACCTACCTAGAACAATCCTGAAAGATAATACTTTAGATGATATCATCTATTCAAAGTATCAGGAACAATTTCAGATTGAAATGCTTCTAGAGAACGTAACAGGTTTCGGAGAAACATCTGAATTTATCAGTAAATTTGGTCTGCGTATTACAGATGAAGTAAAGTTTCGAGTCTCTACAAGACGTTGGGATGAAGAAGTAACTGAGCATAATCCAACATTAACTGTTGATGGAAGACCTAATGAAGGAGATCTTCTTTACTTCCCATTGACAAAAGATTTGTATGAGATCAAATTTGTAGAAAGAGAACAACCTTTCTATCAGATGGGCAAACTTCAGTTCTATACAATGACTGCTGAGATCTATGAAATTGGCAGTGATAGCATTGAGACAGGTATTGCTGAAATTGATGTAATCGAAACAACCCAGTCTAGTTCCATTAAACTGTTTATGGATCCTGGTGGTACAGGAGACTTTGTTGTAGGAGAAGAAATTGTAGGTGACGAGTTCCTTGCTAAGGCAACATCAACTATTAGTGGTGATGCTGTAGATGGTGTAGTAATGACAGACACTGGTTTGTACTACAACCAATCACTACCACCATCTGTTACATTCTCTGGAGGAGGAGGAAATGATGCTACGGGTACTGCAACGGTTAACGCAAGTGGTCTTATTACTGGCGTCGTTATCACTAATGGCGGTAGCGGGTACACATCTGCTCCTAGTGTTACTATTGACTACTCACCTAAGGACAATAGAGCGGATGTCAAGTCCTGGGATAGCGCCACCAGAGCTCTCGAAGTCATCAACAGAACAGGAACCTTTACAACTGCTGAACTAGTTACTGGTCTAACCTCAGGTGCTACTTGGAGTCCCGAGTCGTTTAACACTCTAAATAATACCAACAGCGCCTACGATCAAAACTCCGAAATCGAAGATGAGGCTGATAACCTTATCGATTGGGGGGAAGTTAATCCCTTCGGTGAGTATGGCAACTTTATGGATTCATTCTAATGCTTGGTCAACATTTCTATAACGAAGCTATACGTAAAACGGTAGTTGGTTTTGGTACTTTATTCAATAACATTGAACTTAAAAAAGTAGATCCAAGTACAGGTGCTGTACTGGAGGTCGAAAAAGTTCCTCTTGCGTATGGTCCTAAGCAAAAATTTCTGACACGTTTGGAGCAAAATCCCGATGTATCTAACAAAGTTGCTATCACAATACCACGTCTTTACTTTGAGATGACTGCCATTACATACGATGGTGCTCGTAAAACAAGTCCTGTACAAAAATACAGAACAACTATTGCTGAAGACGGCACAGAAGTTAAGACACAATATGTTCCAGTTCCTTATGATATGTCATTTGAATTAGGAATTATTGGTAAATCTCAAGATGATGGACTACAAATTCTTGAACAAATTCTACCGTTCTTTCAGCCAAATTTTAATATTACTCTCAACATGGTTACAGACATGGACGAGAGAAAAGATATTGCTATTGTATTGAACAATATCAATTATGAAGATGACTGGGATGATAGTTTCTTAGATCGTAGAAGCATTGTATGGACGTTAAACTTCACTGCTAAGTCTTACATCTATGGTCCTTATACTAATACAGGAATTATTCGTAAAGCTATTATCTACGAATCAATGGGAGATCTTGCTGCTAGCAAAAGAACTGCTGCTTATAGTTACTCTCCTAAAGCATTGGAAGATAAGAACGGTGATGGGCAGATCACAACTGCTGATGATGAACTAATTATCAGTACAGACGACTTTGGATTTAATGAAGGCATTGAACTACTATGAGCAAACTTGAGGATAATATGGAAGATCTATTTGACATTGAAATTGAATCTACTGCTATCGAACCATCCAAACCAGTACCACCAACATCAGATAAAGACGACCAGACAAAAGATTACGAATATACCAGAGGGTCTTTATACTCGCTCATAGACAAGGGCAGAGAGGCGCTAGACGGGGCGTTAGAGGTTGCTCAGGAGTCAGGGCACCCTAGAGCGTATGAAGTCGCTGTGAACGCCATGAAG
>Ga0209251_1002439_pt1 | contig 12998 bp, 10 predicted proteins | sample SaaInlV_100m_DNA_6_FD_184665 | JGI IMG/M metagenome (GOLD analysis project Ga0209251, IMG submission 184665) | Marine microbial communities from expanding oxygen minimum zones in the Saanich Inlet - Saanich Inlet SI073_LV_10m_DNA (SPAdes) (version 2) | ecosystem: Environmental > Aquatic > Marine...
AGATAGATCGCAACCTGCACCCGCTCTTTCCGTAAAGCATTTAAAAATGGATCTTGTAACATTTGAGCCTTTGCAGACATGATCACTCCTTAGTTATTATTTTTGTTCTTCTGTGACTATACGAGTTGTTAAACGTTCCCAACGCCAAGACAAACCAATCTTGTGCTCTTAGAATTTCTTGCTCTACTGACGACCATTCCGTGAAAAAGGGTTATCCGATTGCTTAAAAATCACTCTGACCTGAGTTCCTTTGAGCTTGAACGCAGTCGTAAACGAACTCTCCAGATATCTGCGATAACTTTCCGGAACACCGCTTAGAGAGTTTCCATGAATAACAACTAATGGCGGATTTATACCACCCTGATGTGCATATCGCAGCTTGGGTCGACTATACCCTTTTCTCGGAGGCGACTGCCGCTCTGTAGCGGTTTTCAATACACGCGTTAGCTGCGGAGTCGATAGATTCATTCTAGAAGAATTGAACGCGATCTCGACAGAGCGTAACAAACCTGAAATACCCGTCTCCTTGGTTGCTGACATACGGTGGACTTTGGCAAAATCGAGAAAATGTAATTTACGTCGATAAGTTCTGTCAACAGTGTCTCTTGCTTCCTGATCACACAAATCCCATTTGTTAAAGACAACTACGATCCCCCTACCCGCTTCAACCGCAAATGCGACTAAATTGACATCTTGGTCTGACACACCCTCGGTTCCATCAATAACTAAAACAACTACATTGGCTTCATCAACCGCCTGTAGCGCCTTAATTACAGAATACTTTTCAACAACTTCCGTTACCTTGCCTCTCTTACGAACCCCAGCGGTATCTACAATTGTGTAATTTTTTCCGTCCCTTTGGAAATCAATTTCTATAGCATCTCGAGTGGTCCCAGGCTTATCAAAAGCGATAACGCGGTCCTCACCAATTATTGCATTCACTAGAGTCGATTTACCAACGTTGGGTCGACCAATGATAGCCATTACTGGATGTCGGTCCTCAGGCTTCCCTCCTACTTCGGCTTCAGAAATCTGATCAATCGTTCCAATTTCGGCCTCGACATCGGAGATCAAATCAGAGATTCCTTCTCCGTGTGCAGCCGAAATCACCCTCGGTGCGCCCAAACCCAATTCATAAAATTCAGCCAACGTAAGGCTAGCTCTAGCGCCCTCACCCTTGTTTGCAATCACCCACATCGGTCTGCCAGACTTACGAAGTTGTCCAGCAATGACTAAATCCTCGTTCGTAAGCCCTGCACGCAAATCGACAACAAAAAGAGTTAAGTCACTCTCATCAACCGCTTGTATGGCCTGTTTTGCCATCTCCCCAAAAACACCACGTGTTAAATTTTTGTCAACTTCCAACCCACCAGTATCAACCACGATAAATTTCGATTTTTGCGTTTTTACGATGCCATAGTGCCGGTCTCGCGTCAGGCCCGGCTGACTGCCAACAATCGCATTGCGTGTCTTCGTTAGTCGGTTAAAAAGCGTCGATTTTCCAACGTTCGGCCTGCCGACTAATGCCACAGTTTTTGAAAATGTCATTGTATTAGCACCGGATTTTAGAGAAACTTAATGGCCAATCAAAAATCCTGATCCAACACAAAGGCATAAAGGTTTCCTTTAGAGGTTTGAATAATGACCTTATCGTCGATAACCAAGGGGTTTACTAAGATCGGACTACCATCCGTTTTCACTGTCCCCACAAGGGACCCGTCTTTCGTGTCCATCATCAAAACCATTCCGTCTAGGTCTCCGACTAAAACCCACCGCCCAAGAACTGTCGGCCCAGTGAGCCTTCTGAATTTAAACGAATTATTCCTCCAAATAACCGCTCCAGTCCTTCCGTCTAGAGCCACCACATCGCCAAACTCATCAGCAACGAATACGTCATCCTGGTCAAACCCAAGACTACCTACAGCAGACACTTTAAAGCTCCAGTTAAGCCGGCCGGAGTCCAATTGATAACAGCCCAACCTTCCCTGAAACGCAGCCATACACACCGTATCACCGAGGACAAGTGGTGTACCAACGACATCTGATAACCGCTCAAGCTCATTCTCGCCAGAAGGAATAGAGACGTTAATTTTCCAACGCACCTCGCCAGAATCAGAGGTTAAGTTCATCGCGACACCGCCGTGAAAGCCGGCAATTATTGAGCCACCAAATCCCTGAGCTAATCCAGGGTTAGATCGCAGAGTTAAACTCTGACTTGGCGCCATAAAATCCCATTCGGCCTCCCCTGTTTGTCGGTCCAGCCCTACAAGCTTACCTTGAACGTCTCGCGCGAAAATCTTATCATCCACTGCTAACGGCGCACCCATTCCGGAGTTGCTCAAATTGGTTTCCCATACCACCAGTCCAGATGAATCAAGCAAAGTTACTAAGCCATCCTCACCCACAAAGAAAACTTCTCCTTCGCTAGATCCGACGCCACCAGTAATTTTTTGTGATGTTTTTCTTTCAAAGATTTCTTTCCCTGTGTCGATATCGAAGCATACAACGATATGTGCCGAGGCACCGCATACCCGATCACCCGAAACGGCGGGAGTTAACGTGCTACCCTCCGGGTTTCCAAGTGATGTGCGCCATACCTTTTTTAGACCGATCGTTGAATCGAAATTTGGCAACTCAGCGGGCTCTCTTCGTTGGCCGCCAGAGCATCCTACAGTTAATAGAACCGCAAGAAGCGTAAGAAGAGAACCAAAATGCCTCACTGCGACCCTAGGCTATCGATCTTGATTTGCACAATGTCCATCCAAGGGTTTCCGGGTCTCAATCGACTTAAAGCCTCTTGATAAGAGGCTAGCGCCTCATCATTCAGCGACTGAGCTGCGTATATATCACCTCTCATATCGGCGAATAAACCAGACATTGAGGCCTCCGCATCGCCATCAAGTGCAGACATAGCGTCATCGTATTGTTCCGTAATCAGATGCAGCGCGGCTAACCTTAATTTTGCGAGTGCGACTAAACTGCTGTCTCGATCATTTTTAACTACAGCCTGAAGCTGCGTAATTGCCTGCTCATAATCAGAGTTTTCACTGGCTATTTTAGCAGCATTCAATCTCGCCAGGTCGGCATAATAGGTCGCACCGTGTTCACTAATAAGAGCGTCTGTTAGCGAACGCATAGCTTCGCCATCTGCCTCAGCAGTCTCCATTTTGTTAAAGGCAGCCGACGCTGACTGGGCGGCCGTGGTGTTTTTGTGCTGCCACCATTTTGTTCCGCCAAATCCAATTACAACTGCAAGCACAACGGCAACGATAATATTTCCGTATGATCGCCAAAACTGCTTAATCGCGTCTAACTGTTCTTGCTCGTCTAAGTCGAAAGTTGCCATGTTGATTTACCCGATTAAATTAATATATTTTTTTAAACAGTCCCGGACGCTTCTTCGCGCATGATCTTGATAACCTCGGACAGACTATGTTCTTGCTGTTGGTTATCAACTGCATTTTTCTCATCACGAAGTCGTTTCAAGGACACGGTTTTGTTTTCAGCCTCACTCTCGCCCAGAATGATAGCAAACTTAGCGCCGCTGTTATCGGCTTTTTTCATTTGCGATTTTAATGAGCCGGCTCCGCCATGAAGCACCACGCACAAATTATTTTGACGTAACTCTGTGGAAACATCCCACGCATAATCTTGAGTTTTCAGTTCGGCAAACACCACATACGCGTCAGGTGTCTGTCTCGGGATGGCGATTTTACAATGTTCTAGTACTGCAAGAACACGCTCAATCCCTAGTGCAAAGCCACAAGCGGGAACTGACTTGCCGCCAATTTGTTCCGCAAGCCCGTCATAACGGCCTCCCGCACAAATTGTGCCCTGAGCGCCAAGATAATCCGTCTTCCATTCGTAAACGACGTCGTTATAATAATCTAAGCCTCTAACTAGGTTTGGGTTCACTTTAAAATCTATGTTTGCCCGCTGCAGGAGGGACTTAAACCTATCAAAGTTTGCGACTGATTCTGCTGACAAGAAGTTGAGCAATTTAGGGGCTGAAGCAACGATTTTTTGCGTATCTGGATTTTTACTATCCAACACTCTCAACGGATTAGTATGCAGTCTTCTACAAGAGTCAGCATCCAGGAGATTTTCATTATCCTTTAAGTAACCAACCAGAGCCTCTCGGTACTTGACACGGTCATCCGAACTCCCGAGAGAATTGACTTCCAATCGGCAAGCCTCGCTGGGTAACTCTAATAGTTTCCAGAGTTCCGACGCCATCAGTACATTCTCCGCATCAACAACAGGCCCCGAAAATCCAAGAGCCTCTACGCCGACTTGATGAAACTGCCGATACCGTCCTTTTTGAGGACGCTCGTGACGAAACATAGGGCCAAAGTAATATAGCCTTCTTGGGCTGCTATACGTCATATTGTGCTCAAGCGCGGCACGCACTGCAGAGGCGGTACCTTCCGGGCGCAAGGTCAAAGAGTCTCCATTCAATGCGTCCGTAAACGTATACATCTCCTTCTCTACGATATCGGTGGCTACGCCAATAGACTTAACAAAGAGATCAGTACTTTCCAGTACAGGTGTTCGAATATTTTCGTACCCGAAGGACAACAACCACTGTTGAATACGATATTCAACCCACTCCCATTTGTAACTATCCTCAGGAAGAATGTCGTTCATACCTCGGATCGCTTGAATCTTGTTCATACTCTCATTTTCCTAGTCGCCTGAAATCATATTTTGAGGACCGATTGGATACTTTAAGTTCCACTACCGTAATTATCACGCACATACTCATTAACAATACTTTCAAAGTCTTGCGCGATCATCGCACCCTTCAGGGTTTTGACCTTTACCCCATCAACGTAAACTGGGGCCACAGGGTTTTCACCTGAGCCTGGTAAACTAATTCCTATGTTCGCATTTTTGCTTTCCCCAGGGCCGTTAACCACACAACCCATCACTGCAACCTTCATCTCCTCCACACCTTTGTATTTTTTCTTCCACACAGGCATCTGATTCCTGAGGAACAATTGAATATCTTTAGCTAACACTTGGAAGAAATCACTGGACGTTCTTCCACAACCTGGACAAGAAATAACAAGCGGCGTAAATGATCGAATGCCCATAGTCTGAAGAAGTTCTTGAGCCACTTGAACTTCCTCGATGCGCTCCCCTCCAGGTTGTGGTGTGAGCGAAATTCGAATGGTGTCGCCTATACCCTCCTGCAATAAAATAGCGAGCGCCGCACTCGACGAAACAATCCCCTTACTACCCATTCCCGCCTCAGTCAGCCCTAGGTGTAAGGGATAATCAGTCCGCGAACTCAAATCGCGATAAACGGTAACTAACTCTTGCACATCACTAACCTTACAAGAAACAATAATTTTTTTACGACTCAAGCCCACTGATTCCGCAAATTCAGCGCTCTTTATCGCCGACGAAATCAAAGCCTCTCGAACCAATTGTTCGTTACTCTGGGGAATCACATTTTTGGCATTTTCGTCCATTAACCTAACCAACTGATCTTGGTCTAGACTTCCCCAATTGGCGCCAATTCTCACCGGTTTATCAAATTTACAAGCGTACTCGACAATAGAAGCAAATTGGCTATCTTTCTTTCGCCCCCGCCCAACGTTACCCGGGTTAATGCGGTACTTATCCAATGCCTCAGCGCACTCAGGGTGCTCCGACAAAAGCCTGTGACCATTAAAATGAAAATCACCCACTAAAGGACAATCGATCGCTTTCTTCGCCAGCGCCTCTTTAATGTGCGGCACTGCCGCGGCGGCCTCCAAACTGTTGACAGTGACGCGCACGATCTCAGAGCCAGCTGCATGCAAATTAGCAATTTGACGCACGGTTTTCGCAATATTTGCGGTGTCAGTATCCGTCATCGACTGAACTACTACCGGCAAACCGCCACCCACTTTGACGGTGCCAACCTGCACCACATTAGTTTTCTGCCTAGAAATTTTGCTCATAAATAAAGAAAGTAATCTTCCTAGGTTTATTGAATCGACAAGGAGTCCGTTGACGTTTTGCGCCTTGGAGATCGACGATTCTCGACCTGACCTGCCAACTGACCACAAGCCCCTGCAATATCATCGCCACGAGTTTTTCGCACCGTTGTCACTAGTCCGGATTTTATCAATATTTTTTGAAAATTCGTAACTACCGTATCGGGACTTCTGTGGAACCCTGAGTTATCAAAAGGGTTAAAAGGAATAAGATTTACCTTACAAGGAACGCCTTCCGTAATATTGATTAGTTGACGAGCATGTTCTTGGCTGTCATTTACTCCATCAAGCATAATATATTCCAAAGTCACGAAATCACGTGGCGAACCGCGACGTTGCCATTTAACGCCAGAAACAACGCTACCTAATGAACTATCCGTATAACGTTTACAAGCTTCCATCAGCTCTGCTATCGGATATTTTTTATTTATCGGAACAAGTTCACTCCTCAGTGCATCGTTTGGGGCATGAAGAGAAACAGCCAGCGAGACGGGACAATCCTCTCTAAGGCGATCTATGTTGGGCACAATTCCTGATGTAGAAACAGTTACTTTCCTTCGGGACAATCCATACGCGAAATCATCCAGCATTATTCGCAACGCATGAACTACATTGTCATAGTTAGTGAGCGGTTCACCCATCCCCATAAAAACAACGTTTGAGACAACGCGCGACGCACTTACCCCATCAAGTCTCGCGCCGAGATTATCAGCCTGTGGAAATCTATTTTGAGCTAACCAAAGCTGGCCAATGATCTCAGAGACCTTTAAATTTCGATTAAAACCCTCTCGGCCGGTCGCACAAAAAGCGCATTCCAAAGCGCACCCCGCCTGCGAAGAGACGCATAACGTGCCTCGCCCAGTCTCTGGAATAAATACAGCCTCCACCGAGTTAGCATTATCCACAGGAAATAACCATTTCAATGTTCCATCCTCAGAATAATGTTCGCGCTCAAACTCAGGCACGTTGATAACTGCCTGTTCAGCTAATTTTTCCCTCAAAGACTTTGAAAGATCAGTCATCGCATTAAAGTCTACGATACCCCGTTGATGGATCCATTTGAACAGTTGCTGAGAACGAAATGCAGTCTCTCCAATCCCTTTCAAGAACTCTGCGAGTTGAAGCCGATCAAGGTCAAGGAGATTGGTTTTTGAAAACATTTGCGATTATCGACTGTAAATATTCATATTCGGAAAAAAATAAGCGATCTCGGTGGCGGCGTTCTCCGGTGAATCTGATCCGTGTACCGCATTTGCGTCGATGCTTTCCGCAAAATCAGCTCGTATAGTCCCGGGGTCTGCCTGCTTTGGATCGGTTGCACCCATCAAATCCCTATTTTTTTGGATAGCCTCGTCGCCTTCGAGCACCTGAATACACACTGGGCCTGAGATCATGAATTCAACTAAATCCTTAAAAAATGGTCGATCCTTATGAACCGCATAAAACCCTGCTGCTTCCTCTCTGGATAGGAGAGCGAACCTCATTGCCGAGATTTTTAACTCCGCCCCCTCAAACCGGGAAAGGATTTGACCAATTACGTTCTTCTTTACCGCATCGGGTTTGATAATTGAAAGTGTCCGTTGTAGTGCCATAAGTTCTCCATCATATTGTTTAAGTTAACAAAACTTGCGTATGGTAACACGCTCATGGCGCATCAAACCGCGCAGCATCTGACAATTTAACCAGTAGAGGTACCCTGATGCCACTTGATAGTAATCCCTGGTTGATTTTCTTCGGCGAAGTGACATCCAGATAAACCAATATTTCCAGCAAACAAGGCCTCATTGCCAAAAAAAACGACGGGTGTCTTCGACCTTTCCCATGGCGGAACTCCGTTCGCTTGCCAAATTTTTCTTAGTGAACGTCTTGGACGTTTTTGTCCTAACGAGAACCTTTTGCTGCCTGCACCTAAGGCAATTTTCAATCCTTCGGGCCCAATTAATTTTTTCGGAATACCCTCCCCTAGAGATTCCTTAAATTCCAGATACCCTAAATCATTCGGTAATGAAACGGTAGATTTACCAAACCAAGAATCACACCATCCCTCCTCAATTTCGGCAATTTTTTTGAGAACATAGACATGCTCTCTATATCGCTTCACACTCATTTCTTTGCTGTCAACCGAGACACATGCGGTCGATTTCGCAAAAAAACATTGCCGAAGAACCTCGGTCAACCAACTTCGTCCGGGAGCTACAGCTCCATGACGTCGACACATTTCACGAATAACATTTATCGCCCGCACTTCGGATAACTCAATTAACCTACAGAGTTTAAAACCACCATTTTTTGAGATGCATCGATCAATGTCATGCGAGGCCAGATCTTGAACTAAGGTTCCAACATCCTTCAAATTCTCCACAACGTTTAATATTGACCCTCTTGACCCAGGAAAACGTGATTTTATAAGGGGTAATAATTCATTTCTTAGAAAGTTCCGAGAAAAATCGGAATCTCTGTTTGATGGATCCTCTATCCAGGTAAGATTTCTGCTCAGAACATATTCCCGAAGCGTCTTTTGCCCAAAGCTGAGTAGAGGTCTAAAAATAGTCTTTCCAGACGCTGAGTCTTCACGAGCAATCGACATGCCTGATAGACCATCAACTCCCGAACCACGAAGTGCTTGCAAAAAAAAGGTCTCAATTTGATCATCCTGATGATGAGCAAGCAACAAGACCGACGCCGCATGTGAAAGCAATGCTTGATACCTCAACTGGCGAGCCTCACCCTCCACTCCCAGACTGGAATTAGACGAGACGTTAACATCGTATATCTCAAGAGGGATGTCGTATTCAGCACATAACTGAGAACAAAAAGACACCCAACTAGTAGAATTCACATGTAGATTATGATTGACATGCGCCGCGTAAACTTTCAAATTTAAAGGTACGGATAACCTCGACACCAAATCGAGCAGTGCAACGGAATCGAGCCCGCCACTCAAGGCAACTACGACTGTCTGATTGATTATTTTCTGTCGCTGAAATTGTGCCTGAATTTTTTTCTCGAAGTCTGTCACACCCAAGTACTTGAATAATGAGGGTTGCCGACCCGACATTTATCGCATGCGCTCACTCTGACTCTAAGAATTTTCCATAACTCATCAGTCGAGCTAGACGTTTTTCAACTAATTTCTTTGGAGACAAATCAATGACTGACGACAATGCGTCGCTCAAACTTTTCTTTAAGGTCTGGAACATTTCAGCATGATCTCGATGCGCACCACCAAGAGGTTCAGCGACGATCTTGTCTATCAACCCAAGTGTTTTTAAACGGTTCGCCGTAATACCAAGGGCCTCCGCAGCGATGGACGCTTTTTCCGCACTTTTCCATAAGATAGAAGCGCAGCCCTCTGGCGAGATGACTGAATAAATCGAATATTGCAAACTTTGGACAACATCACCCACCGCTATAGCTAGAGCGCCACCCGACCCGCCTTCTCCGATCACCGTCGAAATAATCGGCACCTTGAGTTCTGCCATCGCAAATAAATTTCGGCCAATGGCTTCAGACTGACCACGTTCCTCAGCTCCAACTCCTGGGTATGCGCCGGGCGTATCTACGAAAGTAAAAACAGGCATTTTAAATTTCTCAGCGAGCTCCATTAACCGCAGCGCCTTTCGATAACCCTCCGGCTTTGGCATACCAAAGTTTCTATGCAGTTTCTCTTTTGTATCTCTGCCTTTTTGGTGACCTATAACAACGACCGAGCTGTCATTGAACCTACCAATACCGCCCACAATCGCTGAGTCATCTGCAAACAATCGATCGCCATGAATTTCTTCGAAATCAGTAAACAACGCCTTAATATAATCAAGGGTGTAAGGTCTCTGTGGATGACGCGCAATTTGCGCAATCTGCCAAGCACTCAATTTTGCATATATCTCTTTGGTTATCGTGTCACTCTTTTTGCGTAACCGCCGTATCTCTTCGGAGATGTCCACTGCAGAATCATCCTGAACGAATCTTAAATCCTCAATTTTGGACTCAAGATCAGCTACTGGTTGCTCAAAATCAAGAAAACTTGTTTTCATACCTTCATTTTAAATGTTTTTATAAACGTGAGTTCCTAATGATCAAACGACTTGATGTCGTGTTCGCTAAAAAACCACACCGGCTTTACCTCTTGGGTCATTTAAGGTTACGCATTTATAAGTGTATTTCTCACAATAAATTGCCTGCATATTACCCCACTTTCTTCGATACACTTGGACATTGTGCCCTAGTGCCTCAAGGCTAGAGATCCAAGATTGATCAAAACTCTCTGGCTCAATTTGCACCCTATCCGGTAAATACTGATGGTGATATCTTGGAAGTGCGACGACATTTTTAGGATCAGAACCAAGGTTACTCAAATGCTCGAGAACAGATAAAACAACCATACTAATGATTCTAGAGCCACCCGGTGTACCCAACACTAAGACGCCCTCTTCGCTTTCGACAAAAGTGGGTGACATTGAGGATAGAGGACGTTTCCCAGGCTCAATTCCGTTAACCCTGTTTCCAACGAGATCGTAGGCGTTGCCCTTGCCAATACCAATCGAGAAATCATCCATATGATTGTTAAGTAAAACCCCGGTATCTCCAGCAACCATTCCAGAGCCAAACGGCCCATTAATCGATAAAGTCGCGGCAACCCGATTGCCTGAATCATCGATAATAGAAAAGTGAGTTGTCTCTTCGCCCTCTATATCTAAATCAAACACAGAGGGTAGAGCTAGACTGTCAGTAGCAGAATGTAATTCTATTGATTTCGCTCTGATCCGAGCATATTCAGGACTAAGCAATACGTTCGTTTTGATGTCATTAAAATCAGGGTCGCCCATAAACCGAGCCCGGTCGTTGTACCCTCTCCTCATAGCCTCAATCACTAAGTGGGCTTTAATATCAGCGCTTTGTTCGAAAAAAGAAATTTCACTAAGAATATTGAAAACCTGAGCCATTACCAACCCACCAGATGATGGAAGGGGTGCCGTAATGATTCTAGAACCATAAAAATCTATTGAAACAGGCTCTCTCTCCTGAACCTTGTACCCGGCAAGATCACTCAGTGTCCAATTTCCTCCAGCGTCGATTACAAAATCAACCATTTCTTGAGCAATCTCACCGACATAGAAAGAATCAATGTCACGTGAAAGTATCTCCAAGGTACTTCCTAAATCAGGCTGCTTAAGAATGTCACCTAAGCCAAACGGCTGAGCTGCCTTAAAAAAAATATTTTCTGTGATTGGAAATTTTCTGATTCGTTTTTCGACCCATCCCACCGCTCTAACAAATCGAGGATCGACCAAAAACCCCTCCTTAGCTAGCGAAATTGCTGGTCGTAACGTATCCGTTAATGGTAACCGAGCATAATACTTCGACAGATGACTTATGGCCGATGGGATACCTGGAATGGCCGCAGCAAGAGGTCCCTCTCGCGATAAACCTGGGATGACTTCGCCCGACCCATCCAAATATATTTTTTCTGAGACTGCTTGCGGAGCCATCTCTCTTGCATCGATAAAAACCTTCCTTTCGGATTCAGCTAAGTGCAGCAGATAAAATCCGCCTCCTCCCAATCCCGATGAATACGGCTCAACCACAGCTAGGGCAGCAGTTACGGCAATTGCTGCATCAAAAGCGTTCCCACCATTTCTTAATATCTCACATCCTGCTGCCGTAGCATCAGGGTGCGCTGTAGCAATCGCACAGGTTGATGCCGCCCTAACTTGTTGACCATAAAAAGTTAACGACAACAGAACGAAACAACAAATATAAATTTTTCGCAGGAAGTTCGATTTAAAAGGGTAAGATCTCCGAAAAACTGCAGCAAACATTAAGGTAGTCTCCGAATTAGTCATCAAAATTGATATTTTTTTGAGGACAGCTTTAAATTAGGTGTACAAATTCAGTCGTGTGAGGGCTTAGTATTTCCAAAACCAATAGAGAATTTATTGGTTTTTTAATTTACAAAAAGAGTATTAAAGTCCACCATATCCTGCTCCACCATCCTGCCCGTAATCCACTGGAGTCTGAACTTAGCTAGGATCGAGTCGCGAATTGCGCCGTACATATCTCTTCGTGCCTCGGCGAGTAGGGTCTCCGCGTCAAGAACATCTACCGCGGTCCGAACGCCAACTTCCAAACCCAACTTAGTCGACTCTACTTGCAGCTTGGTCGATGCTAGGGCTTGTTCAAATGCGGTTACGCGCGCTAAGCCGGTAATGGTGTCCAGATAAGCCTCACGGGTCTCTTGAGCGACTTTACGTTTGATATACTCCAGCTCTTGAAGCGCTCCGTCATACTGTGACACAGCCTCACGAGTTTCAGAATTAACCTTACCCCCCTCAAAAAGAGGCACCTTTAACCGCAGACCGACAATACCAGCGGTCGTATCAGTCCCAGCACCGAAGGTACTATTACCAGCGTAACTGTCCGTAACCGCACCGACCAAATCAACCGTGGGTGCTGCGCCAAGCCTACTATATTCCACCCGGGTCTTTGCGAGCTCTAGCTCGTATTGCGCAAGCACCATTTCAAGAGATTGTTCACTCGCTCGGCGAACCCAAATATCTATGTCGTTTGGCACCGGGGCGTCCATGTCAAATGGCATTCTTACGGGTGCCAAACTTTCTAAAACCGGTTTCCCTACGAGTTTTTGTAATGCTTCTTGGGACACTCGAAGCACATTTACAGCCGCTAACTCCTCAGCTGACACCAAGTCGAACCGCGCTTGAGCCTCTCGCTGGTCCGTAATTGTCGCAGTACCCACAGAGAAATTTCGTTTCGCTAACTCAAGTTGCTCCGAAATCGCTGACTTTTGCGCCCGAACTGTACCCAATTGAGTTCTCGCGATGAGTACGTCAGCATAGGCGTACATAGTTCGCTTCATGAGGTTTTGATTCGCCAACTCAAGCCTGGTGTTAGCCTTGACTATTTCTAACTGCGCTATATCGATAGCGACATCATTTTGCTTTCTATACAGAGATTGTGTTGCAGTTACACCGTACTCATACGAACCAAAATCAC
>Ga0209251_1002443_pt1 | contig 12985 bp, 8 predicted proteins | sample SaaInlV_100m_DNA_6_FD_184665 | JGI IMG/M metagenome (GOLD analysis project Ga0209251, IMG submission 184665) | Marine microbial communities from expanding oxygen minimum zones in the Saanich Inlet - Saanich Inlet SI073_LV_10m_DNA (SPAdes) (version 2) | ecosystem: Environmental > Aquatic > Marine...
CCGCTCCCGTCGGAGGCGCGGCGCGGCGGCGCGACGGTGTTCGACGCGGTGGTGGACTTGACCCGGGGACCTGCGTCCGTGGAGCGCGCGCACAGAGCTCCCGGAACGAGCGAAGCGAGTCTCCAGGCGAGTCCCCTGCCCGCGCCGTTCCTGGTGGTGGATCCGGAGCCGCGCGGAGGACACGAAGCGTTCGCGACGGGCGCCGCGTCGGCGGTGGCACCCATCGCGCCGCCGCCGTCGTTCCGGCCGGCGCCCTCGCTCGCGCCGCCGCCGGGGCACGACTTCGCGTCCTTCAAGGTGGCGCCGCCGAAGAGCGGGGACGACGCGGCGTAGAGAGAAGTGGGCGGGGCGCGCCGCGCGCGCGCGTACAATACGTAGACGACAGCTTTTTGATGCTTAGAAATCTTAACCGTTAAACAATCGTTTTTTTATCGTACAGCCGCCCTCCGCGCTTCTCGTCCCTTTCGTCGTCAGTCCAGGTAGAAGAGCGCGACGAGTTTCCTCTGCATCTTCGCCTCGTGGCACGTGTCCAGCAGCAGGTTCGAGTCGTGGAACGCGAAGCAAATCACCTGCTGCACCTTGGCGAGAATGTCGTCGTTGCACTTGCGCGACGCCTCGCCCAGCGGCAGCGCGTCGAATTTCAGCTCAACCACGTTTTCCACTTTTTTGAGGAGCTCGCGCGATTCCTCCGGCTGCTTGCTCACGGACTGCGGCAGGATGACCGTCAACAAATCCGGGCGCTCGGCGCGGAGCGCACCCCGGATCACCGCGGCGTTCGTGCCCGTCGCGCCCGAGGTGAAGATGTGGTTCTCCGTCAGCACGAGCGCGTACGAGAGGATCTCGACGAGCTGCTGGTGCAGGAACCCCATGTTGCGCGTGCCGAAGAATCCAACGTTCTTCGGGCCCCCGGCCTGGATGGCGATGAGCTCCTGCAGGTAGTCCAGGTCGCCCGTCCCGCCGTCGGGGTCCAGCGCGCGCTCGAGCACGGCCGCGGCGTTGCCTTTGGTCACGGCGTCCGCCTGGTTGCCCAAGCCGCCGGAGTCGTCGCCGCCCCCCACCAGGAACTCCTTGTCCAGCTTGCGGATGAACTCGTCAGGGTCGAACGCGCCGACGGCCGAGCCGTCGCCGCGGGCGCAGCCGCGAGACTCGGACCGAGACACACCGGAGGAATCGTCGCGCGAGGATGCGCGAGGACCCAGGAGACCTTCCCAGACCCGCTTCTGGATCGGAACGGACGCGCGAGGCGCCTCGGGGGGGGATCCGCGGGCTCCCGCCGCGTCCCCGGGTATGGCACCCACGTCGCCGCGAGCGGCGCGCGTCGCGATCGCCTCGCGAATCGCGCGCTTCCCGACGTTCCCACCCGAGACGAGGGACGCACGCATAGCGCGGACCGGTCCCGCGCGGCGACACGCCTTGGCCCCGATCGATCGCCCCGCAGCAGGCACCGGCCCAGTCACGATCGCCGGCGCGGCCATCATCGCTCAACCCCGACGCACACCCCCTGCACGAGCCTCCGTTCGCCCGACCGACCGAGTTCGGTGGTGCGCGGCGTGAAGCCCGGTATCCTCGACCAGTCCCGCTCGGGTTCCTCGCCAGGCGGTGAGGTGATGTGGCGGATCGACCCGCGGGCTTTTCGGCGAAAAGCGGAGCCTTCGAGCGAAAAGCCGCGACGCTTGAAAAAGTGAATGCCGCGAAAAGACGCGTCGTTCGCGTCGAAGCGAGAGGCTCGAAACTGAATACTCCTGTTAAGGTAGCTACGATTGTTTTCGCTCTCTCTCACAGCGGGAACTCCGCCTGTAACCTGGCGAGGTCCTTGTTATCCACCGCCTCCATGAGCTCGATGCGCCCGCAGCACCCGAGGCTTATTCGTAGGTACCCCCAGACGCTCTCCGCGCGCGGGTTGAGCGACAGCGCGCGCACGTAAAACCCGACACTTTTTTCGTACTTGCCCTGGTTGGCGTACCCGATGCCCATGTTCGCCCACGCTCGGACGTAGTTTGGTTTCAAGTCGAGCGCTCGTTGGTACGCCGCCATCGCCTCCGCGCTGCGCGCGGAGTTGGCCTGCGTCGCGCCCAGCTTGTTCCACAGGCTGTAATCCCGCGGGTTGATGTCGAGCGCGGCGTTGAACGCCGCGATGGCCTCGTCGTACGACCGGCAAAGGTGCGCGAGCACGCCAAGCACGGCGTGCACGTCCGCGTCGCGCGGCGCCGCCGCCGCCGCGCGCTTGAAGAGCGCCAACGTCGCGGCGGGGGTAGCGCCGGCGCTCGGATTGGAGGCGAACTGCGCGGCGTGCTCTCGTTCGAGGTGTTTAAAGCGCGGCTGGTGCGCCAGCCACGCGCGCATGAAACCGGTGGCTTCCTCGGCGTCCAGCTCGTTCGTGTGGCTCACCCCGAGCGATAACAAAGCCTCGAGATCGCTCGGGTCCGCCTCGTGCGCCTTGGTCGCGGCGGCGATGGCGCGGCGGTCGTCGTCGTTCTCCGCGTGCACGGTGCTCAGCAAGCGCCAGCCCTCGCACGACGCGGGGTCCGCGCGCACGGCTGCCTCCAGCGCGAGCGCGGCTTCGGAAAGCACGCCGCGCCGGAACAAGTCGCGCCCGACGGCCAAAGCGTCGGCGCGACCCAGGTACGGGTTCGGGTCCACGAACTCGTACCGCGACCGCTCCCGGGAGCTCTCGAGCGCCTTCGACTCCTCGCCGATGGCGTTCCACACGGAATCGTGCGTCCACTGGTCCACCTCGCCTCGGGCGGCCATCGCCTGGAACTCGCCCGCCCAGTCGCCGCCCAGATCAGCGAACTCGTCCGCCCAACGATGCGCGTCGCTCGACCCGGAGGGACCCGCCGCGCGCGCGCTCGCCGCGCGAAACTCACTCGCCCACGGATCCGCCGCATCCGCCGCGACGACGCCCGCGCGTCCCCCCGTCCGCTCCGCGGCGTAATCGGACGCCCACGCGTCCCCGACGGCGTTCCCGGCGTTCGCCAACTCGTCGGGCGCCGCGCGCCGTTCCGTCACGCCGTCGCCCTCGGCGACGAGCTCGCCGCGCGACATGCGCGACATGAACTGCAAGAACTGCGAGTTGCGGAACTTCCCCTCGGGGTCCGCCGCCAGCGTCGCGGCGAGCCGCGCGGACTGCGCCGCCGTCTCCGCCTGCGCCGCCGTGAGCGGCGCGGACGACACGACTCCTGCAGACTCCTGCTCCTGCCGGAACTCCGACGCCCACGCGTCGCCGGCGCGCGAAGAGGTATTCTCCGCGTTTTCGCGGAACTCCGCCGCCCACGCCGCGCCCGCCGACTGCTTGACGCCGCTGAACTCCTCCGCCCACGAGACGTTCGGTCCCGCTTCTCGCCCCCCGGGTCCGGGAACCGCGGCGGCGGTCACGGGAACCGCCGGGTTGAGCGCATTCCCGCGCGACACGCGCATGTTCGCGAAGTCGTCCACCCACCCGGAAGCGACGGAGGCGGCGGAAACGTTTCCGCCGAGCTCGAGAAACCGCCGCCGCGCATCCGCCGCCGTCTCCGGCGACGCGAGCGACTCCGCGAACTCGGGCGCGAGCACGAGAAAGCCCTCGTTCGCGAGCGCCTCCGCCAGGTCCACCAGGTCGAAGCGGCTGCCCAAGTACCCGTGGCACAGCACGGCGACTTTGTCAAACGAATTCGTCAAACGACCCGTCTCGCCGCGCGCCGCGACGCGCACGCCGGGCGCCGCGAGCAGGGGCGTGCTCCTGTCCAGCCACCGCGGCGTGGACTCGGGCGTGTTGAGTAAAACGCGCGCGATCTTCGCGACGGAGATGGCGTGCGGGTAATACAGCACACCGGGAGACGACATCTCGTCGCGGCGTTCGTCCGGCGCGCCGAACGCGTCGGGGAACCACGTCGCCACCGGGACGCTCTGGCCCGAGCCCGGGATGGCGACGCGCGCGTCCTCGAACACCACGCGGTGTATCGCCGCGCCGCTCCGCGCGAACGCGGGCGACGAGGCGGGCGACGGAGGCGGCGACGCGCCCGCGGAGGCGCCCAGCGCCGCCGCGCCGGTCGCAAGGCTCGAGGCGCCGCTCAGCGCCAACGCGGCGCGACGTGGCAATGTGTTGGCGACGGTGCCGCGCGCATCGGATGACGCGCGCGCGGGACGCGCGCGCCGCGGGGAGGGACAGGCGCGCCCGGCGCGGCGCACCGCCGCGACCGGCGCGACGCGCGCGCGGGTGGGCGTCGCCGACATCGCGGGGCGCGTGCAGGTCTGGGCGGGGTGGAAAGGAGGACCAAGGCGAGTGCCGCTGCCAGCTGGCAACTGTGTGCCGACTGCCAGCACGTTGATGACTTCGGAGAACGGTGAGGGTTGTGTCTGTAGCAAAAAGCTCTGAAACTTCTCCGCCGCCCTCTCGCTCCGCCTGCGGCTTCGCGACGCGGAGCCTTCCCGGGGATGCGTTCACGCACCGGGTGAGGCTTACGCGCGCTTGGTGCGGACCCTGGTGGACTTCCTGGTGCCCTTCGAGCCCTTGTCTTTCTCGAAGATGCCCGGCTCCATCTTGTTCACGACGAGGCCCGCCGCGACGACGACGGCCAAGGCGGTGACGAGCGCGTACGTGGGGTCGGCGAGGGCGAACTTGTTGATCCCCGAGGAGGAGGCGTGCTGGGTGACGTCGTAAATCAGCCCGACGAGCGTCACCAGCGTGACGATGCCGATCTTGAAGCGCTCCTCGGCGCCCCACGAGCGGCTCATCAAGAGGAGCGCGCCGAACGCCATCTCGAACGTCCCGCTGCGGGTCCAGGGGTAGACGGAACCCGCCTTCATCGCTTGGCCGTACAAGGCGGGGACGACGTCCGCGGGGGCGAACATGAACGCGCCGCCGGCAACCGTGAACAGGGTGCCGATGAAAGTCAGGGTGTGTTTGAGGAGACCCATGGTGCGTGCGTGGGGGTGCGCGACGAGGTTTGCGATCGGCGAACCCTCGTCGCGGGAATAAACGGTTAGCAAAAAAAGTGCACATGCGACTGACCGTCTGGGTTTTCTCTAATCTGATCAGTTGAGACTGCGAGCCATACGATTGCGCGAAACCCGTCGGCGGTGGCGCCGGGGCAGATCGACGAACTACAGACGGTGCCTCTTCGCTTTCGCATCGTTCGTTGGCGGTCGCTTGAGGTTTCCACGCGACGCGACGAGGCCGCCACACGACCCCGCACGCGCACGATGGCGGCTTCGAAGACAGAACTCAGGTCCAGGGCCAAGGGCAAGGCCGACGCCAAGGCGAAGGATGCCGACGCCGAGGATACGAAAAAGGACGCCGTGGCGGGCAAGACGGACGCGCAGGGCAACCTCATGGACGCCGCGTACTACTTCAAGCAGTATTTCGGGTTGGCGCTGTCCATCGTGGCGTTCGGCATGGTGTGCTTCGCGGGCTACGCCCCGAAATACGGCCTGAGCGTCAACCTTTTCCTGTACTCGAGTGAGTCCCGTGTCCCGCGCGTTTCCGTGTCCCGCTCGAACCGTCCACAGCGCGTCTCAGCGTGGCTCTATGCGCGCGCGTCTCCGCGCGGTTTCGCCCCGAGAATGCTCGAGTTGCCGACTCCAACGCGAGATTCTGACCCTCTTCGTTGTCGCGTTTCCGGCCTTCCTTCTCTTCGCAGGCGTCGTGCTCGGGTGCGTCGGGCTGATTTTCCACGAGACCCGCCCGTTCAAGAACCAGTCCACGTTCGCGATGGACAGGGAGACGGTCGAGTTCGCGCGCGCGCAGGAGGCGGAGGCGAAGATTCAAGCCGACCGGGCGGCGAAGAAAAAGGCGTAGAGTCAGATTGTATTGCAGGTTTTTCGCAGCGTCCTTTCGCCACAACCGACGCCGCGCCCCAGAGGCGAGACGTGCGACGATGTTCGGCGTCGGGGTTTTCTTGGCGAGCGGGAGCCATCGCGCGGCGAACCGATGCGCGTCCCAGGCGTGGGGTCGATGGCGCTGGGTGGCCTCGTCGGGCGGACCCGGCGGTTGGGGCGCGACGTCGTCAAATCCGTCGGCGGCGTCGGCGGTCGGGATCGCCGGCGCCCCGACGCGCGTGTTCGCCACGAACGCGCGCTCGTCCGAAACCACCACCGCGCGTCGCGACGCCATCGCCGGCGCCGGTGTGCTCGGCGCCTCCCCGCCCCCGCGACCGACCGTCGGGGCGGTCGAGCACGACACCGCGCTCCGCGCGCGCGAATCGCGCGCGTTGCCTCGTGAACTCCTGACGGACACGCACGGGCGACACCACTCGTACCTGCGCATAAGCCTCACGGAGAAGTGCAACCTGCGGTGTCTGTACTGCATGCCCGAGGACGGCATCGACCTGACCGCGAACGACCAGCTCATGACCACGGACGAGGTGGTGCGCGTCGCGAAGCTGTTCGTCGCCGCGGGGGTGAACAAGATCCGGCTCACCGGTGGCGAGCCGACGGTGCGGCGCGACCTGGAGGACATTGTGCGCCGCCTCGCCGCGCTCGAGGGTCTGAACACCATCGCGGTCACCACGAACGGGCTCACGCTGCACCGACGGCTCGAGGCGTTGCGCGAGGCTGGCTTGACGCACGTCAACATCTCCCTGGACACCCTCGTGCCGGCGAAGTTCGAGCTCCTCACGCGGCGCAAGGGTCACGATCGCGTGATGCGTTCGATTCGCGCCGCCGTCGAGCTCGGGTACGACCCGGTGAAGGTGAACGTGGTGCTGATGCGCGGCGTGAACGACGACGAGATTCTGGATTTCGTCGCTCTGACGCGCGACGCGCCCGTGAACGTGCGGTTCATCGAGTACATGCCCTTCGACGGGAACAAGTGGGAGACGAACAAAGTCGTGTCGTACGCCGAGGCGCGCGCGACGATTGAGCGCGCGCACCCGTCGCTGAGACGCGCGACTCTGCCGGGCGAAGACGCGCGGAGCGAGGTGGGCAAGAACTTCGCCATCGACGGGCACGAAGGCGCGGTATCGTTCGTGACGTCCATGACGCACAACTTCTGCGGCGGGTGCAACCGCCTGCGCGTCATGGCAGACGGGAACCTCAAGGTGTGTCTGTTCGGAGAGGCGGAGACGTCGCTGCGCGACGCGATGCGCGCGGGGAGCGACGACGCGTCGCTGATGCGCACGGTGAGCGCCGCGGTCAAGCGCAAGGCGCCAGCGCACGCGGGAATGCACGACCTGAAGCACGTGAAGAACAGGTCCATGATCAAAATAGGCGGCTGATGCGGGCGCGCGACGGCGCGCGACGGCGTCGCGACGGGAGAGAAAAAGCGTCTTCCACGGACACGGTTGAAATCGATCGAACAAAACTCCGAACGACTGCGCGCCCTTTTCGCGTCGGTCGTTCGCGTCACCGACGCGAACGACCGACGCGGTGTCGGATTTCGCCAAAAAAAGATGACGCGCGATCCCCGCTTCGCCAGTCCGCGAAAAGTCGATTTCGAAAAGGCACCTGTCGTTCGTCGCTTCGCGTTTGGATCGAGTCGACCGACTGCCGGTCGAGGTCACCGGTGACCGGGCGGCGTTTCCCGGTGAACGACGCCGGGACGCGTCGGTCGAACGCGTCGATCGAACGCTGTCGGTCTCGAAACGTCCGAGTTCTCGGCGTGCGCGCCCGACGCCCGCGATTGCGTCCACGACGCGCGCGTTCCCTCGCGCTCAGGACGCACACCAATTCGCACCTGGTATCAGCCAGCACCATGGCCACCCTCTCCGCCGTCGCTGTCGCCCCCGCGGCGCACGCCGCGCGCGTGCGCGCCTCCTTCCGCCGCGCCTCCTCGGCTCGCACGTCCGCCTTCGCGGGCGCGTTCGCCAAGCCCGCGTCGACCGTCGTCGCGTCCAACGCGCGCAGAGGTCTGCGGGTGGTGGCGAACGCCGCCCCCACCGGCGACGCGCTCCCCCCCCCCGCGGTGTTCAACACCGTGTGCGCCACGGCGGAGAAGAAGGCCGCGCAGGATCCCACCACCACGCTGGTTCTCGGGTTCTCCGCGGGCGCGCTCATCGGCATCGGCGCTTTGCTGATGAGCTGCATCGGAGCGGCGTCGCCGGCGCTCGCCGCCGCCAACCCCGGTTTGTGCAACTTCCTGAAAGGCGCGGTCGGCCTGCCCGCCGGCCTGACCCTGGTCATCCTGACCGGCGCTGAGCTCTTCACCGGGAACGTGATGACCATGCTCAGCGGCGTGTTGACCAAGCGCGTCAAGACGGAGGCGCTGATTCGAAACTGGGTCCTGTCGTACACCGGGAACTTCATCGGCAGCGTCGTCATGGCGTACCTCGCCTTCGGCGCCGCGACCGCGGCGGCGCCCGCGGCGAAGGCTGCCGTCATCGGGATCGCGACGACGAAAGCTTCCCTACCGGTACGTCGATACACGATCCCCCTTTCCCGATGACGTCTCACCCGCGCGTTCGCGCGCCGAACCTCGTACGCGTCTCTCGGCGTTCCTCGCGACCGCGCGCGCCTCGACGTTTTCACCCTCTGACTTTTTCGCCCTCCCCATCTCTCCCCCGACCAGTTCGCCGTCGCGTTCTTCAAGGGCGTCCTGTGCAACTGGCTCGTGTGCCTCGCGGTCTGGGGCACCATGGCGTCCACCTCCGTCGCCGGCAAGATCCTCGCCATCTTCTGGCCCATCAGCACGTTCGTGGCGCTCGGGTTCGAGCACTCCGTGGCGAACATGTTCCTGATTCCCCACGGCATCCTGTGCGGCGCGCAGGTGAGCGTGGCGGACATGATGCTCAACAACATCATCCCCGTCACCCTGGGCAACGTCTTCGCCGCCGCCGTGTTCGTCGCCGGGATCCACTTCTATGCGTACGGTCGGGAGTAAAAGCGAAGCGTAGTCTACTGATATAGCACGTGTCAAATATATTTACATGTGCCGAAAAGAATAAGTTTCCCCCCGCGACGCCGCGCTCAATACCTGACAATGTCCTCCGCCGCGTATCCCAGCGCCTTCAGCGCGGGCACGCACGTCTCCGTCTCGAACAGAGGCGGGCCGCACAGCAACGCGACCGTCCTCTTGTTCTCCGCGTACCCCGCGGTGAAGCAGGTCTCGGAGATCATCTGCTGGGTAACGCGCCCGCGGAGCCCCGACCACGTCTCGTCGTGCCTGGAGATGGTGTAGTGCACCTGGAAGCGCTTGGGGTGCTCCGCCTGCAGCCTGTCCAGGGTGTACCTGAGCAGGATGTCCTTCTCCGACTTGTTCGCGAACAAGAACCTGATCTCCGTCTCGTCCTCCGGGTCGGACAGGATCGCGACGATCATCTGCAGCATGGGCGCGACGCCCGTGCCGCCGGCGAGCATCGTGATCCTCTGCACCTTTTTCTTACGGCCGTGCACCCAGAGCGCGCCGCGGCCGTCGTACTTGATCTCGCCGGCGGGCCCCTTGGCGTCCACGAAGTCCCCGACGTTCACCTCGTTCAGGTAGCGCGTCAGCGCGCCGCCCTCGGGGTAGTCCTTGTGGTCGTTGGGGAAGTACACCTTGATCACGAACTCCACGAAGCCCAGCGTGCCGTTGAGCGAGGACGGCGTGTACGCGCGCATCACCTTCTTGGCGCCGGGCTCGCCGTTCTTTTCGCCGCGCAAGTAAACGTGGTAGCCCACGGGCAGGCCGCACTGGTGCTTCGCGCTGTCCAGCTTCAGGCGGAGCAGGATGGTGTCGTGCGACAGAGGCACTTTCGCGTCAACCTGCAGCGGGATCCACTTCTTGGGGTTGAGCGACACGGGCGCGTCCGCCGGCACCTCCGCGCGCGCGCCCGCCCACATGCGGTCAAACGCCGCCGCTTCCGCCTTTTCGCCGACGAGCGTGTCGCCGTACATCTCGGGGTGGTCCAGCGCGTACTGCAGGAGGTTCACCGGGCCGGTCGCGCGGGGTACCTTGTTCTTGATCGGCGCCGCCGTCAGCGTGACCTGCGCGGTGCTCTCCGTGGTCGCCGCCGCGGCGTTGGGGTCGTCCTTGGGGTCCAGGTACCCGATGACAAACTCCTCCAGCTGCTTCCACGCCTTAGCGGAGTGCACGGCTTCGAAGTCCTCGGTGGAGTCCACGCCGGCGTTCATGGTGATGGACGCGTTGCCTCCCGGGTGCAGGCCCTCGGCGAGGTACTTGTTCACGTCGTACACCTTGCCCTTAACGACGATCCAGCAGTCGTCCTCGGTGTCGTGCTTCTCCACCTCCGCCATGGAGATGAGCGTCGCGCCCGGGGGGGGGGGCGTGTACCCAGCCGCCGGCGCAGCCGCCGGCGCCTCCTCCACCGGGGCGCCGTCGGCGAGCCTCGCGGCGGTCTGCTCCGCCTGGTTCTCGGGGATGGGCGTCTCCTCGCCTCCTCGGAGCGTGGTCATGGAGTCCACGCGCAGGTTCCAGGCGCCCGCGGTGGAGCCCATCCAGCCGCCGGGCTTGGACGCGGGCTCGGTGGGGTGCTCGCACTTGACCCAGCGCTCGCCGCCGGGGCCCGCCGAGGAGACGTGCGTCTTGATGCGGAACCAAGGGTTGTTCCCCATGCCCATGAGGTTCCAGGTCAGGTCGCGGGGCTGCGTGTTGTTGCCCTCGTCCCAGGCGCGGCACATCAGCTCCTCGCAGTTCGCGAGCTCCTCGCAGGGCAGCTCGTACGACCAGTGCGCCCAGCTCCAGCTCTTGCCGTACATAGTCAGGCCGCACGGCAGCTCGTGCTTGGCGAGGCGCCAGTTGTGGCCGCCGTCGATGGACACCTCGACGCGCGTGATGGCGCGCCCGCCACCGGTGTAGGCGTAGCCCTTGACGGTGTAGGTCTCGCCCGGGAACGCGGCCACCTTCTCGTCGTGCGCGGGCGAGGAGATGGCGGAGTTGATGTTCAGCTCGTTGAAGATGTACTCGGGCTTCTCCCACCAGCCCTCCGCCTCGGCGAGCTCGGACGTGACGTGCGGGGGCATGATCCGGTTGTCGCGGAAGTGGTAAAAGTTATCGGAGGGCTCGGACGTGACCTCGATCTTGCACAGCCACTTGATCATGCGCCCGCCGATGTACCCGGGGATGATCACGCGCACGGGGAAGCCGTGATCGGGACGAAGCTTCTCGCCGTTCTGCAAGTACGCGATCATCACGTCCTGCGCGGGATCGAGCGCCTTCGCGAGCGGGATCGACGTGCCGTACGACCCGTCCTTGCCCTTCGGCAGCTCGCCCTCGGGGCCGGTGAAGCACACGTACTGGCGCTCGGCGGTGACCTCGGTGACGCCGCACTGCTTGAGGAGCACGTGCAGGGGGACGCCCGTCCAGAGCGAGTTGGACAGACCCGCGGCGCCCCAGTTGAAGCCGATGGTCTGCCTGCGCATGTTCTGCTCCTTGCGACGGTTGCCGGCGCACACCACCAGCACGGGCGTGGTGATGGACTTCATGCGCGCGAGCTGGTCCATGGACAGCGCGAGCTTCTTGTCCACGAGCCCGCCGATGGTGACCTTGTGCGTGTCCCAGTCCAGCTTGGGCACCGCGCCGTGGTTGCGCACCAGGTGCAGCGGCGCGGGCGTAATCGGGCCGGCGTTCATCAGGTCGGTGAGATGGGGCTCGACGTTGAACGGGTGGATGCCGGTGAGGCGAATCAGATCCTTGTGCCTCGGGACCCACGCGTCCGGCGTCTTGGCGTCCCGCGGGTCCACCTCGTCCGCCTCGTGCTCGATCAGCGCGCGGCGGTCGCCGCCGCAACGGAACAGTTCCTTGAGGAACTGGGTCTCGTCCATGGGGACCGTGACCTTGCTCGCGCGCCTCGCCTCGGAGCTCTGGTCGCCGCGGAGGGCCTCGAGCGCGCGCTTGACCGCGGCGACGGCGAAGACGCCCTGCCCGAGCATCGCGGGGACGTTTTTGCCACGGCCGTGAGCGGGCTCGGTTGACGCCCGGGAGACGTCCGCGACGCGCGACATGTTGCGTGAGGGGGAAGGTGAAGGAATGCGAAAATCTTAGCCTCGCGCGTCGTCGACGCGGGTAAGAGTGGCGCGTGCGGGAAGAAGAACCACGACTCGACCGACGCACATGCGCCGAAAGTCTTTTGAGTTCGGAAAGACGCGTATGTGCGGCTGCGACGCGCACCGAAGCGCGACGTTGCGAAAGGATTTTTTTCAAAGGCACGCCCGGTCGGGAACGCAAAGGACATTGTCGTTCCGCGTCGAATAACTCACGGATAACTCGAGGATTACTGGTTCGCGCGCGGATTTAGCTTGACCGGCTTCACCGATTCTGTTGACCCATCTTCGATCGCGGCCCTTACGACGAAAATTTTTGACGACAAAGTTTTCCGACGACGGTTACGCGTAACGCGCGAAAGGACGCGAGATAGACGACAGAACCTTTTTTTGGCCTTTTCCGAAGTCGGTTACGAGTCGGTTATGAGTCGGTTAATTCTATCGTTTTCTGTCGTTTCAGCGGGTCGGTCAAAGGCGACTCGACCCCAGTCAGTCTTTTTTGCCATCGGGGTTCCTTTGGAGTCGGTTAGAAGGTGGTTAGAAGGAAAAAATTTCGGACGCTTTCAGTTGCGACCGGTATTTTCTTTCCTTGACCGGCCTTTCCGATCAAAGGACATTTCTCAAAAGACGCCCTCTGAACGATCGTGCTCGTACCCGCACGTCTCGCGGACGTTCCAGCCTGATCCGTCACAGATCTCGTGCGCGTCACGAAGGCCTGACTCGAGAACCGCGGCGAACGCTGCGTTCCACCATGCAGTCTCTTCCCATGAAGAACCTCCTCCCCGCGGGCAAGCCCGCGAACCTCACCGCGCAGGTGCGACCCCTGAACTTTCCTTGGAACGACACGCGCCACTTGGGAGCATGGCTGCCGCGGAACCGAGACTGACGCGCTCCCCTCTTCATCTCGAACCCGAACGAACGCCCGCAGGTGGCCATCAAGCAGCCCGCGCCTTCCGCGCCCTCGAGCTCCATCTCCCCGCTCACCACCGGGGCCGGGCTCGCCGTCGCCGGCGTCCTCGCCGGCGCGATGGTACGCGCGCTCGCCGAGCCTCACGCCTCTCCGAACGCGCCGACGGTCTCGCGCCTCGCGACG
>Ga0209251_1002447_pt1 | contig 12979 bp, 15 predicted proteins | sample SaaInlV_100m_DNA_6_FD_184665 | JGI IMG/M metagenome (GOLD analysis project Ga0209251, IMG submission 184665) | Marine microbial communities from expanding oxygen minimum zones in the Saanich Inlet - Saanich Inlet SI073_LV_10m_DNA (SPAdes) (version 2) | ecosystem: Environmental > Aquatic > Marine...
CCACCACCTTTATCAATATTTTTTTGGTAACCAACAGGTGTAGAACTTCCTGCATAAATGATAGGTTGAACAGTTATATGACTTTTCTTGTTAGATTCTTGGAGATGCACAGGCATCGGTGCTGAAATTGCTGGTTGAACAGGTGCGTTAGGTGTAGATGAAGCATCAACACTATCAAGAGGAACAGGACTTGATGGTGGTTCTTGTGGCATCACTGGACCCATATGTCCTTCAGGCACTTGAGTAGCAGAAGGTGCTGGTGGTGGTGATTCTACTGGTGCAACTGCTCCCTTATATTCTTGGATGTTATTAATGATGTCTTGAGCATAACCAAAGCGGGAACCTTCTTCAGAATATCCTTCATATGCTTTTACAAATTGCTTATGTTTTTCAATATCATTACCTTTCATTCTCTCAATTCCATAACCTGCACCTTCAACAATAGTATATTCTAACTGTGCGTAGAAGTCTCCAGGTTCTTTGCTGTTTGCTGCTGCCCATTCTTTATACTTAATCCATCTTCCACCACTTGCAGCATCATCTCTCCACTGTGCTAGACCCCATGCACGTCCACCATCTCCATTAGCAGCAGGATCTAATGTAGATTCTTGCATCAAGTTACCAACCATGTAAGCAGCACCAGAATCTGAGAATCCTTTTGACTTGTAGAATTGGAATGCAGCCTTCGCTCTCTCTTTTACATCACCAGATGGAACATTAACTGCAGCAATTGGACTGCCACCAATAGTTTCTGCGGACTCTACTCCATCATTACCTCCAGTATTAGTTCCAGGAATTTCTATGTTAAGATTTTGTCCGACTGATTTAACAGAATCCATTCCATCACCAACAAGTTTAGTGATATTGAATTTTGCAACTCCAAATAATCTTTCTAGTGTTCCAATTTTTTGTTGAATAAATGGTTTAACTGGTCCAGAAAGTAATGATGTAACTTGACTTGTGATACCTAAGATGAATGGCAGTGCAGACATCGATGTGTTCTGAACCGATGATACTTCATCAACTACTTTTCTGCCTTCAGTAGAACTGAGACTGAAAACTGCCTCAGGTCCTGCTTCACCTGCCATGACACCACCCGATGCTAGTTTTTCTGGCGGTGCTTCAGGAACAGGATCAGATGTTGATGCTGCTTCTGGTTCTGATGCTGCAGGAGGAGCACTGCCTCCACCTACTATAGCATCATAGATAGAACCACCAACTAGGTCGCCAACAATACCACCAGCAATCGTGCCGACACCAGGGATAGGAATCAGTGTGCCTAATGCACCACCAAGTGTGGCACCAATTGCTTTTGCTGCTGCTCTACCTACTGGTTCTCCCATTGCAAGAGACACAACAAAGTCAATCAATCCACCAACAATAGGAATGCGTTTGAAGATAGGACGCAAGAATCCAATAACTGCTTTCGATGAGATAGCACCTGCTGCTCTGCTGACTACTGATTGAGCACCTTTTACTAAAACATTCTTTGCTAATTTCTTGCCACCAACTCGTAGTGCTGTCCTTCGAGCAACTCTACCCGCACCTCGTCTACCTACACTGGAAGATTTATCGAAGTAACTCCCACCATCTATTAAATCTAGACCAAAGTCCAGGAAGTCTGTGAATTTATTGCCACCATCACGATCATCATCTTCTTCATCTTCATCATCATCGCGACGATTATCAATCTCCAATGTGTCTGACATTGGATCTCTTTCTTCGGCAGTAGTTTCTACCTCAAGAATCTCAGCATCACCTTGCTGCTCTCTATTAAATGCTATGAAATCTTTCTGGATTTCAGTAGACTTTTTCTTTAACTCATTGTTCTCTGTGATCTCTTCGGTAGCTTCCTTAACTTCTACCTGTTGGATCTCATTTGCTACCTTAGATTGCTCTGCCTTATTCTTCTTAAGAGCAATCAGTTGATCAAATTGTTCTGCAACTTTATCAAATGCACCACGGATACCAGTTCTCTCTGGTCCTTGGACTGGTGCAGGGAGTGGTCCCTGCTCACCCATAAAAGGTTGCACACTCGCAGTGAACCTTTGACTCCTGCTTAGTGCAGGATCTTGTGTGTCATCAGGACTTCCAGAAAGATATCCTTTAGTTCTGTTTACTAAGTCACCACCAAACTGATTAGTTAATGCTTTCTTTAAGAAGAATGCAGGTTTTTTTTCTAACCCTTTGTCAGCACGACGTGCCTTTGCTGCCATGGAGAATGACTCTCCAATTTTAGCACCAAAAAACGAAGCAAGATCTTCACCCTGACCAGTGGGTGCAACCTCAATGACTTTATACTTTATCTCCTTCGCCTTGACCTTATTCTCACTTGGTAGTGGTTGATCAGGTTCATTAACAATAGAATCTACAAGAGGATCCAGCAAGTTCTCATCGAACCCTTTCCCCATACGGTCGATGAGTTCCTTTATATTCTTTTTCCTTTTAGGATCAACCTCAGGCATTTTGTTGAGCTTTTATTTTGTCTTCTTGTTCCTTAATCCACTGGTTCAGAAGAGAAACATAAACTGTTCTCTCCCAAGGCATCATTCCTTCAATCTCAGTCAAAGAGTATTTATGATGCTGCATGAGAGAGAAGTTTGTTCTAAAATAGTTCTCCAAAGTATTATAGAACATGCCTACCCGAAAAAAGATTGTAAACCCTCCAACGTGTAGGACGATTCGACACCAGTCTTTGGATTGGTTACACTAAACTCGTGACGTAACACAGGCATCGTTGTGAAAAAGTTTTTTACAATTTCAAACTGTTTTTGTGTCAGTGACTCCACGAACTGTATCTTTTCTTTGAAAGTAGTAGTGCTGTCATCATATACGTCTTCTCCCTCATAGATCTGTTCGATACATCTGGCGACGGTCTGAAATACTTTATCAGGATCATCCAAATCAGTTCCAAGTAGTGTCAGGTCAACGAACTCATCTAGTCCAGGATACTTCATAATCATACCAACCTTGTCGGTCAGTTCGATCTTTTTATCGTGACCCTCAGGGATAGTAACCTTTACATCTGAGATGTCTAAAGTATAATCAACTCTGGTCTCATTGTCATCTAGACATGTGATCTTCATGGTAACATCTTCACCAACAGATGCTGCTCTGATCTTCAGAAACAAAAACTCCAGGTCAAACGTTGCAAGATCTTCTACTTTGATTCTAGATAGGACACAACTCTTGACAATAGTCTTGACTGCTTCCTTTACTTCTTTCCTATCTTCACTCTCGGTAGCGAGGAGGAGAACCTTCTCTTCTTTGACTAGGAAAGGACGATACTTGATCTTCTTTCCTGTAGATGGCAACTCAGTTTCATAAGTTGGTGTCGCCAGTGATGGTAATGCCATAATAATTTAGCCTTTAAAATTTTGAATGTTATTGTAGGAAATGGTATGCTTAGAATAATAAAAGTTTGCTGTCACTTTAGTTGCTTGGGATGCACCTGCAGATAGAGGAACAGCATCAATAGCATATGGGAAGCAGTCTAACATTGTATATGCCATTGCTGCTCTGCCATTAGAAGCATTCTCTCCCTTCTCAGTCTTAGTGATCAAACATTTTGCCATGTATTCATCAGGATAGTTTAACCTGATGGTTCTTTCAGATAGAATGTTATCACCTTCAGCAGCAGTGTCCTTAAATTTTGACAATTTCTGTCCAGTTACATTTTGTGGATTGATTTTAGTTCCCGCAGTATTATACTCACCAAAAATGTGACCATACCACAGGTTCAAGAACTTCAATGGTGTCAAATCTGCATCACAAATCCACCCCAACTGAAAATCAGTATAGAGTCTAGTGTGTGCATAGTTTACCTGACCTTCGCCAAGTAATCTACCAGTAGTTTGACCAGTCATCGCAGAAACGTTTGGAAGTTGTGCTTCCTCGCAAAAGTATTTGATAACAGTGCCTTTAGATTGAACACCACTTCCCAGAATGTTTCCACCGACTAGTCCTTCCTGTCGTTCCAGGTCACCAAAACCTAGGGTTCCTGATAAGGACAATCCAAAATTAAACTCATTAAGTTTAGAAACCAATGAGTTATTACCAGTATTGGTAGGAAAGACCCACTCCACATCATAATTATTGCTATACGATATACCGCCATGAGCGATAATCGTTTGCATGAAGTTCTTAATTGACACGCTAAATAATCGTGGTGGTATATTTATATTTATGGCATACTCAGGGATATATAAACCCAAGCATCCACAGAAGTATAAGGGTAACCCTACCCGTATCATTTATAGAAGTCTGTGGGAACGTAAGTTTATGTATTTCTGTGACATGAATACCTCCATAGTTGAGTGGGGTAGCGAGGAAGTAATCATTCCTTATCGTTGTCCAACAGACGGACGAGTCCACCGCTACTACCCTGACTTCTATATTAAAGTTGTATCTAAGTCAGGCATGGTCAGTAAATATCTGATCGAAGTTAAACCCAAGAAGCAAACACAAGCACCGAATGATAAACCAAAACGTAAGACTGCCTCTTGGAGAAGAGAAGTTCTAACTTACGCTAAGAACCGCGCTAAGTGGTCTGCAGCTGAGGACTTCTGTGAGGACAGGCAGATGAAATTTTTAATCCTCACCGAAGAACACTTAGGAGTCTAAAATGGCACAAGGATTTAAGTCTGTTCAACGCACCAAGACTTATACCAGAACCAACACACTGTTTGAAAAAGTATCTAATGCAGCAGGAGGAGAGAAGAAATCTCTCGCATGGTATAGATCTGCAGTAAAGCAAGCAGCATCAAGTTACAAAACTGATTTAAGTAAGTTCATACGAGATGAACGACAAACTAACCAAGATGAGAATACCCTTCGTCGTTTCACAAAGGAAGGACACTTGTTTATGTTTGAATACACAGCGAAGATGAAGTATCTTCCTTACTATGACAAGAATCCTCTAGTGTATGTCGTCAAGGCATCACCAACAGAATTCTTTGGAGCAAACCTACACTACATGAATCCAAAGAAGAGGATCCAGATAGTGCAAAAACTTATGAAAGGTAGGATTGATATTCCTAAGGTATGTTTTCATAAATATCTACAGAATCATGTTGATGGTCTCCTCCTAGATCTTGCTGCCGATGAATGGGACACCGCTATACTATTACCAACTGAAGACTTTGTAAGAAATATTGGTTCTACTCAGTTCCCTTATGATAAGGAACTTGTCTGGGAAGAAACTAATGAGACTTACTATGATAGGATCAAAGGTAGCAGAGTAATCAAAGGTTATGGTAAACAATCAGATAAGGAGATGGTGACGTAATGGGCAGAGGAGATGTAAAGGCAAAAGAAAACGCTGCGGCACGCTCAAGGGCAGCAGCTGCACAGACTTCTGATGCAGCTGCAGATAAGGCAGAAGCGAAAACTGTAAAATATTCTTTCAAAGGTAACCGTGGAGCTCCACCCACTAGCAATAGATTATCATATCCAACCGAGAAAGTTTATGAAGATCACACTGACTATGTAAAGTTCAAGTTTGTTAAATATAATCCACCATTCGCAAGCATGAACGGTAGTGATTTCTTAGACAAAGATGGTAAACTTACAAGAAATATTGATTCTCCTGAGGCACTGAACATCTACAACAATAGCATTGGTGATTTTGTAGATGCAGAACTACCAAGTATTATGATGTATATGCCAGAGGATATTGGCGCATCATATGGTGCTAACTGGGGTGGCAAAGGTTTCACTAATACTGGTTCAGACATGTTGCGTCAAGCAGGAACCCTTCTGAATACAAAAGGGTTCTCTGGATTTGGTAGCACGTTGCAGAACATGGGCAATGCAATGACTAGAGGACAATCACTGGTTGCTGGTGGTATTGCTGGTGCAATGAATGCTTTGCCTGGTAAGATTGGTGGTTCAGTTGATGCCAACGATGTTCTTGGTGGCATCGGTGGTGTAATTCTTAACCCTAATGCTGAACTATTATTCTCTGGGTTTGAGTTAAGAAATTTTGGTTTGAGTTTCAAGATGGCACCTCGTTCTGAGAAAGAAGCAGTTGTAATTCGTGACATCTGCACTACATTTAAACGTGCATCTCTACCTCATTTTGGAGCGGCACCTGGCAACAGTGTTAATAACTTATTCAAAGGCGGTAATAATACTGCAGAGAAGAATGACAATAGAAATTACATTGGTGTTCCTAACCTGTGTATCGTTGAGTTCATGAAGGGTAAGTCACCACATCCATACTTGACTCAATTCAAACCATGTGCAATTAAAGAAGTTAACATTACATACACACCTGACGGTCAGTATTCTACATATAGAGATGGTTCTCCTGTAGCAACAGGTCTAACTCTTAGCTTCCTTGAAAGCAAACTTGTATACAGCAACGAGATCTCATACGGAGGAGCTTCTTACTGATGCCATACTTCAATTATCTACCTGACATTAAATATGATACTAAACCTATCAGTTATCCTTTCTCAGAATCTGATTTCGTTGTAGCAAAAAACTTTTTTCGTAGGTTCAAACTATCAGAAGAGTTCCAACAGTATGCTGTCTTCTTTAGACAGTATCAGATCGGAGACTTTGAACAACCATGGCAGATTGCTAATCAATTCTATGGTAGTCCTAACTACGATTGGATTATCTTATTGACTAATAACATCGTCAACCCATTGTTTGATTGGCCACTAGATTCATACACCTTCAGAAAGTATCTTGAAGGTAAGTATGCAAATCCATATGCAACCATCAAACACTACGAGACCTATGAATATAAAGACTCTGCTGATCTAGTCCAACAGGAAGCAGGACTAATTGTAGACAAAGCATTCTTCGATGGGTCTAAGAAGTTCCGTGACTCTGGGACAGGACTCACCACATCTGTGCAAGGTAATGTTCTATGCAAACCAGTGACAGTATTTGAATGGGAAGAAGAACAGCAAGAGAAATCTAGAGAAATCTTCATCCTCAAACCTACCTATCTCGATGGGTTCATCGACCAGTTCAGACAAGCAAACAAGTATAAAGATTCAACTGACTTCATCTCCACTAGACTGAAGAAGACTGGAGTCTGATCGACTTTTTTAGACAAAAAAATGGGGGAAAAAATTTCCCCCATTCGTGTAATTTAAAAGTCTAATTTGTAGCACGTAGATCGTGCTAGTTCTGGTTTGTTTTTAAGTGCTCGATGCACATGACCATGAACGTCTGCCTCTAAAGTAAGGTGTGCTTTAGTATGAACAATCTGAATCACCAACAGAAACCCAACCAACGAAAAGTTTAGATAAGTGACTGGATGATTCAGACCTTTCCAGATGAACTTAATCAATCTTCTGCGGCAAGTTTGGCGAAGTAGGACAGTGCATCATCATCTTCTACCACTGGGGATGAAGTGATGTCTGGTGCGTTGAAGTCAGCAGTGCTAGAAGAGACAGGAGCAGGTTCATACTCTTCGCTTTCAAAACTAGGAGCAGATGCTGTCTTGCGAAGACCAAGAACATTGTTCAAGCGATCTTCAAGAGCATCATAAGACTTGAACTCGGAAGCATTAGTGAATGCTTCAAGCGAGTATGCTTGCTGCCAAAGTGATTCCATCTCATCATCATCAGCACTCAGTGCAGAAGGAGAATCAAACTCAGCAGAGTCGTAGTTCCAGTAACCAGCAACAGTCTTGATCTTCAACTTGAAGTTAGCACCTTCCCAGAAATCAAAGACGTTAACTGGTGTCTCGTCTTGAAACTCAGGTTGCATAGCAGCAAGGATCTTGTCGTGGATCTTCTTGCCATACTTATAGAGGAAGACTTTGCCTTCTTTCTCAGGGTGCTTAGGATCCTTTACAACATAGACGTTGCTGTAGTAAGAGAGTTTGCGCTTCTGCTTACGAGCAATCTCTTTATCAGACTCAACACCACTGTTCCACAAACCATTGTTGTGAGCACAGACGGGACACTTGTCACCGTTGGTAGTGAGACAATTATCAATCAACCACCCACCAGGACCTTGGAAGGCGTGGGAGTATAGTTTTGCCCAAGGGAGTGCTTCTCCATCAGGTGCAGGCAAGAAACGGAGCACTGCATAACCGTTACCTGAAGCATCAAGTTCTGGTTTCCACAAGCGATCATCTGCACCGCCTTCGGTGCTGGACTTGGTGAGTTCCTTCTGCAGGAAGTCAAAGTTTGCTTGCGACTTGCGCTTTAGATCTGAAAATGACATTTTGGATTTGTTAGATATGGTTTGTGTTGGGACTTACGCAGAGTAATTAATTGAGCGATATTTAAAACAGAGGACGGGAAAAGTAACAATAAAAAACCGTCCTCGGTCAGCACTCTTGCTGCCCAACATGATTATTATAGCAGGGATTGGGTTTGGTGGCAACCCCTTGTGCCACTTTGCTAAGCGTCCATACGACGCTGTGCTTCTTGCTTCATCTTCTCTACCTTCTCCAGGAGATCGTTGAACATCTCTAGGATATTATCTCCTGGTTCAGCACCCAGAAGGACAGCACCATCCTTCATAGACTTTAACATGTCTCTTGCTTCTGGATCATCAGACAGAGACAGTCTAGTGTAGAAAATCTTTTGCTTGTCAATAAGAGTTGACAAGACTTCAAAGTATTCATACTGTTTCTCTGGTGAGAGAACAGGGAAAGACATCATTGCTCGCATACAATACTGCTGCAAGTCTGACATCTCTTGAATATCTCCTCGAACCATTTCGTTCTTGAAAAAATCGCTCATAGCAACAGTAACTTAGCTCGACTTGTTTTCTTCATGAAGTTTAACTTCTGTGCATCATACTTAAGTTTTTCCTTAAGTGGTTTGCTTACTAGTTTTGACACCGATTCAATCTCAATCTCATTAAGCTCACAGTAGTGGATCACTGCATCAATATAGTTCATGTCAGAATTATTCAATACTAGTTTCTCAACGTCCTGCGAAAATCTCGCAGCGGTCATAAATTTATCCTCCAGATTATCTGCCATGTTTATCTTGGTATTCTTGGATGTATTCCTGCAAGCGTAGAAAGTATTCCTTCTTAGGTTCCACAATAGAAACTTGGACATCACTATTCTCACAAGCGACAATAGTTACTAATTGCTCAACAGTAATACCATATAGTTCTTGTAGACAGCAAGCATATGCTGTCTCTTGAACGTAATAGTCATACAACCAAGCTTCTTTCTTTTGTTCAGCAGACGTTTTGAAATCGATGATAGAAAGTTTACCATCATATTCTGCGATGCAGTCTACACGACCAGCAACCTTTAGGTAGTCAGAATATAACGCTGCTTCTTGTAGGTATACTTTATTTATCTTGTCTAAAATATGCTTGCTTGAGTGGAACATCACCCATGGCAGAGGCATATCTTTATACTTCTTAGTGTCCAACTCATTGTTGATGTAGTCTTCCACCAGTTTATGATAACGAGTGCCTCTACCTGCAGCACGATTAGATACTGCTTGTGCTTTCTCTTTACCCACTCTATTACGCCAACGAGCAAGACCTGCCTGCTTCTTGGAGTTGTTACTGATCACAGTGGTGATAGATGGATACTTGCCACCACTAGGGGTGACATAGTATCTCTTCCCATCGATTGATTCAGTTGTCATTTCAATGGGATTCATCCCAACATGATCAAAGATGTGCATTACAATCCTAAGTTTAGTTTAGCAATTAGATAGTTCTTGACAAGACCTGAACGAACAATGTCTTCAATACCATATTCAATCATGGAGAAGTCTTCTTCCATACTTGTAATGATCTTTTGGAAGTCCAGGATACCTGTCTTCTCATTGATCTTCTGTAGGTCGGACTGGTTAGAGTCACCACAGAACATGATCTTAGTGTCTTGACCACAACGTGTCATGATACTATCAAGTTCATGGAAGTTCAGGTTCTGACACTCATCGATAAGAACAATAGAGTTGTCTAGTGTGGTGCCACGAAGAAAAGATGTAGACCAGAATGATACAGTTTCTTGCTGCTTGAGATTCTCATACAGCATTTCAAATGCTGAATCATCAGGCATCTCGAACATGTTTTGAACCATGTTCTTGTATGGTATCTGATACAGAGATGCTTTATCTTCATGTGTGCCAGGAAGAAATCCAATCTCTCTCGTAGCAACCAGTGAACGAACGATGTAAACTTTATCGTATGGTGTGTATTCATCTAGCACATCTTTGAGTGCCAGATAAAGAGCAACGAAAGTCTTACCTGTTCCAGCACAACCAGAGGCATAGATGTTCTTGCCTTCACCATACTTCTCAAACATGATTCGCTGATTGTCTGTCAGTGGTTCAATGTTCAGAAGGTAGTCAGAATTAATTGGTTTCTTTCTACGCATCTGTTTCGCAGACATACCGTTGATGTCAGGTTGTGTTTTCTTTCTTGCTCTAGGCATAGTTTACCACTCCACCTGCGATCCAGGCATCTTTGCCATCTTTTTCATGTGTTCACTCCATCCAGGGTGCGTCTTGTTCATTTTGTTACGCCAGTCTCCGACTTCTCCGACACCAGCACAACCTTGTGACCAATCTTTGTCCCACTCAGGATTCTCATCCTTCCAAGAACAATATTCTTTCATGGTCATGTGGAGAGTTTGTGTCTCCCCAGTAGATTTATTTATTACAGGGTAGGTAGGCATTATCGGGTCCAAAATAAAGGTTGTTGAATTTTCTTACAGTGGTATCACCTGTTATATTATACCACACTTTCTTAGCAGCACCAATAGCAGTTCCACTATCAAAAGCAATCGGATCCACAAAGAAATTAATTTCTGGGAATGCTTTGAGGTAAGCGTAGTTATTTACACAGTTCATGAAGTATCCTCCACTGAGCACAATGTTCTTAGGATTATACTTACTGATAGCATCACCAATAAACTTTAGTGTATGCATCTTTGTCTGTTGCTGCAACTTAAAACAAAAGTTTGCTCGACTTTCAAATGTAGATACATCCCACTCTAATAATTCGTTGGATATATTTCCATTCAATGATATATTGTTTTGATTATACCAAGGAAGATCGGAAGTAGAAGTTCCATAAGCAGACATTCCCATTAACTTACCTGCTTCTCCACCTCTACTATAGAATCCAAACACCTCACAAGTTTTACTAAACAACCATGCAGAAGGAATGTGATTAGAAAATGTTCTAGTTCCTCTCACTATAGGGTCTACAGTTAGATCTTCGAGTGCTGTATAATTTTTGTGCAACTCAACCACATTGTCTGGATAACTGCATTGATATACAGACTCTCCTTCTCTAAAGAATCCTGTTTTATTTTCCATGGTCTCTTGATCTAAAGCACCACCACCATCCATCACGATGGCAAGAGATTCATCAAATCCAGATGCATAAAAAGAATTATATGCATGGTAAATATGATGTTCGTATTCATCATATTCAAATTTCCCCCATTCAATCCCTTCTCGCTTTAAAGTTTCAAGCACAAGATCTATTCGACGAGGATCATGATACTTAGATCCAAAAGAAGCAAAGACAATAACATCAATGTAATCAATGTCTTTTAAATACTTTACTCCATAGTATCCTCCGCCAAATTCTTTTACTGTTCCATCATCCAGAACAACATGTTCTTCATCTTCAATGTGAGCATACTTATGTTTGGAGATACGTTCTTCTTCAATATAAAAAACTACATCTCCATCTTTAAGCAGACATGTGGAAGGGTGGTGAGATAAATTAACTCCTAAGATATACATATCAATTCAGATGATTCAGGAAGATATAAGTAGTTGATTGCAGATCTTTCTAAAGTATCGATAGCATCATCTAAAGTTTCTACAATAGTTTCTCCACCAAGATTGAATGATGTATTAAAGAGAACAGGAACTCTGGTTATGTCATCAAATGCTTTGATGAGATTGTAGTAATGATAGTTCTGTTCTTCTGTTACTGTTTGAATTCTACATGTTTTATCTACATGAAGAATACCAGGAATTATATTCCATGCATCAACCTTTGCTTCAACTGCATAGGTCATGAAGGGTGTCTCATCTAGTCCTGCCATATCAAATAGATCATGAGCACATTCTTTTAGAACAGTCCCTGCAAAGGGACGATACCATTCTCTATTTTTTACAGTGTTTACATGTTCTTTAGCATCAGGATCTCTAGGGTCATAGAGTAGAGATCTATTACCTAATGCTCTAGGACCACCTTCAGATCTACCTTGAAACAGTGCTACGATATTATGTTCGCTGATTAACTGTGCAACATCATGATGTGTAACCATTTGCTTCTGCCACGATAGGAAATTGTTCGCAGAAGATCAACTTACATTCTTCTGCAATGTCCATGTGCTCCTTCTGTGTTCCGTTAGCAGAACGTAGATCTATATAATGAATCCATGAACGAACTGATCCTGTCATGAAAATGCGAGTGCCAACAGCCAAAGGAAGAACAAAACGGGCGCACTCTTTAGCAACCCCTTGACGCAGAAGCTCGTTATAGATATCAAGACTCTCGGCAAAATGTCGAGCAATCGTCCCTTGTAATACAAGTTTCTTTTCGGGGCTGATATCATCCACTGAGTTCTGTCTGTTCTTGAGATCTTGAGATCGAAGATCTGGGACAGGTATCTCATCACTAAGGAGATTTGTGTCTGCATATCGTTGAGAAAATTCTTGATATGTGAAACTGCGGTGTCTTAATATTTGAGCCGCGATTCCACGGGTAGTATTTATCTCAAGAGTCATGTGTGCTTGCTCAAACACTGACCAATGATTATGTTTGATGCAATAGGATAGAAGACCAGCAATATTAGGATTGTCCTGGTTGTTAGGATTGCTCACGCGAGCAACATAACCCATGGTCTTCTCAGCATCAGGAGTAACAGATACTAATTTAACATTCATATTATTCATCAAATACTTTACACATAGGTGAACCAGGGTGGTCATCACAGAATTTATCTAGAACTTTATCTTGATGTCTGTTCTGTGGGTCAGCAATCTTACCTTCTGTCTTTGGA
>Ga0209251_1002449_pt1 | contig 12973 bp, 12 predicted proteins | sample SaaInlV_100m_DNA_6_FD_184665 | JGI IMG/M metagenome (GOLD analysis project Ga0209251, IMG submission 184665) | Marine microbial communities from expanding oxygen minimum zones in the Saanich Inlet - Saanich Inlet SI073_LV_10m_DNA (SPAdes) (version 2) | ecosystem: Environmental > Aquatic > Marine...
CCTTTTTCGCCTGAGTTGGTACTTCCGCTGTCTGTGAACCATACCTGCCATGTTTGCTGTTGAACATCTGCGCCCGCTGGGATGCTGATGTTTACCCACACGTCAACGGTTTCGCCTGCACCGATGCTCGGAATGATAACTGGAGAAAAGAAATCGTTTGGATTTGGAGTCTCAACACGGATTGAAGGGAAGCCAGGATCCATCCATGTCAAATTGCTGACATTGGAGTAAACAGATACCGTGGCAGAGGAATAACCGTTGTTGGTAACCATACACTTCAATGAGACTGTGTTCGAAGGAGGTGACGAGTAACCCGTTTCTGGATTATCGCAATCGAGACCTAGGGTATAGTCTGCAACCTTGGACACTCCGAATTGAATGAAATCATCAACGTGCATACCTTCCGATGCACCACTGTTATCAGAATGGAATAGTAGACCGAGAGAGTACGAATTCCCTCCCAGGAAGAGTTCTGTGTTCGATAGTCCTGGAATTTGAGCCCAATCGACCTGAGGGTCCCAAGAAACGTTCGTCCATTGTCCAGGTGCTTGGCTTGGAGCGCCGTTCGAGAAATTCCAAACAAGTGATTCCATCTTGTTATTGTAATTTCCAGAGCCTCGCCACAATTCGAAAGCTACGGTATCTCCACCTGCCATTTGACCCCATGTTTGAGCATAGAATTGACTGGAGATGTATTCTCCAGAGAAGAAGGTCTTTCGGCATGTGTAAATTTGGTAGGCTTGAGTGAGTCCTGGGTCGAGTTGGCCGAGAGCACCACATTGTTGAGTTTGAGAAAAGAAGACGTTCACGAGTCTATCGTGTGCACCAGACGGATATTCCGCTCCAGGATTTGAATGACGCCAGTGGTCTGTACCAACTGGACCACCTGTATCGGTTTGCCAACTACCTCCTGCAGTTGCATCGCCACCGCCAGATGGATAACGCCCTGAAAGGAACGTAGGTGTATCGACAGCTAGAGTCGTTCCATCATAGGAATCCTTCATGACGGCAACTGGTACTGTTTGATCTAGAACATCGTTCTCATTGCGGTCATCGCCAGAGTAGAACACGCTTGCTCGAACAATCAATCCGCCTGTCAAATCATTGGTAGTGGTGTTGAGAATAGAATGTGCAACCATTGGCATCCATGTGTATGAACCGGAATTTTTCTGACCGCCAATCAATTCAGTTGTGCTCCATGAATATGTTTCGATAACAAATCCTATTGGATGAACGATGTCGATTGTCCCCGTTGCAATCTTACCTGAAACCTGTGTCCCAAGTCGTTGAATTTCAACACTAATTTCAATCTCATCCCCCATGACGATGTAATCGACTGTTGATTGATCTGACTGAACCCAAACGTTGGTTGCTTCAGTTGAGTTTCCTAATGTGATTTTAGAGATTCGGAAATCGTCATTTGAACCGCCACGACCAGAGGTGGCTTCAGCAGAATCCATGACAAGCATAGAAGCGGTTTGGAACAACATCAGAGAAATCAATAGCAATGGAATACTACGGCGCATAGTCATCAACACTCTCGCGAGTCATTGGCGACATATGAAGGTGGCCGTTGTTTGCTCTGGAAAATCAAGAGCGGTGGTCATCCGAAATCAAGCCACGGATGGTGGGCTGGTCGAAGGGAGGTGTTGACTCACTTTCACTCGAAAGAAGATCGTTGTCAAAATCTGGCAAATCTATTGGAACATCACTCGGCAAGGAGGGTAGAGAAGGCGAAGAAACGTGCGAAACCACATCGACAGTCGAGGGGGTCGCTGACGCCATAGCAGACAATCCTGCTGCAGCATCTTGGCCTCGTGATGCTACTCCAGCAGCAGCTGCTACTGCTAGTGTAGCAGTGGTTGTAACTGCCGCTGTCGTCACTTTCCCAAGAAGTCCGAAATCAGGAGAATCCATTGAATCGTATCGCGAAACAACATCCTCTTTTGGTTTCAACCATTCAGGAGGGCTTCCAGAACCTCCACCAAGAACGGCTAACGTCGTAAATGCTGCAAGCGGCATAACTGCAAGAGCAGTCAGTAGGTCGAGGAAACTTGTTTCAGGAACGACTGCATCACCAAGAACGGATTGGAATACATTCGCTTCAAACGTAATCGTCATTTCAACATCTTGACCCATCCAACCCATGACAACAAGGCTGGCAAAGCGTCCCATCAGCCAGAGAACGAGAATTGGCGCAAGCCATGATAGTTTTGTCATCGAAATAAGCCATCTTCTCGTGAAGGTGGCAACGCCGACGTACCTCCGGCAGAATTTCGGAAACGAACGCATCGCAAACATCAATCCAATGACGTAGAGAAGAATTGCAAGTTCAAGTCTACGATCGAGCCCCACAATAGACTCTGGCACCATCATAACCAACGTAAGCGGGATAGTTACCAACATTATTTGAAACGGAACAGCGAGTAACAAAAGACCCCCATGCGTCGAAATAAGAGAATGCCCACGCATCATTCTCTGATTGACTAGAGTTGAAAGTGCCCCATGAGGGGAGCCAGAAAAACCCTCTCGTGAACGACGAAGACTTGAGGCAGAACGCCCTCCTCGTGACAGGCCTAATGAGGCAAGCCAACCCCCTCGCTCAACAACCCAAAGTGGACGGTAGCCTCCCATCAGCAACGCCAAGCATAAGGCAAGCATGCCATAAGCAAGAGAGGCCATAACAATCCAGGGAATCATTTCCTGTTGGAATGATACGGTAAGATTGCGATCACTCATGTCCACGAAAAAGAGGTACGTGATGGAAAAAGCAGCCATTGGAGTTAAGAAAATTTGACAGAACACAACGACTGTTAACCAGATTCGAGCGGTGAGAGGGCCCCTGTCACTTTTGCGCCCCATACAACGGATTGAATCCATTGCTTAGACAAAGGTTCCCATTGATTTAATCAAAAAAGGACTACTTTTCAGAGGGTTCAGCCATTACCATTGGCCGGCCTTCACTAATCCATAATCGAACCCATCCACGGAAAAATCCATCTTTTCGATTTCTGCCGAGATCAGGTCGTGCCATGTCATTCAATTGTTTAGAACAAGAAGCACAGCGAATGTCCTCAACTCTCCATTCTGGAGAAGGTGAAGAACAGCAAGAATCATCAGAATCACACTGATTCATGACCACTTGAAGATTTTGAGCCATTTCAAGCGTGCATGGTAACGTTGGGCCACCGAGCAAAGCTTGTGCACGAGAGAGGATAGTCCACCCACCTGCTAGAAACAATCCGTAACCAAAGGGTGCTTGCCCTCCTAGAAGACACATGTATCCAATTAGCAATGGAAGAAGCGTCGTCCATGTACCTAATCGGTGAAACCTGCGCATGTGCAGAACTCGTTGTGTCAAACGAGGCGAAAGAGGAATCGGATGTGGATGTTCTGGAAACAGTTTATTGAACCCAGGACGTCGACTCAGAACCATAAAAGGAACTCTCGGCATCAGATGGCCGATAAGAAATCCAATCATGAAGAAAAGAATCGCTCCGACCATCTACACGCACCTTCATTGTGATAACAAGCGATTAAGGGTTCCTTCAACAAGGTCCATTCCTTTAGAAATATCTTCCTGTGATATTGTGAAAGCGAAGCGGAGATGACCTTCCCCCGATGGGCCAAAGGCAGTACCTGGTGAACAAAGAACGCCGTCTCGAAGCAGTTCCATTGCAAGTTCCTCGCTTGTATAACCTGGGACGGTCACCTTGGGGAAAACATAGATGGATCCCTTTGGGCGATGACAATCCACACCAGGCATGGCATTTAATCGATCAACAATAAGATTACAACGTGCATGGAACTCTTTTGAGAGTATATCAGGATAATCAGATGCGTGCTCCATCGCAGCTAGAACAGCATGCTGCATAGCATCGTTTGAACAGGCAGTGATGTAATATTGCATTTTTATAACCTGTTTCATGGCTTCTAAATTAGAAGAAAGAATGTATCCGATTCTCCATCCAGTCATTGCAAATGTTTTGGAAAAAGAGTTGATGAGCATGACTTTGTTATAATCCGTACCAAAAAAGGAGACATGCTCTGAATCGAAAACAATTCGGTCATAGACTTCATCGGTAAGAATCCACAGATTGTGGCGTTTTGCGAAATCAAGCAGGGCGTCACGTTGCTCTAGGTTGAGTGTGCCTCCTGTTGGATTCGAAGGGAAGTTGTAGAGGATTGCAACTGTGTTTTCATCAACACGTTGTTCTAAATCCTCGATTGTTGGGACAAATGCGTTCTCAAAAAGACAGGGATAATACTTGCTTTCACCACCACACAAGGTCACATCAGGGCCGTAAAGAGGGAAGTATGGCTCAGGTAACAATACGTTTTTGCCAGGGTCGACGAGTGTGAGGAACAAATTCAGAAGGGCATTCGTTCCAGACATCGTGATGCATACATTGTGTTCATCCAGTTCTGAGTCAAGATGCCTCCATGTATCTGCAATCTTTGAACGAAGAGCAGGAAGCCCTGCTGTCGTAGTGTATTTATTTCGTCCATCGAGCATTGCTTGGTGAAAAGCCTCAATTGCTAAAGCAGGAGGTTGAAAGTCTGGCTCTCCAAGACCGAAACTGATGACATCGTCACCTGCCAGATCAAACATTTTACGAACGCCAGTTGGCTGAATAGCCATGGCCCTTTGACTAAAATCACCCATTAGGAATCCCTCGTTTCTTTCGTACCAGCCGTATCGACGAGAATGGCATCTTTGGCTTCTGTTTCAATTTCTAAATCTGGTGTAGCCAAAGGTTCGATTTCTTGGAACTCATCATCATCGCCGCTGAAGAGCATGAATAATGCAAGAATGATCAAAGTGGTCGCCAAGGCCATCATGATGATTTCCTTACCACCAAAGCTTGTCTCATCAAGAGAACCTGATGATTGTCCAAGCACAGATACAGACACTGGCAGTGATTGCACTCCTTCTGAGTTTAATGCGCGGATTTCTATGGTTCGGTTTCCATCTTCCAACGAACCTGTATCCAAGGAGATGGTCCAATTAAATCGAGCAAATGCACCCATTGTCACTGCATCTTCATCGAACGTTGCAGACATCCACTGTCCGTTATCAATTCTGTATTCAACGGATGATACTGCACCAGTTTGACCCCATGCTAAACCAGAAATTGTTGCAACGCCGTTGGACGTGTTCGAATCGGTGATGTGAACTTGTGTAGTAACATCGACCGCTCCAGTTAGGCCATCTTGTTTGAAATCGAAAGCCATTGAAACTGCAGCATGGGCGTCGACCATACCAAATCCAAAGTCACGATTCCAAAATGGATCTACTTCAGGAGCAGATGCTTCGCCACGACGTTCAGCAGTAAGTTTCAGTATTTCTTTGACCTCTGCAGGAGATAAATCAGGATTAGCTTCAAGCATCAAGGCGATGATACCTGAAACTGAAGGTGTTGCATAGGATGTACCTGAGCCACGACCTGTGTAGCCGTTGTCGCTTGCGTCACCACCAAAGAAATTACTGCAACCCCCAGATGTAATGCAGCCTTCTGCCTGAACGATGTTCGAACCAGGAGCTGTCACCTCTGGCTTAAGTTCGTTCAGTGGATTGCCATCACCGTTATCTCTACGAGGACCACGTGAGGAATATCCCGCAATTGTATCATCTTCGCGATCGATTGTATTCAAATCATCAGTTGCTCCAACAGTGATTGAAAGGTCAGAGGAACCCATTCCAGACAGCCCATCATTATCTGGGCCATCGTTTCCAGCAGCAACGCTTACAACAATTCCTGCAAGCATAGCATCATCGAGAATTCGACTGTGCATATCTGATCCATCTGAGCCACCACCTTCATGAGAAGTGATTCCCCAAGATAGGGAAATGATATCAATTCCATATTCGCTTTCGTCTGCACCAGCCCAAGCATCGTCTTTATGATCAATAATCCACTGAAGACCATTCATTGCAGATTCATAGAATTCTTGAGAGAGTAAGTAATTTTCAAACGGTCCTGCTCCAGCATCGGTTCCTATTCGAACATCAACGAGTGCAGCGTCTGGTGCAGCCCCGTAGAAGTCTGTTTGCTCGCCATTAGCATCCAAGCCAGTAGCAGCAGCCATGCCCATACATGCAGTGCCGTGCTGATTTCCGTCATCAGGGTCAAAGCTTCCATCTTCGACTCTTCCACCAGAAGCAACACAAGTTGGGTCACTGTGAACGAAACAAACAGCATCATATCCTGCTACAAATTTTTCATTCAAACCAGGATGTTCATTGTCAACGCCGGTATCAACCATTGCAATGACAATTCCATCACCCGAAACCCCAAGATCCCAAGCGCCGGGATAGAGAGGGGAGGTCTTGGCTTTCACAGCAGGGGTTTGAATATCACCATACAAGTGAATCTCCCCATATCTCTCAACCATTACAACATCTTCTAGATTCGCTAAGTCATAGATAAGCGAAGTGTTTGTGACTCCAAGGAGGACTGCATCGACAGATTCAATCACATCCACGACGTTTAGTCCAAGTGCAGAAAGATCGTTTAGATGTGCATCTGTAACATCGGTACTGTAAGAAAGGCCAATGCCTGTTGGAATGGTTAGCGTTTGGAGAGAATCGTGAATGTTGTTTCGATCAAGGTCGAGAGATGAGCGATCCCACCATGGACCTTGATCTACGACCCAACCATATCCATCTTGTTCTGGGACATCAAGCGTTTGGCCTTCTGGAAGATATTGAACACCGTTTTCAAGAATCTCTGGTTGTTCTGATGAAATTGAAAGTGAGCCAATCAAAGGGCCCATGAGGACCATTAAACACAGTAGGGCTCCTAATTGTCGTGTTTGCATATAACCACCGAAAAACTTCCTTTGCATGAATATTCGGATTAATTGAGTGTGGTGGGGGCAGAGGGATTTGAACCCCCCCTAGCGGGTTTCTTCTGACTTCAGCATTCGTGAAAAGGCTTCAGTTCTCGGTTCTCACGGGTCGGCGCTCCAATTGTTCATCAACTGTCAGCAAACCCACTTGTCGTCATCCCCGTGCAATTGGAGCCCGCGGTACTACCAAGCTATACTATACCCCCAAATGTTCACAAGGATCAGTTCTTGGCCTGTCGACGTGCACGCTTTCTGCGACGCAACTTCTTCTTGCGCCACTTCCAACGTTGATTGCCAGTCTTTTTCCAAGCACGTGAGCCTCGCTTCATGGTGAACGTCTCTCCGACCGACCTGCAATATATGAGTGCATCGGGTAGGCATGTTACTTATTCCAAAGGCAGGCAACCGTAAAAAGGTAAGCATGTATGCATTAACGTTCAGAAACTGATTACTTTCCAAAAGTGAATTTTTACTTCGAATAGCGCTGCACTACGAGAAACCCTACAATTGCTGCGATTCCAAATGAACCCGTTTCCATTAAGGAATTAAACAACGAATCTGCTTGTTCAAAGAGGTTCGACTCTTCAACAAGACCAAACGTAAGCCGATGCCAATCAACGATGATAATGCTTCGAGATTCCAGCCACTTGAACAAGACAAATTGCCCTACGATCAATAATTTGATTATGTTCGTTGCAATCTTAAAGAGGAATGCAGTAAGAATACCAACTACGAGTCCCTGTAATGCGGAACTACCAACATCAATAGCATCGAGCATACCAAGTCCTTTATGCCGCCATCATAAATTCTTTCTCATCCACAAGGACAAGGAACGTTAAATCAATCAAACGTTCAGAACTTTACGACACATTTGCCCTTTGAACGTCCTGAAAAAGAGCGGTTGAAGGCTCCTTGCCATCCAGTCTGTATACTCTCAGAATTGAAGTCCCAGGTGTTGTCGAGAACTGGCTTTACCGCTCCATTTTCGATGTAGTTCGCAAGTTTTTCTAAGTCGTCACCGCTCGGTGAAAGGAAGAGATATTCCCATGAAGCATTTACTGATTTTGCAGCCTTGAATTCCTTTCTCTTTTCTTTACGCTTCAAGAATACTTTCAAAATCCAAGCAGTACCACCGATTCGGCGGATTTCTTCAAGCGTAGGATTGCCTGCGATTGTAACAATACTTCCGCTTTCTTTGACAACACGAGCCATGCTCAAGCTTTCCCCAGTCGTATCAAAACATACATCGAATTTGTCATTTGAGTGAAGATCTACAAAGTTCTCAGATTTGTAATCAATCACAAAATCGGCACCAAGATCCTTACACAAGTCTGCCTTTTCGCCTTTGGATGCAGTTGTAACGACACGTCCTGCTTTGAACACGTTCTTAGCGAGTTGAATAGCAAGCGTTCCTACCCCACCTGCGCCTCCGGAAATAAAGATAGAATCACCTTCTTTCAACCCTGAAGTCGCAAGTGCCTGAAGCGCAGTCATTCCTGCCAATGGTATCGAAGCTGCTTCTTCGAATGTGACATTTTTTGGTTTTGAGACAACATTCGAGACATGAGCAACACAATATTCGGCCATTGCTCCACGGAACGAAGGTGTTTTTGCACCGTCACTTGAGTGACCGAAGAGACGAGCATACACTTCTTGACCGACTTCGAATAGTCCTTGGCTGTCTGCTTCTTCTACGATTCCTGATACATCGTAAGAAATAACATGAGGAAATGATTCAACTGGACGTACCATCTTCAAACCGCCACCAAGGAGCATCTTATCTACAGGGTTAACGGAAGCAGCATGCACTTTGATGAGAACATTTGATTGCTGATCAAATCCCGTCGGGTACGGAAGTGTTGCTTTTTGGAGTTGAGATGGTTTTCCGTATTTTGAGAACGTAATTGCTTGCATTGTTTGAACACTTGATGATTGAGCCATACCTCTGGCCAAGTCAATCAATACATAAGACGAACAGTGGCAGAAGTGCCTACTTGTTACAATGTTGTTACTTGTCCCTTGATAACAAAATGAGACTAGGATTGGTCATGACCCTTGAACAAACAAATAGATTGAATTCAATGTGTGAAGAAGCGAAGGAACATGTTGATGAATTACTTGTTCTCCTTTCCAAATCAAAGATGCTCAACATCCTTTACGTCATGAACTGTGATCATACCCCCATTCGATTTTCTGAACTAAAGCGGCGAGTCGAATCTTCATCAACCACTGTTGCTCGACGACTAAGTGAATTGGAAGCACATGGGCTGGTAATTCGTACCGCTTACCCAACGGTTCCAACGACTGTTGAGTATGCACTTACCAAGGATGCAATATCTCTCGCACCAAGTCTTGAGTCTTTGTTCGACTGGGTTCTCGACCGAGCCGACCGACAATGACCGATTACCCCTAAGATCATTGATTTCAACCCAAAACCATAATTGCGGTTGATTCTGTGAAACGATTATCATCATCCGATTAAATCGGTTTTTGACAACAAAATGAGGTCTTTCTCTGTCTAAAAAACCATCAACTTCGATCTTAACTGATAAAATTTCCAAAGCCAAAGGTGAATTGACTTCTGTTTTCAATCGAACCATTGGTCTTTGGGGTGTCGTCATTATTTCACTCTCCTCAATGCTGGGCTCTGGACTTTTTGTTATGCCAGCATTTGCTGCTGACATCATGGGCCCAGGAATATGGCTCGCTTTTCTCCTAGCCGCTACGGTCGTGCTACCAGGAGCGCTTTCTAAATCTGAATTAGCATCTGCTATGCCTTCGAGTGGTGGCTCTTATGTCTACCTTGAACGAACCTATGGACCACTTTTGGGAACCATTAGTGGGCTGGGTTTATGGGCTTCATTTCTCCTCAAAGCATCCTTTGCTCTCATCGGGTCCTCCGCCTATATGTACGCATTAACCACGTACTTTGAGATTGAGATCAATGTTCAACTCGTTTCCATCTTCGCACTTGTACTCATTACAGCAATCAACATTCTAGGGCTGAAAAAGGTCAAAGCCATACAGGCTCCAATCCTTTCATTAACGCTCCTCCTTTTATTCATCGTTTGCATTATGGCTCTATTTGAGCCATCAACAGATTTCTCACGCCCAATATCAAATGCACAAAACACAGGAGCTTTTGATCAAAGTCTTACGACAGTTGCAGAAACTGCCGCATTTGTATTCGTTGCTTATGCAGGAGTCACAAAGGTTGCAGCAATCGGAGGCGAAGTTAAGGAGCCGGGGCGCAATCTTCCAGCAGGAATCATGATCTCATTGCTCATTGCAACGCTCTTGTACTGCCTTGTCACATACACAATGATGGCTGCAATGCCAGACATGTGGTTCATGGAAAATGGAGAACCCATTGAAGACCCTGCTTATCGATTCGTAGACTTGGTTGCAGGCTCTACGATTGGATTACTGGCTGCTGCTTTGGCTGTTTTAACGATGATTTCAATGGCTCTCGCTGGAATTCTAGCAGCATCTCGATTCCTTTTCGCGATGGCCCGTGACAACCTACTGCCTCAAGCATTAGAAACTGTGAATGCTAAGTTTGAAACGCCTCATTGGCCAATCATATTTACAGGTTTAATCATGCTTTTAGCCATCATATGGCTTCCAGTAAAAGACATTGCCAAATTAGCATCAGGTTTCAAAATCATGGTCTTTATTCTCATCAACTCGTGTGTGATTGTACTACGAAGATCCCCTGAGGCAAAGAGTTGGTATCAGCCCTCCTACAAGTCTCATCTTTACCCTTGGATTCAAATTTGGGGCATTGTGGCTGGAATCGTATTGATCTATCTCATGGGTAACAAGGCGTTCATCGGCGCAGGAACGGCAATTGGCCTAGGTTGCATCACCTATGTTGGATATGGACGGAAACACAGCCAGATTCGAACCACACCGTTCCAAAGTCTGAGAGAGAACTTTTCAAACCCAACCAAGGAACAACATGACTTCCGCCATGCTACCTTCAAAGCTGCTGATTTTGGCTCGAAAAAACATCTTACCCTCCCTGAATTCATCAATGCACTTCAGGCCATGGGAGTCCATTACACCAACGATGAATTCCGTGACATATTCCATACAGCAGATTCTGACGAAAACGGAGTCATTGATATTGATGAATTCCTCTACACCGTTGAGATGGTCCATGAGAATAGCGACGACGAAAGCGAATAGGATCTATTGGCACAAAAGGCTTGAAGGGTTTGACGAAACCCTTGCGATGACCTTTGATGAGAAACTCACGCGTCGATACGGACTTCGGATTGGTGGCGGACGTACCAGGATTCGAACCCGGGTTTTCGGCTTAGAAGGCCAAAGTGATATCCAACTACACTATACGTCCTTGAGTCAAGGGCAGGGCCTACACTTGAAGAAGGTTCAGCAAGAGTCAGTCGCTCAAAGGGGCCTTGCGCATTTGTGGCAACGGCTCGGTTTACGGACTGTCGTCCGCTTCCATTCATAGCCACAGGATTTGCACTCCCACTGTTGTTTGGACGATTCACCAATCACCGCATTGCGCATGCGTTGGAGTAAAGGAGAATCCTTGAGGGCGGGTGAAGGGGCCAGTGCTTGAGTGAGATCATCGTGTTTGGAAGAGTGTGCCATGAGTCCTGCTGCGTGGAGAAATTCGTGGACAAGCGTATGGGCGTACATGCGTTCATCTTCAAGCAATACGGGATGAAGACCAATCGTGACTGGACCCGGATCGATTCGCAAGGTGCGGCGGCGTGCGAGTTCCTTGGGACCTTCTTCGAACCGAGTCATGCCCAACCGCTTGTGTTCATTTTCTAACCAAATCAAAGTAATTCGGTCTTCAATCCAAGGGCGGAAGACTGCATCTGTGACACCTGAAAGTGATTGGATGGCGCGTTCGAGCAAGCCTTCAGGAACATGAGGCGCTACCTCCGGAATGGGAACTTCGCTAAGCACCAAACGTTGCGAAGGTTCGCTGCTCATGGTTGAGCGAGGAAGCGCACCTTCATGAACTGAGCGAGGCGTTTTGGTTGTGTTGCTTTGAACGCGCTTCAACCCAATCAACCTCAACCCATGGCTCACATCGGGCCATTGTTCGTACTTCATGCGTGTTCAAATCGAACGCTGAGAGAACTGCAGGTTGGTCTGTTTTGTGAAACACACATGTATCCATACCGATTGATGCCGATCGGCCATCACTCAATTTCATACTCGAATGCCACACTTCGCCCCAGCGGTTTTCACTGCGTGGATACAAGTTCATTGTTGGTGTGTGCCCGAACAGAACGGTTCGTTCCAAATCAAGCGGTTGCCATGCAGTATGAAACGGTTTACGAATCCATAACAAATCCTCAAGCCGTTGTTCATTCATCTCCAGTCTCGGATTGTACCCTGCGTGCACCAAGCGCCACTGGTCCAATACAATGTGTGCGGGCAACAACCGCATCCAAGCCACATCTGCTTCAATCATCCACTCAAGCGCCCCCCTTGCGTCTTTAGGGAACGCTCGTATGTAGGATGCGACAGTTTCATGCCCCCCATTGTACAACCACTTGGCCATGCCTTGATCCGGATGGTCGATGAGTTCCAATTCAAAATTCTCCGTCATCATTGCCTCATGGTTCCCCTTGATGCAATGAATTCGTGGGTCTTCCCTGGCGAAGCGAACCACATCGAAGCTATCGGGGCCACGATCAATGAGATCGCCCAAAAGCACCACTCGGTCGTTAATGGCAAGTTCAAGCGAGGCGACCAATTGCCGAAGTGTTTCATTGAACCCGTGGACATCCCCAATCACCCACACACGCCCGCCTTGATCGAGGGTACTTTGTAGGTCGGCTTCGACTCCAGCATCACGAAATTCATCCATACAAAAAACGCCATTCACAGTATTTAAGCCTCAAAAATCCACTAAATACGGCAGATAATCATGCAATCCAAAGGCGCAGTCAGTTTCGCTGAGGTGCTACGCCAATCTTTGCCGTGAACAATGCTTATGATGTGAGGGCAGGTCGCAGGGATGCGAAAGCACCCATATGGGCGTGTAGATCAGTTGGAAGATCGCTACCTTGGCATGGTAGAGGCCCCGAGTTCAAATCTCGGCACGTCCACCATTTGACCCGATTTCACA
>Ga0209251_1002450_pt1 | contig 12972 bp, 9 predicted proteins | sample SaaInlV_100m_DNA_6_FD_184665 | JGI IMG/M metagenome (GOLD analysis project Ga0209251, IMG submission 184665) | Marine microbial communities from expanding oxygen minimum zones in the Saanich Inlet - Saanich Inlet SI073_LV_10m_DNA (SPAdes) (version 2) | ecosystem: Environmental > Aquatic > Marine...
CTTAATAGGCACCAAAATTCGTCCCAAAGGTTGTTCGGGTTCTCGGCCTAAATTCACCACAACAACAGGGCAATGGGCGGTGCGACAAACACCATCCACGATGTCCCCCATCAACCAAGCCCGCAGTTGATCAGTGCGACCAGCGCCGATCAACAGCAAATCAGCCCCCTGTTCCAAAGCCGACCGACTCATCCCGCCGGGGATGTCCTCATCCAGACGCAGCAGGGTTCGTGTTGGTACAGCTAGATCGGTGCCGATGGCTTCTGCTGTTGCAAGTCGGCCCCGAGCCGCGGCCACCGCTCGCGTGAGGCCACCACGCAACTCTTCAAGGCTGGGATTAACGAGCGCCAAAGGCAGCAACAAGCCTTCCCCCCCCGAGGAGCCCCGCACCAAGCGCGCCGCCATCGCCAAGAGACCCTTTTCCGTATCTGGGTTTGCGACCGGCACCACAATCCTCAGTGGACGTTGCACCACCTCACTCACCCCATCAAAAACGGCGGCTTCCTCCCCAAAACTGGTGGGCACCATGCCGAGCGGAGCATCCATCAACCGCTTCACCGAGCGTTCCGTCAGGATCGGGCCCAAGGTGGCTGTGACCACCATCACGGCCAACACGCTATTGAGCACGGTCTGGTTCAGCAAACCAGCCTGATAGCCAATAAAGGCCGTGGCCAACGTTGCAGCAACCTTTGGCATCGTGAGCGACCACATCATCAGGATCTGAGGCCGCCGATAACCAAACAACTTGCCACTGATCCACGACGCCAGGCCCTTGCCACCAATGGCACCCCCCAGCATCAACGCTGTAAAGCGGAAATCACTCAAGCTTTCACCAAGGCTGCCGAGATCCAACAGCAAGCCAAGGTCTATGAAAAAGATCGGGATAAACAACACACCACCGAGAAAGATCACCTGCTCTTTCACCCGTCCTTCTGGCAATACGGAGTTCACCGCCAAACCAGCCAGAAAAGCCCCAACAATTTTTTCAACGCCGGCAAGTTCAGCGCCTAGGGAGGCGAGAAAAAGAGCCACCATCACCGCGAGCACCATCCGGTTCTCGTCGTTGATTCCCCGCAACAGCAAACGTCGGCCCAGCCATCGGATCGCCACCACCACCAGCAGAGCAAAACCACCAATCCGCAACAGCAACAAGCTGAGATCCATTCCGCTGAGGTTGCCTTGGCCTAAACCCAGACCCACCGCCAGCAACAACAGAGCCACGATGTCGGTGAAGATCGTGCTGCCCACACTCACCACCACCGCCTCATCCTTTTGGGCGCCATAGCTGCGCACAATCGGATAGCCCAACGGCGTATGGGTGGCCATCAGAGCACCGAGGAGTAGGCACGACACCGAGGCAAAGCCAGCCAAAAGCCCAATCGTGACGCCCGTTCCAATGCCGATCAGCAGGATCAACAAGCCATAAATGAACGATCGACGCTTAACCCGGTTGAACTCCTCAAGGTCGATCTCCAACCCCATCGTGAACAGCAAATAAACCGCGCCAAGATCGGACATCAACCGCACGGTTTCACTGCCGCTATCCACCCAGCCCAGGGCATGGGGTCCCACCAGAATCCCTGCTGCCAGAAGTCCCACCAAGTCGGGTAGGCCCACCCGCCGAATCAATGGAGGAACGGCTGCACTGATGGCAACTAGTAGGGCAAACACCCCGAGTGGATGGTGGAAGATGTGCTCCACCGATGCCTGCATGGCCATCGATTCGTTGCCGATCTAAACGCCAGCATGCTCCCCATTTCCATAGGGCACAACGCCCTGTTCAGGAAGCGAAAAGCCGTTCACCCGCTTGCACCTGCCAAAGGTTTTGATAAACCCCGCCCAAAGCAAGCAGCTCATCATGGCAACCCTGCTCCACGATCATTCCGTTCTCCATCACCACGATCCGATCGGCGTGGCGCACCGTGCTCAACCGATGGGCAATCACCACAGTTGTGCGATTTTGCGTGATGCGTTCCAACGACCGCTGAATAGCTGCCTCCGTGTCGTTGTCCACCGCTGCGGTGGCTTCATCCAGCACCAACACGGGCGCATCTTTGAGAATGGCCCGCGCGAGGGCAATCCGCTGACGTTGACCACCCGACAAGCGTTGCCCCCGCTCTCCCACCAAGGTGTTGTAGCCCTGTGGCAATCCATCGATAAAGCCCGCAGCTTCCGCCAAGCGTGCCGCCCGCTCAATCTCATCAAGATTCGGATCCGCCATTCCATAGGCGATGTTCTCCGCCACCGTGCCGTGAAAGAGGTAGATGTCTTGGCTCACCAAGGCAATCGCCCGGCGCAGATCGTCCAACCGCAACGACTCAATCGGATAGCCATCCAACAGGATGCGACCGCCGGAATGCTCATAGAGGCGCAGCAGCAATTTCACCACCGTGCTTTTGCCAGAACCCGTCGAGCCAACAATGCCCAGGGTTGTGCCAGCTGGAACCGTTAGATCAAAACCATGGAGCAACGCCTCACGGCCGGAGTAGGCAAACTGCACGCTTTCAAAACGCAGATCACCGCGCACATCAGCGGTGGGTAGAGCGATAGAGCCACCGTGAATGGTGACGGGAGCATCGATCAGATCAAGCACCCGCTGGGTTGAGGCCATGGAACGTTGGTACTCATCCAGGGTGCGACCCAAGGCGGTGAGCGGCCAAAGCAGCCGTTGGGTGATGAACACCAAAACGCTGTAGGTGCCCACCGCTAACTCACCAGCAACAGCTTGAAAGCCGCCGATCAAAAGAATGGCAAGGAAGGCAAACAGAATCGCAAAGCGAATCAGAGGAATGAATGCCGCAGACAAGCGAATCGCCTTGCCATTGCTATCGCGGTAGGCCTCGCTTTCCTTGCACAACCGTGCCAGCTCCAATGGCTCGGCCGTAAAACTTTTGATCGTGAGCATGCCGCCCAAATTGTTCGCCAAGCGGGCTGAAAGATCACCCGCCCGGGCTCGCACCTCGCGATAGCGGGGTGCCAGCTGATGTTGAAACCGCATCGATCCCAACAGGATCACAGGAATGGGCAAAAAGGCGAACAACGCCACGTCTGGGGCAACCACCACCATTCCAATCCCAACCACCGAAACGGTGGTGATCAGCTGCAAGATCTGATTGGCACCACGATCGAGGAAACGCTCGAGCTGATTGATGTCGTCGTTGAGAACGGAGAGCAATCGACCACTGCTGTCGTGCTCAAAAAACGCCAGCTCAAGCTTCTGCAGATGGTCGTAGGCCTCGAGGCGCAGGCTGTGCTGGGTGCTCTGAGCCAGGTTGCGCCAAAGAACGTCGTACAGATACTCAAAGATCGACTCCGCAGCCCAAATCAGAAACGTCAGAAAAGCGAGCACCCACAGCTGATGCGACACCGTTTGGATGCCATAACCCGCAAGAAGTGATTGCTTGCCACGCACCACTACATCCACAGCCAGGCCGATCAGGGCTGGTGGGGCGAGATCAAACAGTTTGTTGAGAACCGAACAGCCCATCGCCGCGTACACCAAGCGACGCTGGGGTTCGAGATGACGAATCAGACGTCTCAACGGAGCGGCTTGAACTGAAGCTTCGCTGAGAGTTGTCTTCACCACGGTTTTTAACGCATAAGTGGGTGTACAACGGGAGAACAACCGAAGGAGTTGCAATGAACCGTTCCAGGTCGTTCAACCGCTTTCACCGGTACCTGGCGCGTCAAAAGCGCCATGGTCTTAAAGCAGTTCTGCCCCAATCGAATTCTCTCGAGAAGACGATCAACAGCAGTGTTAATCAACGCCAAGTGAAGCGTGATCACCTCAGCGATCAAGCCATCGTCATGGAGCTGCTCGAAAGCCAGGCTTAGAGCTCAATCGCGATAACCGCCGCCACCGCCACGGGGACCACCAGAGCGTTCACGTGGGGTGGCTTTGCTGACACGAATCATTCGACCCATCCATTCGACGTCTTGAAGATCATCGATGGCCTTTTGCTCTTCGGCATCGTTCACCATCTCAACGAAGGCAAAGCCGCGCTTGCGACCTGTTTCGCGGTCTAGGGGAAGGCTGCAGCTTTTGACTTCGCCGTATTCAGCGAACAAGTCAGAAAGATGCTCTTGTTCTGCCTGGAACGAGAGATTGCCGATGTAGATGGTCATGGACCGTGGAACCGTGAATGAAATCGATCGCGTGAGCCGGTTCCGAAAACGAAGACGAAATGGGCCGGTGGTCAGGCGCTAACCCTCAAACGTTACAGGGGTACCGCACGGAACAACACAAAAAACCAAAGCAATTCCGAAGAGACGGCCAAATCCGAACAATCGATTCCATTGTCAGCAGATCCTGACGAAAGGAGCGAGATGGCCCCCCTTCAACTGCAGTCCATGCAGTGGACCTCCGACGGCGAACTCCATCCCACCGATCGAATAACTCTCCTCAACACCCTGATCCCTCAATGCATCCCAACGATTCAGATTGAGCTGATCAAAGCCGTAGAACGAATTGCGACGACCCAAACCACGCTCACACCCCAAGTTTGCGAGTTCTGAGAGAGCTTTAGCTCTACGACTTGTATGTAGCTGCAGCGCGGCCTTTGCAGGTCTCGCGCGCTGTATCGATCCCGGCACCGCCCCCAACCTCATCGAGGAAACAATTGCATGTTTCCTCACCCATTCCTGAGGGTGGCGTTTCTCCAGCTTGTGCCATAGCAGCCTTAAAAGCGGCAAGACAAAAACTTTTGAGCAAGTTGTTGTCTTGACTCGTGACCGGTGCTGCAGAAATCAAACCAGCCATCAGAAACGCAATCATCAAGAATCTTGAGTGATTTGCAACTCACGATTCATCACCCGAAGGTTTCGCAAACTATTAAAAATATCCTCGGGCATGCCCTTAGGAAGATCGACGAGGCTGTGATTGTCAAAAATTTGAATCCGACCAATCGAGCGACCATCTAATCCAGTTTCTCCGGCAATGGCACCAACAAGATTGCCGGGTTTCACCCGATCACGGTGACCAACAGCAACGCGATAACGCTGCATGTTTTCTTCAGGAGCCCGTGCCGGTCGGTCGCTGCGTCGCTCTCCTCGGCGATCTCCACGGTCTCCACGGTCTCCACGATCCCCACGGTCGCGGTCCATCCGTTGAGTGTTCTGAATCCAGTCGTCATCGCCTTTGCGCAACAGGCCATTGGGACCGATGGCCAGATTGAGAGCCGCCAACGCAACCTGTTCTGGCGTGAGTTCCAACTCCGTTGAGACCCGCTGCAGCAATTCTTGAAGCAGTGCACTTTCCTCAGGATTCGCAGCGTCTTCGTTAGCCGATTCACTGAGGCGTTTCCGCAATCGATCCAAGCGGCCCTGGTTGATTGCCGTGTTGCCAGGCACCTCCATCATTTCGATCGGCTGACCAGTCGCCCGCTCGAGATTTCGGATGAACCGACGTTCCCGCGGCGTCATGAACAAAACGGCTTCACCGGTGCGACCCGCCCGGCCTGTTCGTCCAATGCGGTGCACATAGGCCTCGCTATCGAACGGCATGTCGTAGTTGATCACCAGGCCAATACGCTCCACATCCAAGCCACGGGCCGCCACATCCGTCGCGACCAAAACATCGACGGAGCCGCTGCGCAAACGTTCCACCGTGCGTTCCCGTTGGTTTTGGGGAACATCACCGTTCAAAACAGCAACTTGATGCCCCGCAGCTTCCAGGGTTTCAGCCACCGTCAATGTGATCACTTTGGTGCGAGCAAAAATGATCACTCCCTCACCCCCACAAGCATCCAAAACCCTTTGCAGGGCTTCTAGCTTGTGGCTCATCGGCACCGTGATCGCCCGTTGCCGGATCAGCTTTCCGTCTTGATCTTTGGTTTTGATCGTGACTTCAGCTGGATCGTTGAGATACCGCTTCGACAAGCGACGAATCTCCGAAGGCATCGTTGCCGAGAACAGAACAACCTGCCGTTCTTTGGGCAACTGTTCAAGAATCCACTCCACATCGTCGATGAAGCCCATACGCAACATCTCATCGGCTTCATCCAGCACCAAACTCGTGAGGCCAGATGTGTCGAGGGTGCCCTGGCGCATGTGATCCATCACACGGCCCGGTGTTCCCACCACCACATCAACGCCCCGACGCAACGTGCTGATTTGGGAGCGGAAATCTGTTCCTCCATAAACAGCCAAAACTTTGAGATGGGGATGACCAGCGGCGTAGGCCTTGAATGAATCAGCCACCTGCATCGCCAACTCTCTGGTGGGTGCAAGCACCAACACCTGAGGCGTCTTCCGACCGCTCTCCAGCCGTTCGAGAAGAGGCAATGCAAAAGCCGCCGTCTTGCCGGTGCCGGTTTGAGCCTGACCCACAAGGTCGCGGCCCAACATCAGTTCAGGAAATGCTGCCTTTTGAATTGGTGAAGGATCGCTGTATCCCTTTTCGGCAAGCGTCTTCAAGAGAGCTTCACTGAAGCCGAAGCAATCAAATCCCGATTGAGGCTCTGGCTTGGCCTCTTCGGGCGTGGCCTCTACGGATGTGGCCGCTTCGACTTTGCTCTCTTCGGGTATGGCCGCTTCGGGTATGGCCTCGATTGTGGTGGTGAAAACTTCGTCCTGAACTTCGTCTTTTTTGTCTTCTGGTTTGTCGTCTGGCAATGCGGATGCGGAAAGATCAACCGCGCACGAGGAATCCTCGAGCTGCTGCTGCTGTTCAGTCATGGAAGGTGGCCCTGGCCTGATTGATCTCTGAAATCAGGCTCACAACCACCCGGCAATCGAACAGATTGCACTCCGGTTGTGTTGCCTACGCTTCAAAGGTTGAGGGTAAAGCTATCACCCGGCCGTAATCATCCTGCAATCGTTCGATGTCCTCCTCGCGAAGATCATCGCCATGTTGAACCTCAATAATTACCAAATCACAATGGCCTCCCCGCGCCCGATGCACTGCACCAACAGGGATCGTCAGCATCACTCCGGGATGGGCTTCAACCCATTGGTTGTTGCACAAGAGCGAACCATCGCCTGAAGCCACAGTCCAACTTTCACTGCGATGCTGATGCCGCTGCAACGACAATTGCTGGCCTTTGAACACCAAAAGCCGCTTCACCTTGTACCCCTTGCCCGACTGCAAGTGTTCGTACCAACCCCAGGGTCGATCAACGCGCATCACGGCACGATCATTAAATCCAGGCTGACACGGGCTCGTGTGATCGCCGTATAGAGAAGGCGTCGATCGTGGTCGGAACTATCAGGTGAATCCAGAGGTTGTGGCCACAGCACAAACACGGCATCGGCCTCACTTCCCTGGGCGCGATGAATGGTGAGCGCCACAGCTGGCTCCAGCCGGCGAATTCGTGCTGGATGCAAACGCTTCACTCCAACATCTCCACCATCCGTCGCCACTCGAAACAACAAACGGCTTTGGTCCCCAGCTCCGACCGTGATTCCCAGATCGCCGTTGGCGAGGCCCAGTTCAGGCTGGTTTCCACCACATATCACCGGAAGGCCACTGGGCCAACGGCGGGGATCCTCCGCAATCGCGTCCCCCAACAAAGACCGGTGCACATCCTCAAGACTCCATGGCCCACGGCGGCGGGGACACAACACCAGATTTTGCTCCAGGGCTCTCAACAGAGGCTCAGCCTTAGTGCTCAACTCCGCCTCAGAACAATTCAGAAGACCCTCCGACAACTGCAGGAGTTGGCGGTGATGCGCTTGCCAATGCTTTCGAATTAGAGGTGGCAACCGGCGGGAGGGTTCGCGGTGGATCCGAACATTCGCCTTGGCATCCAGCCCAGCGAGTTGCCCCTGAAACGCTTCCATCCCCCCATCCCGCAAGGCACTGGCCAGTTGAGCCACAGCTCCACGGTTGCGATACGTCTGCTTTAAGTGGATTGCACCCGTGCCAAATCGTTGTCTGACATCGGATTGCTGCAGGCGATGCCACACCGCACCACTCCCCACGGGTGGCAATTGCGCCGGATCACCAACCAGCACCAACCGACAGTCCGGAGGGAGAGCAGACAGCAGCGCTTGCATCAACGCCAAGTCGAGCATCGACATCTCATCGATCACCAGGAGATCCAGCTCCAAGGGGCGCTCAGCGTTCCGCGCAAACCCATGGGCTCCAGCCTCAAGCCAGCGGTGCAATGTGCCGCAGGGCAACCCCTTGATGCGGGGGCGTACGGCATCGCCCAACCGTCGAGCCGCCTTGCCGGTGGGTGCGGACAACCCCAGACGCAGGCCGGGATGATGCAACTGCACCCGCGCCAACAAGTCCACGACGGTGCTGGTTTTGCCTGTACCAGGGCCGCCGCTGAGCAACACCACTGAACCTTGATCTAGCGCCATAACCGCCTGCTGTTGCTCACGGTTCAAGCTCGAAGCGGGATCAGAAGGTGATGGGTCGGGAAGGGGTGGATCGGGATTGGGTGAAACAGAAAGCATCGATCGTTCCACCAACGCTTCCACGACCTCGTCCATCGCCTGCATCCAACGACGCCAGCCCAGTCGTTGGCCCTGCAACACCAAAGGCGAGGCCTCGCCGCCCTCCAGCCAACCGCTCTCCCGCACCAGCTGCTCGCGGTCAGGAGACAACGGCACCGAGAGGTTGCCCTGCTCCAGCGCTTCCATCAACGCAAGGCTGAGCTGCTCAAGCTCAGGACAGTTGCGCTGTGGTGGAATCCTGCGCACCAACGCAGCATGCAAGCCAGAGGCAAAGGATGCGGGCCAACCAGAACTGGTCATCGCTCAACCTCAGACAAGGCACGATCCAGGGCCAAAACCCGCTCCAAAGGAGCCGGTTCCACCAGACGTCCTGGTCCAACACTTGTGCAGTCATCGGGGGGAACAAGCTGATCCCCCGGCATCCCTCTTAAGAAGGCATAGACGTACCCACCAAGGTGCTGTTCGGGGTTGTAGTCCGGCAGACGCCAACGCAAATGTCGGTGGAGAGCCACCAGATACAGATGGGCTTGCAGGGGGTAGTGATGGTGAATCATCTGCTCTTGCATCGCGTCCTGGTGATAGTGACGAGGTCCGCATCGATCAGGGCTTCCCTCCGATCGACGTTCACCGATCCAATTGCTCTTCCAGTCCAAAACCCACCAGCGCGACTGTTGGGGGTCGCAAAACACCAGGTCGATCGAGCCGGTGAGGAATCCACGGCTATTCACCCCCAACGTGGCGAGGTGATCGATGTACCGCCCGCCAAAACGTGCGTCGGGTGAACAACGAAAGGCCTGAACGAGATCCTTGGTGCGCACATGGCTCACCGGCAGATCAAAGCTCAACTCATGGATGCGTTGCTTCAGGCCCAACTGGCTCAGCTTTAACTGCGCCAAGGGGCCACCAAGGGGGGTCTTCAGTACACAATCCAGCCCCTCCATCACCATCGACTGAAGCTTGCAATCCAACCCAGCACGTCTGAGTTCCGTGTCGATCACATCCGCCCGAAGACTGTCCAAAGCGGAACTGTTCAGAGCGGAACTGTCCAGAGCGGAACCGTCGAGCGTGGCTTGGTCGTCGGCTTCCGCAACCTGAAATGGAACCTGCTCGAGAATTCGATGCAGGCAATCACCAGCCACCGCCCCCCGGGGAAAATCGGCAAGGGGCCCTTGCTCCGACCAGAGATCCGGTCCGGTGAGGCTGCACTCTTCAGCTCCGGGATCGGGGTCTCGGCCTTGTTCATGCACGACAGGGTCAACAGGAGCTGAGATCCAGGCGGAGTAACTCGCCCTTCCCCAGCTTCGATCGATCCGCCCAGGGGTGTCACCAAGGCCGAGCGGCTGCTCCCAGGGCTGTGATCGCCAACGCTGAGATTGGGGAAGAGGATCGGGAAGGGGACGGCGCAGGAGCGGCACTCCCCGCTCGGACAGGGCCAAGTCGAGCCGTTCATCGCTGAATCGGTCCACTGAATCGTGGATGGAATCCGCACCAAACAGCCAACAGGGCAGTGGAGCTCCCTCTTGACCGGCCGAACGCACCCAAACCACCAGCAACTGGGTACGGGCACGGGTCATCGCGACGTAGGCCAACCGTTCCGCCTCCGCCATGGCATCCTCAGCCGCTTGCTGCGCAGCACGGTGTCCTTTCCCCCAATGGGAATCGATCGCAATCAACCAACGACCATCACCCGTTTCCCGCCATAGCGGTCCAGTTTCTTGGCGCGGGGCTTGCCAGAGATAGGGACAAATCACCACGGGATACTCCAGGCCTTTGCTGCGATGAACAGTCACCACGGCAACGGCACGATCGACTTGGTCGCTGTGGGGCTGACGAGCCTCTGGTACTGGAGTTGTGGGATGCAAGCGTTCACGACGTAACCAATTCGCTGCCGTTGCACTGTCCAATCCCTGACGGTGCATCGCCTCCTGCACCAATCGCCCCACTTGCTGCAGGTCCCCCAACATCCGACCCCGTTCCGACAAATCAGCGGTCCGCTGACCCTCCAACAGCTGGGCCAGACAGCCCATCAAACCGAGCTTGGGTAGCGCCCGTTGCCAAACGCGCAGCTGCTCAGCCAGCTGATCCAAAGCCCCTTCATTCTCCATCGCCTCTAAGGACCAATTCATGAGCGGGGAGCTCACCAACAGCCGCAAACATCGATCATCACCGGGGTCTGCCAGGGCATCCAACAAGCGCTGCACCACCAGAGCGGCTTCGCTTTCCAAGACATCGCCCTGGGTGACCAACCGACTCGGAATGCCACAGGCGCCAAGGGCCCGGCGCAGATCGGTCGCCTGCTGATGACGACTTACCAGCACACAAAGATCGGCGGGGTCGGGTTGATCAGGACCCTGCAAAATCTCAAACACCACAGCAGCGAGCTGACTGGGCAACTGCTGCTCCAATGCGGTCCTTGATGCCGGTGGGTCCATCTCCAGCTCAAGCAGCTGGAGCGCAGCCGTCGTCGGAGCGGCCTGATCAACAGCTTGGGCTCGCACCGCAGGAATCGCCAAGCCAGAGCGAGGCATCCCTGGCTCCATCAACTTGTTTAAACCCTCCATCAAAGAGGCAGTGGCGCGGAAGTTATCGAGCAGGTGATCGATGCGATCAACCTGTTGGCGAGCCTCTAAATAGGTACCGAGATCACCGCCTCGGAATCGATAAATCGCTTGCTTTGGATCACCAACCAATAAAAGAAGATGGTTGACGCGATCACCGAAGGCCCGCTGCAGCAAACGCCACTGCACCGGATCTGTGTCCTGGAACTCGTCCACCATCACGGCGCGATAGCGCTCCTGTAACGGTGCAAGCCAATCAACCCGTTCATCACCAGGATCCATCGCCGCCAGTAATCCAGCGAAGGTGATCGCTCCGCTACGACGACGACGTTCCCGCAGTTCATGAAGACCACGCTCCAGCAGATATCGCCATACCCGCTCCAATGGCTCATCCCAAAGGGCACCAATCGCGGTCTGCAAGGCCGAGGCCACCAAACTTGGCTCCTCCTCCCCGCACTTCCGGGCCATGCGGCACCAACTGCCGGGATGGAAATACTCCTTCAAGGGTTTCTCGACTGAGGCGATCGCGGCAAGCGAAGGCACCCCGTTTTGCGCTGCGATCCATTGGTTGATCGCGGCGCAGCGATCCGTGCGGGGCTTCGCGCTGTAGGGCGACGTCGAGCCACATCCCTGGGCTTTCCACTGCGCAGCCGCTGCCCGAAAGCCCGACTCAAGGGCAGCATGATCAAGCTCCCATCGAGATCGGAACGCATCCCAAAGGCTTTCGATCCAGCACGGAAGCTGATCACGCAACGGCGATTGCCCATCGACAAGGGCTGGGTCGCCAGCCAATCGGGGATTGGGATCTCCATCCAGTCGAGCCAAGGCAGCGCCAAAGCTTTGCGGCGATATCCCCCGCTGCCGTAGGCCTTGAAACTGCTCATCGGGAAGGGTCAACAGCTCTTGCTGCCACAGGTGTTGCACCACCTCGGCCTGAAGCGCCGCAGCATCGCTCTCTAGTTGTGGTTCGATCGCCGCCCCGTTATCGAGGGCCAAACGACGCAGGCTGCGGCGACAAAAACCATGGATCGTGGCGATGTCAGCGCGGTCTAGTTGCTCGAGTGCAACCAGCAACCGTCGAATTCTGGTGCGTCGATCAGTAGACGCAGTGCATTGCTCCAACCATGCGGCCATGACCGGATCGGACGCCTGCGGGGGCGTTTCGTTCTCCAATTGCTCCAAACCATCCAGCGCCTGCTGCAAGCGCTGACCAATACGAGAACGCAATTCCTCCGCGGCCGCTTCGGTGTAGGTCACAACAAGCAGTGCTTCCAGCGGGTAAGCCGCCTCGGTGATCAAGCGAAGGGTGAGATGGGCCAGCGCGAAGGTTTTGCCCGTTCCAGCACTGGCTTCCAATAAACGGATTCCAGGCTCAAGTGGATAGGTATTGGCGTCAAAGCGCTCAGCCATGGTTGCCATCAACTCCGCCGCGCTCGAAAAAGGGGTTGATAAAGCGCCGTGCAGGCAGCCTCAAACCCCGGCGCCTGCAGCAACGCATCCGCATCCAGCTCTGCTCCGAAGCAAAGCTGAAGTGCTGGCGACAGGCGCTCATCTTGCCAACACGTTCGAAAGCGATCCAAGCCTGTTCCGGGTTTGCGCTGCTCATGCCAAACCATCTGCCAACCACTTTTGGGAGGAACGGGCCAGCACTGATGCATTCCCTGCTGAGCCAGTTCTTGCAGCGTTGCCAGCTGCTGATCCGCTTGGTCCGTTGGCAACGCCGACCAGTGCAGATGAATCTCCGCACCGATGGCACGGGTACTGCGGGCAATCACCGCTGTCGGGGTTGGAGTCAACCGGCAAAGGTGGAGATGGTGCAGCCAACCACGCATCACGCCTGCCGCGCTGAGCATTCCGGCCTGAACCACCACTTGGGTCTCTCCAGCGAACACAAGCGGTCGAAGCACACCTTCGATCGATACGCTCTCGCAACGGCAAGAACCCAGGCTGTCGAGCTGACGTCTGAGGCGTTGCCACCGGTCAGCCAACTCCTGTTGCTCCAGGGCAGCGC
>Ga0209251_1002458_pt1 | contig 12944 bp, 11 predicted proteins | sample SaaInlV_100m_DNA_6_FD_184665 | JGI IMG/M metagenome (GOLD analysis project Ga0209251, IMG submission 184665) | Marine microbial communities from expanding oxygen minimum zones in the Saanich Inlet - Saanich Inlet SI073_LV_10m_DNA (SPAdes) (version 2) | ecosystem: Environmental > Aquatic > Marine...
TTATCCAACATAAATAATTCAATAAAAAAGGCAGCTGGGTTATCCCCTGCTGCCTTTAAAAGGTCGACCCTAAAATAGTCTGATTACAGACCTAATAGCTTCTCTGCATTACCGCCAACAATTTTAGCGATATCTTCTTCTGTAAGAGAAGTTGTGCCAGTAACATGACCAATAGGATCATCTTCTGCCATATCATACGGATAGTCTGTACCCATCACTATCTTATCAGAACCATAAATCTTCACTAGATAGTCTAATTGCTCATAAGTGAATACAACCGTATCAAAGTAAATTTTACGCAGATAATCTGATGGCTTATTTTTAATAATTTCACGACAATCAGGACGTGCGCCCCATGCATGGTCAATACGTCCAGCATATGCTGGTAAGTAACCACCGCCATGAACAGCAAGAATCTTAAGATTTGGATAACGCTCTAAAGTACCATCAAAAATCAGATGGTGAATCGCAACAGTTGTGTCTAATGGGTTTCCTATTATATTGTTAAAATAGTGATTAAGGAAACGATCACCCTGTGGATATCCGTTTGGATGCAATACCATCAAAGTATCCAATTTTTCAGCCATTTCCCACATTGGGTCAAGACTTCTATCAGATAGCTCAGTTCCATTAACAGAACCTAGTACCTGGAACCCTTTTAATCCTAATTCTTTAACACCGCGCTCCATTTCACGAGCCGCAGCATCGCCGTCCTGAAGTGGTAAATGTCCAAGTGCAAGGAACCTGTCTGGGCGAGCCTGAGCAATCGAGGATAATTTATTATTAATAGTCTGAATGGCTTTATGACCAACAGAATTACGCACAGAATAGTAAGCTTGGAATGGAACAGGAATGAGTACCTGCATGTCGATTCCCTGGCGATCCATATCACGAAGACGCTGATCTAAATCCGTTAAATGAACAATTCTATCTTCCTGATTTTGCTTCACGTTTTGAGTAGTAGTACGTGGGTTTGTATACCGAACAGCAGGGATTGCCATTGGATTTAAAATACCATCTACTAAATCGTGTGCTTCTTGAACATGAAGATGGCAATGCGCATCAATTGTAAGACGTGACGGGCGGGTTTCTGCACCAGTCTTGCCGTGTTCTCTGGCAGCGGTTGCGCCATAAGGTCTTAATTCCATATTTATCCTCCAAAATATTCATAAATGCTAATCCCTGTTTTTTGAAATAAAACAGCAATATAACTTATTAACCATTACCTGCTTTTTTGCGTGATCTCATTTATAATCAACTCAATTCAGCAAAATATCGATAATATGCTACATTATAACAACATAAAACAACAGAAATTTTGACTAAAACCTCATAAAAAAGATTTTTTTATAGTTGCGTACTTGATTTCGCTAGATGTTTATGGCGTCATCTGGTCATGATTAATAAAATTATGACTGCTCAACAGGCAGTTGAAACATATATAGATAATTATGACACTGTTTTCATTGGTGGATTTGGTCATGCCATTCCCTTTGCCATTGCCCATGAAATCGTAAGGCAAGAAAAGCATGACCTGCATTTAGTGAAAACGGGCGCTGATATCGTTTTTGACCTGTTGGTTGCTGGGGGATGTGCGAGCAGTTTGACCTGCGGTTGGTATGGCAATCCTGGCATTGGTATGAGCCATATAATTAGCAGAGCTGTAGCATCTGGCAATTTGAACTTATATGAGAGCACTAATTTTTCTATGATTCTTCGTCTTCACGCTGGAAAACTTGGCGTGCCGTTTATTCCTTCGCCAATTCTGGCAGATGGCGATCTGGCGAATTCGCCGCCAGGTGTTAAACCAATAATTTGCCCATTTACACAAAAACCATATCAAGCGCATAGCGCTATTAATCCTGATGTTGCTATTATTCATGCCCAGCGTGCAGATAAAAATGGCAATATTCAGTTATGGGGTTCCGTTGGTGACACTCTTGAAGGATGTGAGGCTTCACAAAAAATTATTTGCTCAGTTGAAGAAATTTGTACCAGCGATGAGATAGAAAATAGCCCACATTTAACAATTCTGCCTGAGCATAAAATAGATGCACTTATAGTACAGCCATTTGGTGCCTACCCTTCTTATCTATATGACTATTATCAAAGAGATAATGATTATTACAACTCACATGGCAGCCTTACTAAACAAGCTGAAGAATCAGAATCATGGCTACAACAAACAATATATCAGCATGCTGATTTTGACAGCTACCTTAAGGCACTACCAGACCAGATGCTCAATCAGCTAAAATGGCGCAATTCATGAATAATACCTCTACCCCAACTAATGGTAATATATCTTCGATATCAGCTGAAATTTTAGCGCAAGCAAGGGCTGCTTTTATGGCAGCAACTGAAATTCAAGACAATCAAACATTATTTGTTGGAATTGGGCTCCCCTGTCTTGTTGCCCATCTTGCTCAATTTAACGCCTCTCCAAACTGCCATCTTGTGTTTGAATCAGGATTAATGGAGGTGATGTGTAAAACCCAGCCACTATCAACTGCCAGTGAAAATATAGCTAGAAACGCCAAAATGCATGGCTCGATGCTGGATGTTTTTAGCATGCTGCAAAGAGGAGAGATTGATATTGGTCTTTTATCTGCTGCGCAAATTGATGAAAATGGGCACCTTAATAGCAGCAAGCTTGTTACAAAATCAGGCAAAACGGTGGCGTTACCTGGCTCTGGTGGCGCACATGATATTTCGGTTCTGGCTAATAAGGTGATTGTTGTTATGCCATCCGATCCAAGACGATTTGTGAAAAAAGTTGATTTCATCACCTCACCCAATAACCCGTATGCTAATAGAGGCGGTGTTGCTGGTGTTGCTATGCCAGATGCTTTCTTTACTTTTGTTGGCGGAAAACCAGTTCTTCAAAAAATTTATTCTGACCGAATTGCAGAAGAAATTAATAATTCTCTAGACTGGGATTCACATATTTCACCCACTCTTGAAATCATATCCCCACCCCCAAATAACATCATCATAAGCGCTGAAAAATTTCTAACTCAATACTAATTTTTTTAAAAAAGCCCTGTTATTTTTTATAAAAACCCTGTTATTTTTTTAAAAAAGCCCTGTCATTTTTTGTAAAAACCAATGATAAATTTATTTTTATATAGACAAAATTTTTACAATCGTTAAATCCTATACGCACAAATTATCGATAAATTAATTGCCTCATCTACAGAGCTTTGGAGAAAATAATGACTATCCGAGATTGTATCGCCCCTGATAGAAACCCAAAAAAACCAAGTATCACGCTACCAAAAGGTAGCATAGATACACATGTGCACATATTTGAGAATCATTTTCCTTTATTTGAAGGGCGGGGATATAATCCACCTGATTCTACATTAGAAGATCTTATTCATCTGCATGATACATTAGGCATAGACAGAGTTGTATTCACACAGCCATCTGTTTACGGCGTTGATAATGCTGCTATTTTAAAGGGTATGAACGAGCTTAACAAAAAGGTGCCTAATAAGGCGCGCGGTGTGTGTGCCATTAAAATGGATGCAACCGAAAATTTTCTACAAGAGCTGCATGATCAAGGTATTCGCGGCGTGAGACTAAACTTAGATAATAAGGGGGGAATGCCACTTGAATTATCTGAGATTTCACGACTTGAGGATAAAATCAAAGGATTTGGATGGCATTTAGAATATCTTTTTCCTGGAAAAGATATGGTAGAGCTTGAGCCTGTTTTAGCCAATGCATCAGTTCCTGTTTCCATTGGTCATTTTGCTTATCAACCTGCTATTGCGGGCATCGAGGCTGATGGTTTTAAGACATTATTGAGGCTTGTTAAAGACGGCAATACTTGGGTAAAAATTTCTGGTGCAAACAGGGTAAGTGAGACAGACTTACCGCCATATGATGATGTTCTACCAATGGCAAGAGCATTAGTTGAAGCAAACCCAGACAATGTAATGTGGGGAACAGATTGGCCACACCCTAATAAATATGAGGTTAATCCAAATGATGGTGATTTGGTTAACTGGTTTGGCGAATGGATAACTGATGAAGCTATGAGACATCGAATTATGGTTACTAACTCAGAGCTGTTTTTCGACTTTGGTTCATACCAAGGATAAGTGATTTAATCATTTACGGATAGGATACGCATATTGCCTTTAAATAAGCGTATCCTTTCTAAATGGGAGAAGATTGATGACAGAAAAAATTAAAAAAGTTGCTCTTATCACTGGGGGTGGCACCGGTATCGGAAGGTCTGCTGCGATAGCGCTACAAAAAGATGATTTTCATGTAATTATATGTGGCAGAAGGCAAGAACAGCTAGACGAAACTATCTCACTTGGTGCAACAGATAAACCTAAAATAAGCGCGATTATTGCTGATGTTACAAATAGCGATTCGGTGCGTTCTTTGTTTGCTGATATAAAAAATGAACATGGCAGATTAGATATATTATTTAATAATGCTGGGATGGGCGCTCCTCGCGTAGAATTAGACGAACTAGAGGAAGATGCGTGGCGCAAATGTGTTGATGTAAATCTGACTGGTAGTTTCTTATGTGCGCAGGCAGCGTTTAAAATGATGAAATCACAATCACCTCAAGGTGGGCGTATAATCAATAATGGTTCTATTAGTGCGCACGCACCAAGACCAAATACAATCGCTTATACAGCAACTAAACATGCCATTACCGGAATGACAAAAACAATAGCGCTAGATGGAAGAGCCTATTCTATCGCCTGCTCTCAGTTAGATATTGGCAACGCTGACACAGCCATTGGTAACCGTTTTACCAAAGGCGTGCCGCAAGCAAATGGTGAGATCATGGTAGAGCCAGTAATTGAATCAGATGAATGTGGCCGTGCAGTGGCTTATATGGCAAGCCTTCCATTGGATACCAATATCTTATCAATGACAATTATGGCTACCAATATGCCATTTGTTGGCAGAGGATAAAACAGAACTGACATCTAGCTTTTTTATGTTAGATAAGATTTAAGATTAAAATCAGACTGGAAGAAAAAATGGATGATAAAAAAGGAATTAAGCAGAACCTAACAAATTACGGTGACCTTGGTTTTTCTACCTTTCTTCGTAAATCTTTTATTAAAGGTCTTGGCTATTCTGATGAAATGTTAGACAAGCCTATTGTTGGTATTATCAATACATTCAGCAATTATAATTCCTGCCATGGTAATGTTCCTGATTTAATTCAAAGCGTGCGTGCTGGTGTTTTAGCGCAAGGTGCAATTCCTCTTGAATTTCCAACTATCTCTGTTCATGAAGCCTTTACCTACCCAACTTCTATGTATCTTCGAAATCTGATGGCTATGGATACTGAGGAGATGATTAGAGCCCAGCCTATGGATTCTTGTGTTCTTATCGGTGGCTGTGATAAAACAGTTCCCGCCCAATTAATGGGGGCGTTGAGTGTTGATATGCCTGTAGTCCAACTTGTTACAGGACCAATGCTTACAGGCTCACATCGAGGAGAGCGTGTGGGTGCTTGCACTGACTGCCGAAGATTATGGGCAAAATTCCGAGCTGATGAAATAGATGAAATTGAAATTAACGAAGCCAATAACCAGCTTGTGCCAACGGTTGGCACCTGCGGTGTGATGGGTACAGCTAGTACCATGGCAATGATTGCTGAAACACTTGGTATGATGCCACCTGATTCTTCTTGTGCTCCTGCAGTATCATCAGAAAGACGCAGAATTGCTGAAAAAACTGGGCAAATTGCGGTTGAAATAGCCTCTGTAAAACGCAGACCAAGTAGTATTTTGACAGCAAAATCTTTTGAAAACGCGCTGATGGTACTTCTTGCCATTGGTGGTTCAACAAATGGTCTAATTCATCTTGCTGCTATTGCTGGACGGCTTGGAATTAAATTAGATATGGATGCATTTGATGCATTATCACGCACAATTCCTGTGATTGTTGACTTAAAGCCTTCAGGTGAAGGCTATATGGAAGATTTGTATAAAGCAGGTGGACTGCCAAGAATATTGTTGGAATTACAAGATAAATTGCATTTAGATGCGCTTACTATTACTGGGAAAACAATTGGCCAAAATATTGAAGAAACACATTTTTCTTGGCAGCAAGATGTTGTTAAATCTGCATCAAACCCGGTTTACCGGGAAGGCGGTATGGCAGTCCTAAAAGGCAATCTTGCGCCTGACACTGCTATTATCAAACAATCTGCTGCAAGTGATTCACTTCTTACTCACTCTGGGCGAGCTGTGGTTTTTGATGGTCTTGAAGATTTAGCAAACCGCATTGACAGTGACGATCTGGATGTAAATAAAGAAGATATTTTAGTTCTACGATATATCGGACCTAAAGGAGCGCCTGGCATGCCTGAGGCAGGCTTAATCCCAATTCCCAAGAAGCTTGCCAGACAAGGCGTCAAAGATATGGTTCGTATTTCTGATGGCAGAATGAGTGGCACAGCATCAGGCACAATCATCCTTCATGTTTGCCCAGAAGCAGCTGAAGGTGGTCCTCTTGCCTTAGTGCAAACAGGGGATCAGATTAGCCTAGATGTAAATGCAAGAAGTTTGCATCTACATGTTGATGAGGTTGCATTAGCCAACAGAAGAAAAACGCTAGATCTGAGTAGGTTTATTGCTAAACGTGGTTATCATAAATTATATATGGAGCATGTATTGCAAGCAGATAGAGGTGTCGATTTTGACTTCCTTGTCTAACCTTGCTTCATGTGATTTTAACACGCTAAATATAAAATATTATACATCTATTCCTTTAGCTATTTATGTACGTGTTTTTTCTGGCTCATATTGGCTCCCCTACAGCGAAGTCACTCACAAATTTGAAATGGCTAATTAACCTATCATGATGTCAGATAGGCTTATTGGCGCATTATGGATGGTCGTGACCACACTCTGTTTTTCGATAACATTAACAGTGGTTCGCTATATCGGAACAGATATGCCAGCAACGCAAGCAGCCTTCATCCGCTATTTATCTGGAGCAGTCATGCTAGCGCCTTTTTGGCTGCCTGTGATGCGCAGGCTATTATTAGATAATAAAAACCAAACCGCAAAAGAGCTTAGTGTAAAAAGAAAAAGTTTAGGATTTTTTATTTTACGAGGAAGCCTGCATAGCGTCGCTGTGATCTTATGGTTTTATGCCACTATCCATATTCCAATTGCAGAAGTAACAGCAATTGGATATTCCATACCATTATATGTCACAATAGGGGCAGCCCTCTTCTTTGGAGAGCATTTAAAGCCCTATCATTTATTTGCCTTAGCCATTGGATTTATCGGCGCAATCATTATTATAAGACCTGGATTTCAAGAAGTATCTCTTGGACAATTAGCACAACTACTTGCCTCGCCTATTTTTGCAGCTTCTTATTTAATGGCAAAACGGCTATCTTTCAAAGAAAGTTCGATGGTGATAGTTGGTATGCTAAGTCTATTTGTATCCATGGCACAATTACCAATGGCGCTTATTGTCTGGACGACACCTGATCTGTTTGATGTGATAAGTCTTGCACTTGTTGCTATTCTAGCTACCACTGGTCATTATGCAATGACTCAATCTTTTCGTCTTACGCCAATGACAATCAGTCAACCTGTAACCTATTTACAACTTGTTTGGGCAACAATCATGGGCATATATCTATTTGGCGATAGATTTGATATTTTCGTTATTCTAGGCGGAGCATTGATAACCTTGTCTGCAACAGTGATAGCTTATCTTGATACTAGAGTTTCACAAGATACAGCCTAATTATTAGCTAAACAGAGAATTATATTGCTCACGCAATATATTTTTTTGTACTTTTCCCATGCTATTTCTTGGCAAGCTAGTTAAAAATGCCACATGTTTTGGACGCTTATAATTCACCAGCTGACTAGAAACATAATCTATCACGTCACTCTGTTTAAGAGTGCTTTTTTCTTCTATGATTAGGATGGCAACCACTGCCTCGCCAAAATCTGCGTGCGGCACACCAACTACAGCACTTTCAATCACATCTGGCAATTCATCTAGAATAGATTCGATTTCTTTTGGATAAATATTAAATCCCCCAGATATTATCAGGTCCTTTTCTCTGCCCACGATTGAGATATAGCCATCTTCATCCTGGCAAGCTAAATCGCCTGAAATAAAATATCCGTCTGCCCGAAATTCGGCAGCTGTCTTCTCTGGATTTTGCCAGTAACCGGTAAATAAATTTGGCCCTTTTAACTCCAGGCTGCCAACTTGCCCTTCGGCAACTTCCTGCAATGATTCCTCTGAGGTGATTCGCACAGATATGCCCGCAAGCGGGATACCCACTGTACCTGCTTTCCTATTACCAAAATACGGGTTTGAAGTGATCATATTCGCTTCTGTCATACCGTATCTCTCTAAGATCGCATGACCTGTTTTTTGAGTCCACTCCTCATGCGTTTGTGCTAATAATGGCGCTGAACCTGAAATAAATAATCTCATTTTTTCTGCAGCAGTTGCAAGAGCTGGATGCTGCAATAAACGGGTATAAAATGTAGGAACACCCATTAATGCGGTTGCATTAGGCATTGCTTGAATTGTTTTATCTACATCAAACTTATCCATAAACAACATTTCAGCACCGCTTACCAAAGCAACATTGGTGGCAACGAATAAACCATGCGTATGGAAAACAGGCAGGGCATGAATTAATACATCCTGTTCCGTATATTGCCATTCCGCACAAAGGGTTATCGCATTAGAGCCCAATGCCCGATGTGGTATCATCGCTCCTTTTGGTCTGCCGGTTGTGCCTGAGGTGTATAAAATAGCGGCTATATCCTCATCTTGTCTTGCAACTTCCTGAATAAATATTGCGTTTGTGGTGCGGATTTCCTGAGGCAGGGTACCTGAATTATCTATCCCCAAAGTATATAAATTAGGAACATTTGATTCAGCTGCTATCTTAAACAAGCTTTCCCTGCGTTCAGACATACAAATGAAAACTGACGGTTGCGAATCATTTAAATAATAAGACACTTCTGCATCTGTAAAATCTGGGTTTAACGGAATATATATCCCACCAGCCATTATTGCACCAATATACAAACTCAAACTTTTAGATGATTTTGGAGTCTGAACAACGATTCGATCATCTGGCTGAACCCCAATTTCTTGAAAGAATGCGCAAAATTTCTCACATTCACTGAAAAAATTCTGCCTAGTTATAGGCATTTCATCATCCAAAAAACGGAACAGTATTTTATGTGGAGAATCAACAAGGTGGCTAGCAAGTACACTGATAAGAGCATTGGTTGAATAAGAAGAAGATGATTGCATATTTATTATTTCAAAGTGTAATTAACATAAATTTAAAGCCTTTGTTGACCTACAAAACAAAATAGCAAAAGCTTTTCACAGTTCAAATTTATAGCAGTAATAACGCTGAATATCATTAGTTAAATTTATAAAAATTTAACGATTAAACGTTTTTTTCACAAAAATATCGATTTTCTTGTTGATCTACTCAAATGCAGTGATAAGATCATTATCGATAATCTTAGTAATACTTACTTTGACAAGTCATCACGGGGGAAAATATGACTGCGACGGCAAAGAAAGCAGAAAACCAATCTCAATTTGGTCAGACTGTTATTGAAGGCTCAAATGTAACAAAGGTTTTTGGAGAAACCGTTACAGCTCTCGAAGGAGCAGATTTTAATATCAGATCTGGCGAATTTATATCTCTTGTAGGTCCAAGTGGATGTGGAAAATCAACTTTATTGCGTCTGGTTGCAGGTTTGATTGAAAAAACTTCTGGTGATTTATTTGTAAATAACGAGACTGTTACAAAGCCACGCACCGATATTGGCATGATGTTTCAGAAAGCTGTTTTGCTTGACTGGCGAACTGCCATTGAAAATGTTCTTCTTCCAACTGAAGTAAAACGGCGTGTGAAGCAAGAAGACAAGCAAAAAGCACTGGCTTCTCTTGAGCTTGTTGGGTTGAAGGGATTTGAGTTTCATTTTCCAAGACAACTCTCTGGTGGCATGCAGCAGCGTGTTGCTCTTGCGCGTCTTATCCAGACAGGCGCTGATATCATGCTGATGGATGAGCCATTTGGTGCTCTTGACGAATTTACACGTGAGAGACTGAATGTTGAGCTTATGAGAATTGTTGGTGAATTAAAGGCAACCACCTTATTCGTCACACACAATATTCAAGAAGCCATTTTTCTTGCGGACAGAGTGATGGTAATGACACCTCGTCCCGGCAGAATAGCACAAATTATTGACGTTGATTTTGAGCGTCCTAGGGATATTTCCATTCAAACCAGCCGCGAATTTAATGTTATTGTAGAACAGGTGAGAGATACGTTGGGAGGTCACTAAGTCATGTCTTATTCAACTACTGACCAAGCCAAACATGTGAGCGTATTTAGAACGCTACCTGTTCACCTGGCGATTTTTGCTGGGCTTATTTTACTTTGGGAAATTGTAAATCTTTATGGGTTTGAAGATCGAATTCAAGCAGATATGATTGCGCCCCGTCCTACCCACATTGTGCTTGCAATGATAGATATATTTTTTATTGATAAAACAGTGTGGCATCATCTTGGCTCAACTTTTCAAAAAGCGCTACTTGGTGCATCAATTGGTACTGTCATAGGCATGGGTCTTGCTATTTCAGCAACTCTTAGTGAAACCTTCAGAAAATACATTAAGCCATGGATTATCTTAATGGAAGCAACACCCCGAATTGCAGTAGGACCAATTTTTGTGGCTCTGTTGGGGTTTGGCTTATGGTCTGCGGTTGCTCTTGCTGCCTTAGTTGCTTTCTTCGGACCGTTTGTGAATACATTTCAAGGATTGATGGAAATTGATGAAGAATCCGAAGAAATGTTTCGGTCTCTTGGCGCTTCAAAATTTCAAACTTTTTGGAAATTACGTTTTGCATCAGCCCTGCAGCTTATTTCTGCTGGTTGGAAATTAGCTACAGCATCTGCTTTCGGCGGCGCTTTGGTAGCTGAATTCATTCAAGCAAGCGAAGGAATGGGCGTGTTAATAGCTCAATATGTAATTATGATTACCATGGATTATGCTTTTGCTGCGCTCCTCTCAGTGACTATATTTGGCTATATTTTATTTAAAATCATGGAATATATGGATTACCACTTAATCTTTTGGCAAAATGATCTGTTGATGTTGAAAGTAAGTGAAAAAAGAAGAAAAAAAATGGGTGTATCATCGTGAAATCATTAAATTTACTTATATCCTTCGCCAAATATGCCCTCAGCTTTGTAATTGCAATTGGATTATGGGAAGCCTATGCCCGTTTTGGCGGTTTAAATGAGCTGTTCTTGCCAAGACCAAGTAAGATTGGTGCCAAGCTGTATAATATGTTCTTTGAAACAGGCATGATATATTGGCATTTCTATGTAACCATGGCGCAGATGGCTATTGGTTTCACCTACGGCATCATCATTGGTAATACGCTTGCAGTACTTGCTGCGTTCAATGAGAGTTTTCGCAGATACATAGCCCCTTACGCAGTGGTATTTAACGTAACACCGGGAATAGCGGTTCTACCTTTGATTATTGCTTGGTTCGGATTTGGATGGGAATCAAAAATTGCCCTAGCAACATTAGTGTGCTTTTTCCCTCCTTTCATCAACACACTTACAGGACTATTGAAGAAGGATGATGCAGCTGTAGAGTTATTTCAAACTCTTGGCGCTTCAAAATATCAATTTTTTTGGAAACAACAACTTCCTAATGCTCTACCAGAAATTTTTGCCGGTTTAAAATTGGCAATTACAACCGCGCTTTTAGGCACGATTGTAGCTCAGTTCGGTTCAGCTACGGAAGGAGTAGGAATTCTAATGCAGCGTTTTGCATTCAGCCTGGATATGGCAGGATCATTTGCTTCATTAGTTACAATGGCCCTCATGGGACTCATGGTATTTACAATTGCTGAAGTAATGGACAGACGTATAGTTTTTTGGCGCGATGCCAAAGGACTGGAGCGTATGTCGAAGAAACGGTCAAAGAAAATAGCATAAGCGACATGAAGGAAATTGGCAGTCTTTGATGCTAATTCATAGCAGACAAGATGATTTAAACAACAAGCGTTAAGGGAGAAAACAATGCTTAAAAAAGTACTTTCAACAGCAGTAGCTGTTGCACTACTTAGCCCGGTTGCAGCAATGGCAGGCGGTCACACTGATAAGATCACGGTTATTCAGCCTTCTTATCCTTCAATGATCTTCTGGCCATCACATATTAGTCAGCAGTTAGGCTTTTACGAAGATAACGGAATTTCTGTAGAATTCTTGGATGGCGATACAACAGTTCCATACCAGGCATTCCTTTTAAACGGTCAAGCTGACTTTGCTATGCTTGATGGTCCACAGGTTTTCCAAGGTGCCGCTGCTGGAATGGGTCTAAAAACTGTTTATTCAGTTCATAGTTCAGCACCTGAAGGTGTTTATGTTAATGATGATAGCCCACTTCAAAGTGTTACAGAATTAAAGGGCAAAACAGTTGGTCTTGCATCTGACCGTGACCTTGCATCATTGAAAGTTGCATTGGCTCATGCTGATTCAAACACAGACGGTATCAGCACAGTTGTTGTTGGTGACGCTGGTCCTACTCTTGCTAACGTGTTCCTTAAAGGCACAGCTGCTGCATTTGCTGGTTCAATTTCAGACCTTGCTGCACTTGCAACAAAAGGCGTTACAATAAGAGATATCACACCGCCATCAGCTAAAGTTGCTCCTGCAAATACATATGCTGCTAACGGTGCAACAATGATGGATAACTATGACAAGTATTGCCGTTTCTTAAAAGCATACTCAATGGGTGTTCACGTTGGTCAATATAACCTAGATATCATTGCTGAAATGTCAAAAGCATCTGATGGTTCACCAGCACAGTGGGAAGTTGAAAGTGTAGGAAATTCTTACCTTAAAGCTGTTGCAAAGC
>Ga0209251_1002466_pt1 | contig 12920 bp, 33 predicted proteins | sample SaaInlV_100m_DNA_6_FD_184665 | JGI IMG/M metagenome (GOLD analysis project Ga0209251, IMG submission 184665) | Marine microbial communities from expanding oxygen minimum zones in the Saanich Inlet - Saanich Inlet SI073_LV_10m_DNA (SPAdes) (version 2) | ecosystem: Environmental > Aquatic > Marine...
ACCAAAAAGCCTGTGCTTGCTTTAGCCAACCCTCTGTATAGTACTCAGGGTACTCAAACGGTTTGTACGCTATGCGCTCATCAAATAAACCCATTACTTTTCAAATTCAATAGCAACATCAACAAATGGTAAATAAATAACGTGTTGGCGGTGCTTTGGACCATCATACGTTCTGATACCAAACAATATTCCTGGGTATGTTCCTAAACTTATTGACCAGTCTTTATCGACCTTGCCCTCTGTATTTTTTGACATAATTTTTACTTTGTTTATTATTACTAGTTTTTGTTTTTGCTTTAACGCCTGGTCGCTTTACTTTTGCCTTTTCGTTATATGCAAATAAATTTAATTTAGCCATGTATATTTATATTATGTTCCTCGTGTAGCCTTACTATATCTTTCCATTTAATATATCCTTTTTGATCAACAGACCACTTAACGAACTTATCTATTTGCCGTTCCTTATATTTTTGTCTCGCTACTTTCTTTGCGAGTTGCGGATTAGCTCTATTGTTCTGTCGCATTCTGCTTGATTTTGTGGTTTATATAATGTGTACTGCGGGAACTGTTGTGTAACTAATAGTTTAAACAATTTCCATCGCATTGGAAATGACTCGTTTGCTCTGCCCTTTGTTTCGATTATAAAATCATCACCAATAAAATCAGGTGTATATTTAATAGGTAATATTCTTTTACTACCTCTATTTTTAAATTCACCTTTACCATTAGCTTGACGTGCATAGCATTCGTTTGGAAAATGAAAACCATTCATTAGTACAAATGTTTCTCCTTCGTACTTAGCTCTGATGTTCGCTTTCTTTAAAGCCATATACATATAACGCTCCAACCCGGAGGCGAAGTTGATACCATCGTATGATACCTTCTTCGCTTGCACGGGTCCGCGCTTTTTTCTTTTATACGGTTTCCTCCTCATTGACTTCAATATTATTTAGAAGCGCTTGCTGAAGTTCTTCTGTCATAGTCTCTCTGAGCTTTTGTAAATAAAGCACAGCATCCATGAGCTCTTCTTGCAAGTGATTAGTCCATTCAAATATGTTGGACATATCTTCTTCGAGTGTTACACCGTATTTCTTATATCCTACGTCTGATCGTGATACGAACTTTTTAACAACTCGTTCAACAACAGGATCTCTAAATTCTAATTCTGTTTTTTTCATAGTTGTTCTTTTACAAATGTTCCGTTCACCATGGCACCAGTTCGCTGCCTAATTTCACCATAGGCGGCATCAATGCAATGTTCAATATCGAAACCAGCCAGAGTGGCAAGATTGGTAAGTACGACAACACTATCACCAATAGCGTCAACGATATCAAGCTTGCTGTCCTTAAGGACCGCTTCCGAGAGTTCTCCTGTCTCCTCATATAGTTTGATTAGTTGTGTCTTCACGTCGCCAGAATCATATATACCTCTGGTGCGTGCCCACTCACGTATATCTTCAAATACGTTGTTAACTGGAACAGCGGGTTCGGCTTGAAAAGCCTCGTGAAATGCCTTATTGTAAATATAGCTTCTATCCTCGTTATACATTGAAGTTTTGGCATTTCGTACAATCCATGGGATAGCTTCTTTTGTTATTTCAAAATCGTAACCTTGTGGTGTAGTCCACTTAAGTCCCAGATTATCCATAAGTCTACCTTTTAGCTTATTGACTGGAACAGGGAATGTACTTGTTTGGTCTGTAGGGTTTATTCTCATCTTATTAAATAAATTTTTATAAAGTTTTCGATCTACTCTGTAGCCATAAGACTTTTGAAGTTCTATCTCACGATTCGATATATAACTAATATCTTCACTATGATCAAGAACTTCATATTCGTTAGGCTTATAGCCCTGGGTTTCCGTTACGCGTTTATTAAGATTACGTGTAACACCGATCTTTTTACCCGGGATGTGGTATAAATAATACATAGTTTTATATTGCTACAGGTGCTGGAATGTGTGGACCAGATTGATAATCAATCAGTCGTGCACCTTTTTCTGTGCAAAATCTATATGCTGGTCTTGGTAAAATATTTGTGTCTAAATATTTATTCACAGCTTCTAACTGATTTTTGTACACATGAGCATCAATTATATTAACTGACAACTTATTTGGTAACAATCCTGTTTTTTCACCTATATAATTCATAATTAATGTAAATAGTGCAATGTCATATGGCACACCTAAATACATATCTCCTGATCTTTGTACAACAAACATATTAAGTTTGCCGTTTTCAACAAAGAACTGAAAATACAAATAGCAAGGTGGCAAAGCCATATACTCTAGCTGCACTGGATTCCATAGCGATATTACGTGACGCCGACTGTCTGGGTCGTTCTTTAAGCTATCTATGACGCTCTCTAGTTGATCATAACCTCGACCGCTGAAGTTTCTAAGCTGATGACCATAAACAGGTCCCAGTTCGCCATCTTCGTCAGCCCAAGCATCCCATATCTTTACGCCTGCGTCTTTGAATCTTTGTATATTTGTTTCACCATTTAAGAACCAAAGCATTTCAGTATTGAATACTTTAGGAAACATCTTACGACCGGTTATTACAGGAAACTTATTGCCAACTTCAATATTTATTTGTTTATTAAATACCGAGTAGCAACCAACACCTGTTCGGTCTTCTCTATATACAGCTTCATTGCTTAAACAACTTTGTATAATATCTCTATATTGGATTTCATAATCCGTACTTGTTATAGTAGAAAACATATAATTCAAATATTTTAGACCATATCTGGTCTTTGTTATACTTATAAGGGCTTCTCTTTTTTAGATCCTTTGCTTCAACATCAACCCACCATTGATCGTTATTCTTATCACTTGATGCAGCATGCGGTGCTATTTTAATACCGTTTTTTATGCACCACTGATAAGCTGTTTCCTCTTCTGGTGAGCGTTCGTATGCAGGCATTGGAGTCCACCATCGCCTATTTTTTCTCAGCCCGCTTCCCATGGTAGTGGTTCATCATTAACAACCATATCTCTGTGAGGTATAAAACAACCTGACTTTGGCTCCCATTTAAAATGTGCTTCAGCACCATTTTCACCTAAGTTTTGAAACTTTACTTTCAATACCTTAGCTTTAACAGTTTTAGCTTCATAATTTCTATGAACTAATATACCGTGATAGGAAGCATCATACCATTCGCCGCCACCTTTGATGTTGTACATCGTAGGTTCTTCGATTTTTCCGTCTGATCCTTTATACATCTTTGTTGGGTGTGCAACAATAAAGACTAATACATCGTACTTTTTAGCAAAGATTTCAATCTTCTGCAAGTACTCCATTGTATATCTGTTTACATCTTCTGTTTTACAATCAACATCTCTAACTTTATTGAACGGGTCAATAACTAAACATTTAATACCCTTACGCTTAACAAGCTCAGCTCCTTTACGAAGTACAGCTTCAAGCGTGTATCGTTCCATATCAATAAAGAAATAGTTGTCATTCACATGCTCAGCAACTTGGTTCCATCTGTCTGTACCAATATCTGCTTTACTCGGCATATCCTGCCAAGTTTTACGCATTAGTTTATGGGCATGTAAATAAGTTGGCGCATTTTCTGGACTAGCGAACGCTGTCTTCCAACCATAGTTCGCGTTATATCCAACGACCATTTGATCGACAAAATCACTTTTGCCGGAACTAGGAATACCAGTAACAGTAATAAATTGACCAGTATAAGTTGAAAAGATGTCATCAAAATTCTCCAACCCGATTTGATAGCCGGGTTTGAAGCCATTCGTAACGAAGTCAGTAACTTCATTCTCAATGTCTTTGAAAGTTGTGACGTTTTCAAGGGGTACTGGTCTTGCTTTGGCAATACGCTTTGCCAGCTCTTCTTTTCCATATTCTAATAAATATTCATTTGCGTCTTTGCAACCATTGAAATCAGCAAGGTAACATACTTCAGCACCTAATCGACGAACAAGCTCTGTTTGCAACGCCTGTCCAGCTTCATCTGAGTCAACAGCTATAATAACCTTTTCTTTGTCTGTAAAGTAATCAATACAGTTATCTAAGTAATCAAGGTTGTTATTATTTAGCGTTGCACCATTAGGAACTGATATTACGTTTTCAATACCTGCTTCATATAAAGAAAGGGCATCCATCTCGCCTTCTACAATAACACAGTATTCATATCCTATGATACTGTTTATATTATAGAAAACCTTTTCGGCACCCTTATATAATTTAAAGTTTTTACGACCATCTCTGTATTTAACATTAATGAGTTGGTCACCCATAAAGTAATTAAACTGTATGGTATTCTCGGTCTTACCGGTTTGAGGCATAAACTCAGAGCCCTCGGTTACTTTGAGAGCTCTAAGAGAATCCTTTGAAATACCGCGCGATTCAAACCACGTTTCAACATTAGTCGAAACATCGTGTATAGCATCGGGCGTTTCAGGGCGAACATATACTTTTTCGCTCGCCCCTTTACGCTGATACGTATGCATTTGAAATGTGCGATCACAATTATGGCAAGTTCCGAGACCCCGTTCCCAATCATAAGAAGCACACTTTTGTTTCTTATTCTCAGGTTTCCTTGTGTGAGAACATACAGGACAAGTCCCTTGTGTTTTACCCACATCTAGGTCGTATTGATTAAACTGGTCAATCAAGAATCCATTGATCTCCGAATTGTTTACTTGCATTTAATTTAATTTAATTTAATTTGTTACCAATCTTCTAAGCACTTAAGGCATATGTCGCAGTAGTTTAGAAGGGCAAATCATCATTTGCTGCTACTGGTACTGCAGCTTGTTGTACAGGTGCAGGCGAACCATCTCGAGGCGCAGCCGACACATTCTCCCCGTTTGACCATACTACTTGAACATTACCTAAATAAACTTTATCAACTTTTCCTTCTCGCTCCTCTTTAGATTGTGATACAATCACTGGACCTTGATTTCCAAACTGATCTAGCTCATCGTTTAATGTAATAGTAATTGGTAAATACTTACCTTTCTTACCGTCGATAATCTTATCTTTCGGTATTTTAGTAAGGTCAATACTTGTTTTGATTATACTAGCCATTAATAACTATTTACAGTGTTAAACATTCTTTGCAACTGATCTTTAGTTGCTCCAGTAGCACGTCGTAAATTGTCTACTGCTTTCACATGGTTTTGATTGCTATAGAAATTCTTCTCACTCGTTTCAATTCCTGTAACTGTACATACTCTCATTTTTCTACGTGGCATAATAATTGGTTTTAAAGGGTTTCATTAATTAAATAATTTGAAGGATCAAAGCCTTCTGTGTTAAAGAAAAGGTCGTATACGCTACTTGCTTCTTCTACTTTACGTGCACCTCTTTCGTAAAAGTCTGGTGAACAATCATAGACACCAATTACGTGAGAAACTTTGTCGATAACTATAAAGGCCATCTCATAACCAAATAGCTTACTGTATATATAAGCTTGGCTATCGTAATTAAAACGTCTTGCACTTTGCCTAAACGATTTAATTGAACTTGTAGTCTTCAAGTCAACGACTAACTTCTCATCGTGATTGATTATATCGGCTTTGCCTTTCCACATATTGTTTGCTAGCTCACCGATTGCAGGTACTTCGTATTCAACATTCTCTCCTTGGATTAATCCTCTGCATACATCATTCTCCATAAGTTTATCGCGCATGAAATTTATATTGTCTACTTCATGTTGAAGCATACACATTTCACCGCCAGATAATTCCTTATACTTTTTAACCGCTCGGGTTGAAGCGTCTATAATTTTATAACGCTCCAACTTTCCCGGCTCTAGTATAGCTGTATGAAAGTAACTACCTATAACTAAATTAGGCGATGCTTTCAATGGAGTGCCATACTTCAAAGGATCATCCAGTAAGGTACCTATATCAGAGTTACTTAGATACTGTTTGCCGAACTTACCATAGTATAGTTCATCGTCTCTAAGCTTCTCGATAATTTCTGTCTTTGTCATACCTTTGCTGGTTCAAACTTCTTCAATTGAGCTAATGCTTTTTGAGTAAGCTTGTACTTTTGGTTGATGGCTTTTAATGTACCACCGGATTCAATATACTGTTGTGCTTTTGTAAAAGCGTCGGTGTTTATATCGAGGGTTGCTTTTGCTTTGACCTCTTTACCGTGAGTATTAGTAGCATCTGCATCTGCAGTGTCGTCAATTAATAGTAAGTTTCCTAATGCGTACTTCTTACCATAACTCGAAGCAGAACCAAACTGTTGAGGTACTTGCATACCTTTTTGATTGAAGTCTACTCCAACTATAGCTGACGCTGTTATTTCCATAGCTCCTTCTACATCAATAGCAGAAGCTTTAGTTTCAATAACACCATCACCTAGATAGTTCTCATCAACTTTAAAGTATACATTATACTTTTCATTGTATGGTTTTAATGCTTCGAGAATGTCTTCGGCTGATCTGAAGTTATACTTGCCGAATGAATTAAAGCGTGACTTCTTCGCTTTAAATTCTTTTTGAATTTTACTTAGTTTTTCGTGGATAGTCATATATATATAATTACGTGTTAATAGTTAATTTTAAATGTAACTTATAGATAGTCAATGACTTGGGAAGGTGGTACATTGTCTATCAGCTTGTCAATTGCTTCCTTTTTTATTTGTGATACTCTAACATAACTAGCTGTTCCGTTGATACCTAATATGCTCGCAATCTGTTTTGCGGAATGCTTGTCACAGTCTAATCCATAAGATAAACGAATTACTTCATATTCTTTATCCGTTAAGTATTGTTTCATTATACCTAATAGATAAGCATTCAGTAAAGCTATATTGTAAGGCTCAGAATTATCTGGAATCTGAAACATTGAACCATCATCTTCCGTGTCAATAGTCTTGTCTATACTTAAAAATATTTGATTAAAAAATGTTTGAACAATTTCTTTGTCTTTGCCACTATTTTTTCGTATCTCGTTTAGCTTGTGTTCGGGTATGCGCATGTCACCTCTGTTAATATCAATAGATCTACGTATAGCACCTCGTATACGCTTGCCCAAAAATGCTTTCAATACTTTTTCAACATCATCTACATCTGCAAGCTTCTCCCATAGTATTCTATCTACTGCAGCAATTAGCCCAATTGACCCTTCCTGTATAAGATCATTGATACTTAATACTCCTGACGCTTGTTGCGATGTTGAAAAGCGTCGTGCAATATTTTCTACAAGAGGTAAGAACACTGTAATCATTTCTTCTCTTTTATAATCCTTGAATTCTTTATTTGGAATTAATTTTATACTTACCTTTAAGTCTTCTTTATATCGAATGTAATTCTGTACGTTATATTTCTTCATTCAAAAGTTCTTTTTCTTTTGTTAGTTCGTGCGTCATGTTTCGGTAGATAGTACGGGTTGACACATTCAAAATCCGTGCAATCTTTGTTACTGTAATCTTTTCACTTTTGTCGTGGATAAGTATCATTGTTTCGTATATATCCTCTGGTTGTGCTTTACTGTTACGACCAATCAGCTTGCCTACTATCGATAGCTTTTCAGATTTAGTAAGATTAGTAGTGTCTTTGAATATAACTTTTCTAATCCTATTCTTTGGTGGATATTCAAGATCCTCCATGCTAACATCGTAAATAATCTTTTTGAGTAGCATCTCTGGTATTGAAAAGGTTATGAAACCATTATCCTTCTCTGCTATGTAGTACGCAAGCTGTTCAAACTTGTCTTGGTCGAGTTGTGGGTTAAGGTACCAGAGAACAAGCAAATGCCACTTGAGTGACTTGTAACTCGTTATCTTAGCCTTACTCCTAAACAATTCATAACATTCATGTGTACCTGATTCATAGAACATGCCCCACTCAAAGGTTTCGCTAGGTTGGTCATTGATTGGACCTCTCCTGTATATTATTCTGTTACTATTTAGATATTTCATGTTACGTGACATTAGCCTCTTATTCTATTTATTTATCTTGCTATCGTCGCTGTCTTCGTCGCGAAGGGTACAAAAGAAAAAATGTTCATTTATGAACTTATCGTTTACCTCTTGTTCTCTCATTTGCTGAAACAGCTCTTTTACTTTGCCCATTCTTTTTTTGTTGTTTTTTTACTTTAGATGAAATGTTAAACACATTCGTTGACATAAGATGGTCGTATGATGATTTGCTCATTTTTATTTGCTATTTTATATTTGTCTTGTTCGTAATAATTCCAATAAGCACTGATGCTGTCGTCCTGTACTTTATACTCGTCAGGCATGCATTGTGGTGGTTCTTGAAATTTATTCATTGAAATGTACTTTGGCAAAGTGTATAGCACATCGCGGCACTTGTCAATAGTCAAATGTATTTTATCGTACCGTTTAGTATACTCTTTACCTAAAGCCATCATATAGTTATATGTCCATATATATTGTTCAGCACTTGATCGTACCCATATAGTTGATGGGTGATTTAAGTGTGCTTTACGGTATGGCACATAGCTAGTATCGTATTCATACTTTTCGCCTAAGGCGTGATGAGCCGTACAAAGCATTTGTGCTGCTTCTAAGACCATCTTAACCTTGTGCTTATCGTAATGATAAGATGCGGCAACAACGGGGTCTCTATCGAGATAAAATAAATTCATTATACCTTCTCGTATTTGAACACACCAAAGATTTTACTATGCAATGCTTTGCCAATCGAATCTGAATCACGTACGTCTTCAAAGGTGGAACGGTCTACATCGTTATACAAATATAATGTACCATTCTTAAATGTTACATATAACATCTTTGATATTTTATGGTAAGTCATAAATGACACCAAACTAGAATCTACGCTTATTGTTTCAATTGTTACTTTGCTCATAATTTACTTATTTTATTTTCTAAAAATTTAATTTTGTTAGCTATTATTGCTGCTTTCTCGTAATGTTCGTTGTGCTCATAGCTTGCTAGCATAGTTTGCAATCTTGCAAGCTCACCTAACAATATATCTTCTTGACTTTCAACTGTAAATTCAGCACCTTTGTCAATAGCTTCATTCATTCCATCAAAGAATGCTGCATCAATTTCGTTTTGCTTTTCTATTATTTTTGCAACTATAATATCAGCTAAACTTTCCATTTCTTCATTCGTCATTGTTCTCTATTAGTGTTAGTAAGTAGTGATAAATGTTTACACGTCTACGTGCCATGCTGATCTGCGCTTCTTTTGCCTCTTCAAAGCTCTCACCTGTATCTAAATGGCCTCTGCCATCCCAATCTTTTGCTTCTATTAAGTCTAATTCTGCGGTTGACAAGCGCGCCCATATCATTGTATGCGCTTCTTCTTTTATATTATCAGTGTCCATTCGTGTTTAGTTTGTAAATTAGTGGTATACTAGTCCGATTTTTTTGTTCTTACTGAACCATTTCGTCGCAAACAAATCTACTTTACTTGCGTTTACAAACCCGGCACGATCTAACTCTTGATCGGATTTGAATATCTTTGTGTACCTATCTTGCTCATAATCAATCATATGCACTTGTTTACCAGCGTCGCTGAATATGATATCAAAGTTAGGTGGCAAATCAGTTTTGTGAAACATATCTACCATATTAGTGTAGCTGTAGAATTTCACAGACGGGTTGTGTATAGCAACCTCGATCCACTTCTTTAGATATTTGGGACTGTAGTAGTCTCCGCTATCATGGACCCGTACATAGTCTGGTCGCTTACGTTTGATCTCTACATTCATTGCGTTTACAAACTCATTTGTTTTAGTGAGTTGGTATCGCTTTTCAAACGCAGGTTGCACATTGCTCCATATATATGCTCCCTTCTTAGCGTAGCAAAATTTTACGCAAGAGTCAGCCATAGGGCAAGTAAGTTTACCGGACGCAGACTTGTAAGCAGGTATTCCGAAATTGAATACACGTACTCCCAATTCTTGACTTGTCTTTTTGAGTTTCCCGTTCTGTGTTAATAAATTCATAACTAATCTAATAATGTCATATATGCTTCTGCGTTCGCTTGTCTAAACCAATCTAAACCTTTTTGTAAAAGTTTATAGTGTCTTGTAAGTTCAGCACCTTTGATTACGTCATACATTGATAACTCTTCTGCTGATAGTTCGGCTTTGTCGCCGGTGTAAGGGTTCGATACTGTGCTACCCTCTGTATATACTTGTCCGTCAAACCACTTAGGCAACGGCTTCTGTGTTTTCGTACTCATATCCTTCTTCTTCTAGTTCTACAATTATTTTAGCTTTAATACTTTCAATCATATTATCAAACATTGTACTCATTGCGTCATTAACATAATACGCCTCCATGTCTTCAACAAAAATTGTACCCCCGCCGTGTCGTATTTGATCACAAAGTACTTCATTAAGATCACTGTCGTAATAGTGTATGTCTTCGCTTACATTGACTGCGCCTTGATCGCTTTCTGTTGTAACCCATACTTCATAACCGTCAGCGGTTGTTTCGCTATAGATAAAGTATTCAGCTCTACCATTAAATGTGTCAATCAATTCAAAATCATAATATTCACATAACTTTTTATAGTCTGCATCTTCGTCTTCTGCTCCATAGCTATCTTCTGAAGAATAGCCTTGTTTGTTTAACCGCTCTTCGATTAACTTATCTGTGATGTATTTATTCATGTTCAAAAATTAAAAATATATTATTCCAGTCTATTTCGAGTACATCACATATTGTGCACATCTCGCCAACAGTAAGGGCAATCACCCAAATGTTTTTATTCATAGATCGCTCAGCTTCGGCTACCATATTCGGAAACTCTTTTCGCTGCTCGACTAGCTTTTGTAAGTGATTAGCACTCAGTCTATTGTATAATGTTCTTCGTTGTTTCATGCTTATATTATCGTTTAGCGTCCGTGTTTAGTTTGTAAATTAGTTCGTAGTATAGTACAGATAATAGTAAACTATACTTATCATCGGTCTCTTCAACTACACCGTCCTCAAACATTTCTTCGGTAAGTGTTTCAAGTATTTGGTCGCGTATTACTGTTTCGACGCGATCGAGGAGATGTATAGCATCGGAGTTGCCATGTAAAACAATTCCGTACTTATCTTTAAGTTCCGCTAATCGCAGTGCTTGATTACTTTGCTTGTCTGTCATAGTTATATGTGTTTACTAGTTCTTCCCAATCTACATCTTTAAGAAATCCTCTTGCATATTCTGATATCAGTGCACTGGTTTTCACACCTGTGTTTTCGAACACCGCGTTATCAACTAACTCTTTAAGGTATTCGGTAGTAATACTTTCGCTATCATCCCACTCATAACAGTTAAGTATGTCGTTAGCTACTTGCCATGTAGCCATATTACTCCACCCGTTGTATTTACTCATAATTTATAATTTAGTGGACGTGGCAGGAATCGAACCTGCGTTTAACCGTTCACGCCCATATACCCGCCTGCTCTCTTGCAGCGTTGAGTACATTCCAAGCGCTTGGCGTACATGATTGTGCTTGCGGGTAATATAGAGGCTGATAGCACTGGGATGTTAGGGACGCACGTCATTTACCGGTATGCACCCTGACTTATACCCTTCTCTCTGTTTATACTATCTTTTTAGCTTTCCTGAGTTCATAACGATCCCTCACCAGTTCCGCTTTCCAGAATTATAACCTCTAATTTTAGACCTGCCGTGCCATCTCCTCTCTGAGTACACACGGCGACAGTCTACTTACGTCGCCAAGACTTGTGCACTGCTGCACTGGTTGCTTGACTGACGATTTGAATAGTATTACCGGTCTTATGGTTGATAATGGGTACATAGCTATACTGTTCAGTTTCCGAACAAGTTGTGCATTTTGAGTACCCGAGGTTTACTCGCCCCGCCGGTATTGTATTGTTACATTTACATTTTCTCATACTTATATTATCGTATGGGTTTCGTGTTTAGTTTGTAATTATCTTTTCCCTCATTGCTTTGTAGGTATCACTGATAAGTTCACTTTGCTGTTCGCTTTTAAGACCGGCAATGTAGCTAGTGTTGTACCTTTCTTTTGCTAGCTTATGTAAATGGTCATTATAGTTTATACGTTTCATAACTATTTGAAATTATATTGTTAATTTTATCTTCCATATCTATAATATCCCTAGCTAGTTCTAGTATAGTCTCAAGACCGCGTCGCTCACTGCTGCTAAGGTCTTCGTCAACATCACTGTCGTATAATGTATCTACTACATCTTGCATATCGTGTGAGGTATTTTCGTACCTACAATAACTCATATTTGGCATAGTGTTTATTCTTTAAGTGATTCAACTAATTTTTCGTGTTCATCCCAAAGTTTACTTAATTGGTTTTTGAAACTTTCAACATCAACACCGTTATCTTCAAGGGTATCACATCGCTCTTCTAAAATATCTAAACTGTTTTCAATTCCATCTAAAGTTTGACTAATCATCTCTTAATTTTTAGTTTGTATAATTCCATCTTTGTCGGTGAGAAAAGTCTTTACCTTTCATAAATACCGTCTTACCACTTGACTTCATTCGCATATACTCGTTGTGATTAAGTCCTCTACAATACCCATCTTGCAACCGTTCTGCATTCCACTCAGCTGCACGCTCCGCTTTCTTAGCCGCACTATAGGCTAATAACTCTTTCATATTATTCACTGACATAGGTAAGTCCTTTAAAGTTAAACCACTCGTTAATACCCTCGACTACATAGTCGGTACCATCACTCTCTACCTTCCACTTTTCTTTGAATGCAAAGCTCGGTGGTAAGTTACCGATTAAGTAAGGTTTATAAACGACTTCACCTAATCTTATTTTATTATCTTTTAAAAATTTTATACTATTCATATTTAATGTTTTTACAATTATATTATCAACTAGTGTTCGTATTTAGTTTGTAAAACTATCTCTCTCTACTATATCGTACTCAAGGGGAGACAACATTTCTAAATATAAGTCTCTAGCCTCTTCATCATCGTCGTT
>Ga0209251_1002475_pt1 | contig 12883 bp, 7 predicted proteins | sample SaaInlV_100m_DNA_6_FD_184665 | JGI IMG/M metagenome (GOLD analysis project Ga0209251, IMG submission 184665) | Marine microbial communities from expanding oxygen minimum zones in the Saanich Inlet - Saanich Inlet SI073_LV_10m_DNA (SPAdes) (version 2) | ecosystem: Environmental > Aquatic > Marine...
TTCGCTTCGCGTCGAACGTTGCGAAATTCGATCTGCCACGTGGCGAGTCGGCGATAATGAACCGTCGTTAGACCGTCGAGACGCGACGGCACACACGGCACCGCGCGGTGCAGATAGACCGCAGGTGACTTGGCGGATTTCGTCGAAACGGTAAGAGTCGAGGCGGTTGCGCCGGACGTTTCCGGGGGGACCCCCCGTCAACTCGGCTCACACCAAGATGCCCGTCGGCGCGCCCATCGTGGCGTACCAGCCGCGCGCGAGGTTCCACGCGGGCGCGGCGGCGCTCCCGTTCGCCGCGTCCGCGGCGGAGCCTCCCAGCGCGTTCAACGCGACGCTCGTGCGATCCGCGAAAGATGTGTTCGCCGGAACGATGGGAGGCGTGACGGTGACGCTGCTCGGCCACCCGTTCGACACCGTGAAGGTGCTGCTGCAGACGCAGCCCGCGAACAACCCGATCTACAAGGGTCCGCTGGACGCGGCGAGCAAGGTGGTCAAGGCGGAGGGCTTCGCCGGGCTCTACAAGGGCGTGACTTCCCCCCTGGCGGGGCAGATGTTTTTCCGCGCGACGCTGTTTTTCGGCTACGCGCGCGCCAAGGAGTTCGTGGGCGTCTCCCCCGACGACCCCCTGAGCTACTGCCGCGCGGGCGCGCTCGCGTGGGTCGCGGGCTCGTTGTTCGAGAGTCCCATCGACCTGTACAAGTCGCAGTGGCAGAGCCAGATCATCAAGGCGAAGCAGACCGCGAACTACGTCCCCGAGTTCAAGTCCGTGGGCGAGTGCGTCAAGGCGAGCATAAAACACTCCGGGATCAGAGGGCCTTATCAAGGGTTCGGCGCGACCCTCACCCGCAACCTCCCCGCGGGTGCCATCTACTTCGGCGTCTTCGAGAACGCCAAGAACTACTTCGCGTCGCGGAACGAATCGGGAACGGCGACGGATCTGCAGATCATGGCCGCCGGGGGTCTGGGCGGGTTCTTCTACTGGTCGCTCTTCTACCCGGTGGACGTCATCAAGTCGGCGATGATGACGGATAGAATCGACCCGACGAAACGGCAGTACAAGGGGTTCCTAGACGCCGGGTCGCAGCTCATGAAGCAGGGGGGCATCAAACGTCTGTACGCCGGCTTAGTGCCGTGCTTGCTCAGAGCATCACCCGCGAACGCGGGCATGCTGTTCACCGTGGACAAGATCAAGCAGATGCTCGGGTGACAGATGCTCGATCCGCGCGCAATATGTGACGTACGCGAAGAAGAACGGCTTTTTTTTCGCGGAGCGAAGTTCTTTTCATCGCCGAGGACGCGCACAGAGACCGCATCGCTTAACACGTAATACGTTTAGCCTATCATGATAATACCATACCGACTTTTTGTCGATACCACGCACGACCACGGTCATGCTTCTCGTCACGTGTTACCCTCCCCCCGTCGCCTGGAACCGCTCCGCGCCCGTCCCGACGTGCAGAAGGTTGAACCGCTTCAGAATGCCCTCGAGCGCTCGGTTCCCGCCGACAACCTTCTCGCACTCGAACCCCGCGAACGCGGGCACCGGGGCCTCGCCCTCCTTGGTCTGGCTCGCGAAGCGGCGACACAGCACCGTGCTCTGCCGCTCCCGGCACTTGTTCCCTTTCGAGTCCACGTCCACGAACTCCGTACGCAGACGAGTCAGGAACTTCTGCACGCCGTCGCCGTCGCCGCCGACGACGATGAAGACGTTTTCCACGCGACCGCCGCTCGGCGGACCGACGACGCCGCGCGCGGCGCTCTCCGGCTCGCCGTCGACGTCCTCGCTCGTCCAGGATTTGTGCGGTCGAGACGTGGCATCCGACGCGGCGCTCGCGACGCCGTTCGGTTCGCTCCAGAATAGCCGAGCGTCCAGTCCCAGGTTCGAGCACCACTTCTGAAGCGTCCGAACGTATCCTTTGCTGTCGTTCATGTGGTCCACGCGCACAACCGCGTGGCACGCGTCGGCGTCGTCTTCGTCGTCGCCGCGCGTCGCCGAAGACGCCGTCTCCGCGCGTCTCCGCTCTTCCCGCTCCGCGCACGAAGACGCCGTCTCTTGGGCTTTCGCGGCGACGTCCATCAGGCATTCCCCGCCGTCTTCCCCAAGGTCCGAGGTGAGGGTCGCGGCGAAACGCTCGAGGACGTCCGCAATCTCCGTCGCGGCGCGGCGGGGCAGATGCGACGCGCTCACCTCGAGCGCGGGGGCCGAGCCGGGGTACTCGCGGGGAAGCGCGACTCGGAGCGTGACGGTGCCTCGCGCGTCGCCGTCGGGGACGGCGAGCGTGAGCGACCCGCGAAGGGGCGCGAGCGCGTCGAGGGCTTCCACGGCGGGCTCCGTCCCGGAAGCCTCCCACGCATCCACGAGCGCTCGAACCGCCTCCACGCCTTCGGGGTTCTGGACGACGAACGAGCCGGTCGTGAGGTCGTCGTCCCCGGGGTACATCGACTCCATCACCTCGAACTCCATGAGCTGGCGCTGTAGGCGCTCCATCGCGGCGAGCGGGGCGGTGACGGAAACCCCCCGCGCGCGGGGGAGTGGCGGTCGGACGAGACGAGAGTGTTGCGCGAAGTTTCATGAGACGGCACCCTTTCGCGCGACGCCCTCCATGTTGTTACGCCGCCACTTCACGGGGCGCGTCGGCCGACCGCGCGCGGTTCACCGAGTCCGTGCCTGCCGCGATGGCGACGCTCGCGCGCGCGCGCGCGGTGCCATCTCGGGCGCCGTCGGCGCGCGCCTCGCTCAGGTCCCGGGAGCCTCCGAGGTGGATCACGCGTCCCAAGAGGTGGTCGCGGGCGACGACGAACGCCGCATCCCCGTCGGAGTACGACGACGCGCTCCTCGCCGCGGAGCTCGAGTCGCTCGTCGAGGACACGCGCGCCGCCGGCGGCGACGCGCACACGCACGTCGTCGCGTTCAGCGGCGGCGTCGACTCGTCCCTGTGCGCGTACCTGGTCCACCGCGCGTTCGGCGGGGTTGGTGGAAGCGACGGAAGCGATGATGAAGAAAAAGGAATCGGCGTCGACGACCGCGCTAAGAAAAACGCGTACGCCGCCGTCGGAGTGAGCCCCTCTTTGCCGTCGTCGCAGCTCGAGATGGCTCGAAACATCGCACAATCGATCGGCATACCGCTCAGAGAGGTTCACACGAACGAAGGCTTGGTGCCCGCGTACGTCGCTAACGAAGGCGAGAGCTGTTTGCACTGCAAAAACGAACTGTACGCGACTCTAAACGCCGTCGCGCTCGACGCCAAAAGCGGCTCTCTTTTTTCGGCGACGTCGAAAGACCCCGTTCTCGTCTTGATGTACAACGGCACGAACTTGGACGACCGAGCCGATCCCACGCGTCTCGGGTTGATGAGCGCAGCGGCGCACGGCGTGCGTTCGCCGCTACAAAACACGCCCAAAGAAAGAGTGCGCCAACTCGCGCGAGTCGCCGGGTTACCCAACTGGAACCTCGCGGCGGCGCCGTGCCTGCGCTCGAGGCTGGCGTTCGGCGTGCCCGCGCTCGAACGCACGCTTAAAGACGTCGAGGCTGCGGAGGAGGCCGTGCGGGAGATACTGCGCGTGCGACCGGAGGAAAACATGCGCGTGCGAGTGCTGAGCGACTTAACAGGCGGAGAGGAAACGGAGGAGACGGCGATGACGGTTTCGTTCGGCGAAGAGAAAAAATCGGTTTTTTCCAAGCGAGCCGCGCTGGAGCTGGACCCGCACCACCTGCGTGTCGTGGAGGCAGACGCGAGCCTTCGCGAGGCACTGCGCGAGGCGCTGGCACGGTGCGGGTTCGAGGTGGCGGAGACGCGCGCGTTCGCGAGCGGGTCGGTCGCGAAGCTCCCGCCGCGAATGCCGCGGGAGAAGGCGTAGGCGGCGCGTCCGTTTTCTTCGTCTTCTTGCGTCTACGCTACACCGTCGGTCAAACTCTCACTACGACTACGCGCGCATCTCCGCACTTGTCTCTACCTCGCGACTCGCCGCGCCGCGCGGAGCGCCAGAGCGACGGCGCGCGCGTCCGCGAAAACGCCGGGCTGGCGAGAACGCGCGGGCGCGGCCGAACCAAGCGCCGCGAACGCGCCCGGAAACGCGCTCGTCGGAAAAGAACCGCGGTACCCGCGTTTCGCCGACGGCGCCGACGACGCCCCGACCGCGACCGTGGAGTAACTCCTGTGACCGCCGGACGGACCCGAAGCCCCGCGTTCGCTCCCGGTCGCTCGTGCGGCGTCTGCTCTGTCCGCGCGCGCTCGCGTCTCGTCCCGCCCCCCGCCCCCCTCGCTGCGTTCCCCGTCGGTCCCCGCCACGTCATCGGGGCGCTTCGGAAACAACTTCGTCTCCTGATGCGCTTCCTGCTGCTCCGAGCGCCACGCCTCGTAGATCTGCGACACGTGGTGCTGTACCGCGGCGACCACCACCGCGGCGGCGGCTATGCGCGCGACGACACCCCACATGCGATCGCGATGCGCGTGCGGGGTGTGAACCAGGCGCCGAAGCGCAGCCCCAAGAGCGTGTCAAGTCTCATAGAGTGGGAAAAATCGGCAGGTGGGAAAAAAAAACGTCGGAACGGTAAAACGGCCGGCCAAGCCGTTTACAACGTCGTCGCGCACGAACGCGCGCGAGACCGCGCATCACGCGCGAATCGCGTTCGTCGACGGCGTCATGCGCGGCTCCCGCATGACGGACGTGGATGACGTGGTGTGGGAGGATAGCGGCGCCGCGCACCGCTCGCGGCTTCGTGGCGCCGCGCCCGCCGCGAGACCGAGCGTTAATCGCCCCGCTCCTTCTCGGCCGAACCGAGACGACGACCGGCGCGCGTCGCGGCCCCCGCGCGACCCGGGGACTCGAGACGACGATCGCGCGGCGTTCGAGCTCGTCATCGAGAGCCCCCAGTCCAGGGACAAGGAAAACGCGCGACCGTCGCGGGACGAGGCTGACGACAGCCGAGGCCGTCGTCGCGACGGTCGAGACGACGATGCGGACGATGCGTCGGCCCGACGAAAAGAGCTTCTCCCGATGGCTAACAAAGACGCCTCGTTCAAGCGACGCATCGGCTCGCTTCACGTGGACGAGCGGTCGTTACGCCGCGTCGGGTCGGGCTTGAGCCTGACCCGAGGTTCGGGCGGGAGTTTGCAAAACAGCCGACGCGCGCTCGAGGCTGGCGCGTTCGCCTCGGACTCCACGAAGCGCGATGGCAAATTGTGGGAACGCGACGACGACGACGACGACGACGACGCGACCAAGGGAAAAAACGCCAAGACGACGAATCGAACTAAGAAGCGTTCGTTTCACGAGAAGGGCGCTGTGGACGGCGGCGCGTTGGTCTCCGGCGCGGACTGGGGGGACGAGACGAAGTACTCCGATCGCCCGAAGGAGGCTCAGACATGGGGCGCTTTTTTCTCCGCCGGCGGCGTGATGGATCGCGACGCCGCGTTTCTGCGATCGTGGGACCTTCTCACCGCCGTCTCGCTCGTCTTCGTCGCGATCGTGACGCCCTTCGAGTTGGGATTCATGGAGACGGACGTCGAGTCCGTGAACGGCCTCGTGCTTTTCGCCGTGAACCGGCTCGTGGACCTCGTTTTCTTCGTGGACATCGTGATGCAGATGAACACGAGCTGCGTGGACGGCGCCGGCCGCGTGGTGTTTTCGCGGGTGAAAATCTTACGGGAGTACGCCAAAGGGTGGCTGTGGATCGACCTCGTTTCGATCTTCCCTTTCGAGCTCACGCTCGTGATCTTGACCGGCTTCAAGAACCCCGACCCGGAGCAGCAAAGGTTGAAAGCGGTCCGGTTCTTACGTTTACTGCGCCTGCTGAAGCTCCTGCGGATCCTGCGCAGCGCGCGGATCTTTCAACGCTGGGAAACGCGCGTGACTCTGAACTACGCCGTCTTAAGTCTGCAGAAATATTTCGCGACGTGCGTGCTGACGGCGCACTGGATCGGGTGCACGTTGTTTTTGACGCACCAGCTGCTCGCGCCGGACTGCGACGAGAGCGCGATCGCGACGGATCGGTGCACGTTCTTATACGCCTACATGGATGACGGGCGCATGGTGGACGTGAGCGTGTGGAACCAGTACGCGCTCGCCATGTATTTCGCCGCCGGCGAGCTCATGGGCACGCCCTTCGGCGACCTCACTCCCGTGCGCGGCGAGGAACGCGTTTTCTTTATCGCGTGTCACTTGGTGGCGGGCTTCGTCAACGCGTACTTAGTGGGAGGCATGGTCGCCGCGATGAGCGCGATGAACGCGAAAGACGAGCGGTTCCACCAGGCGATGGACACCTTAAACCGCTTTCTCGTGGAGAAACGATTAACCGCGCGAAACCCGCGTTTGTGCGAACGTCTCAGAGCGTATTACATCTTCAAACACCGCGTGGGCGGCGACGCGTGGGGTGATATCGTGAAGAACACTTCAAGGGAAATGCAGGGCGAAGTGGTGCAGGAACTACACGGCGACTGGCTGAGCCGCGTGCGGTATTTCCACGGCGTCGACCGATTCGGCGTGAAGTGGGAAGTCGACGACGAGTTCAAGCTACATCTCTCGCTGCACGTCTCCGTGGTGGTGGTCGCGCCGCTGGAGGCGGTGTTCAAGGAAGATTCGCCCGTGGACGCGCTGTACGTCGTGACGCAAGGCCTCATCGGGTGCCAGAACCGGATCATGCGCAAGGGTGACCCGTTCGGCGAGGACGTCTTCGTGTATTACCGAGGAAACGAGCCCGATGAGACGAGCGGGAACACGCGTCATATCGCGTCAGGGTCGCGGGAATCGTTTCACGGAAACGGTTTTTCGCGTCTTTCGCCGTTCGACGCCGTCGGCGGCGCGGCGACCCGCGCGCGCGTTCGGCCGGACACGCTGACGTTCTCGGACGGCACGGTGTTTGGCTCCCGCGACGGCTCGTACGCGACGCACCCGGTCGGGCGCGGGTACCGCGCGACGGCGCTTATAAACGCCGTCCTCATGTCGTACGACGGCGGCGCGATCCACGAGCTTCTCGAGAAGAAAAAGTACGCCTTCGTGAAACAAGAGGTGCGGCGCAAGACGTTTCGGTGGCAGGTGCGGTACGTCATGCGCTCGGTTCGCGAGACGATGCGGCAAGCGGTGGACGCGGCGACGTACGGCGAGGGCATGCACGTGCTGGTGGCGAAGTTCGGAACGAGCGCCTTAGTGAACGTCCCCGCGATCACTTACCACTTCATGCGTCTGCGGGAGTCACTCAAGAACGACCCCGAGGTGCGGGTCATTCGTTTGATCAAAAAAATACGCAACCGCGCGGCGTTTATTGAAACGGTGAACCGAAACGTTTTCCGCAAACGACGAATAAAAAACCTTCGCGAGGTTCTGGTCGAGACGCGGCTATTCTTGAAACCGCTGGGCGAGAACGCGTTTTTGTACGCGGAGACGCTCGTGGCGCACGGCATAACGAAGCGTGTCGTGAAAGAGTTCTCGACGTTGGAGCTCGTGACGTGCGGCTTACCCATCGCGTTAGCGAAGCGCGTGTTCAAAGCGGCGCGCGATTTGCCCGAGACGGACTCCCACGATTTCGGCGACGACGGCGTGGCGGTGGACCGAAGGCTGAAAGGGGGCGCGGTGGACCACGTAACCGTGCTTAAAGAGATGGCCGCCATCGACGACGACGACGGCGACGAAGCGGGAAGCGGGGCGTGGCGCGAGCGGGCGTTCCCAAACGGAGTGAACGAAAACGAACGTTCGTCCGACACGGAGACTCGGCGTCTCCCGCGGGAGACCGACGCCGACGCCGAGCCCGCCTTCGGCGACGGCGCGCGGAGCGGGCGGTCGTCCCCGGGCCTGCACAGAGCCTCCAGCGAGAGGGCTCTGCTCCCCGCGCGGCGGAACGCGCCACCCTGGGAGGGACGCGACGCGAGGATGTGAGAGCGCCCGAGTCGAGAAGAGGTGTACAATACTACCTACCGTAGGAGGTACGTACCGCGGTATTAATAGTGACGTCGAATAGCCATGCCTGTTATATCGACGCGAACGTCGTCATCGTTCGTTTCTCGGGCGCGTCGACAGTCGCCGCCGCGCGCGCCGGCCGCGGGCGATGCCGGCGGACGCGGGCGCGCCAGGCGCGCCGGGGACGCCCGCGCGTGACCCGCCGGTGTGCCGGCACTGGCGTCGGGGTGGATGCCTGTACGGCGAGACGTGCCGGTTCGCGCACCCACCCGACGCGCTCGGCGCATCTGCCGGCGACGTCTCCTCGCGCGCGGGGTCCGGCGCCGCCCCCCCCGCGCGGAACAACCGGCGCGTCAAGAAGAAAGGCCGGTGCGGACACTTGCGTCGGTTCCTAATAGACGCGTTCGGGTTTGAGTGCGTCGCGTCGGGCGCGCCCATCCTGGACGTCGGGGGTGGCAGAGGCGAGCTCGCGTTCGAGCTCTGTAACCTGAACGGCGCCAACGCAGTCGTCGTGGACGCCGTCCCGTTGCGCCTCGCGCGGTACAGACAGAAACTCAAGAATGGCTGGTACGACAAATCCGCGCCGCTCTCGAAGTACAACGACTCCTCTCGTGTGACGACAAAAAGCGCGCGTTTCGAGAGAAACGGCGACGACGACGACACCGAAGAAGACAAGTCGCGAACCCCGACGCATCTACGTGCGTTGTGGTCGCCGACGCTGTGGCGCGTGGAAGGATCGAACGACGAGGGTACCGCGATGACGAAATCGGATCAAAGAGGCTCTCTTTTATCCGCTTTTGGTTCGCCCGATCGCATCGACGATTCGCGTACGAAAGGGTCGGTGGACGTCGTGGCCACCCCTGAGCCCGAGTTAAGCGGTGAGACAAAAGAGCTTCACGCGATGGCGACGTACAAAGCGTGGGCGGCGGCGACGCGCGTCGCGCTCCAAACGCGGAGCGAAAAGAAAACGAAAAAAAGAACCGAACCGAAAAACGGCGACGAGGAAGACGAAGCGTCGCTTTTTGGTAACGCGCACGGCGCTTCAAGCACCGTCACGGACGCGTTGTTGGCGATGGCAGAAAGTGTCCGCGAAACAAAAAAACACCAGAGCCCGCCCCTGTCGGACAGCGCTCGCAGTTCGGTTTCCGCGTCGGATCCTCGCGCGGCGGATCGCGACGCTTCACCGGCGACCGAAAACAAAATCTGCGAGTGCGACGATACGCTCTGCGGCGAATCGCCTCCCGACGCGTCGTTCGTTCGCGGTTTACTAAGAAACTGCGTCTTGGTCGTAGGCATGCACAGCGACCAAGCCACGGAGTGGATCGTGGACTTCGCGCTAGAACACAGAGTGCGGTTCGCCGTCGTGCCGTGCTGCGTGTGTCAAAGACTGTTTCCCAAACGCCGAGTCTTTTCTGGCGACGGCGACGACCGCGTTTCTAAACCCGTGCGCTCGCACGAACAGTTCTGCGAGTACTTACGCGGCAAAGCGAAACCGGGCGAGATCGAACTCAAACGCTTACCGTTCGAGGGGAAGAACACGGTGGTGTTCTCCCAATTCGACACGAAGGGAGGGAGGGGGTACAGAGCGTTTCGAGCGGAGTAGACTTAGCTACGTTTTTTTTTGTCCGATGCGTTTTCGCGACGAGACCATATTAAGCCCTTTCTTTTCACGCGTCCCAGTCTGCCAGTCATGTGCGTTCGGCCGCGTCGACCTGTCGTGTTTCCTGGACAGACTGTCCGGTTTCCGCCTCGCCGCCGACGCTTGGAGGGCGTCAATTGGGAAAACGCGTCGCGTCGATCGGCACACACCGAGGCACAAGGAGCGCGCGCGGCTCCGGAGGCACCAGGGGCGCGTACTCGGGTCTCGCGCGTGTCCGTGTGGCAGGTTCGGCGCATCCGGTGGTGTCGCGATGTCCCGCGCGTCTTCGTCCTGGCTGTCGGTGACCAATCTCCCAGCGGGATCGACCGCGGATGATTTCACCCTCCTCTTCTCGCAGAGCGGGTGCGTCTCGTCGCGGCTGTCGAGCGACCGCGACGGGCGCGCGATCGGGTACCTGGAGTTCCCCGACGAGACCTCGGCGATGACCGCGCGCAACTTCTACGCCGGGTTCCAGGTGGACGGCACGGGCGGGCCCGGCTTGGCTCTCGAGCCGACGGGCGGTTTTCCGCATCAGGAGGAGGATGGGGGGAGGGCGTCCGGGTCGAAGCGCCCGAGGGCGGAGTACGAGAGGAGGCACGACGAGTACGAGCGACACCAGCCGTACGACCCGGAGAGCTCGGGCCCGGCGTACAACCCGCCGCCGCACCAGGCGCACCCTCCGCCGCAGACGCAGTACCACCAGCCCTCGGCGCCGACGACGCATCAGCATCAGGCGTCGCATCCGCATCCGCGTCACAACGCGCCGTACGGCGGCGGGCCTCGCGGCGCGGAACCGCCTCGATGGGAGCCGCAGATGATGCCTCCGCAGCAGATGCCTCCTCCTCCGCAGCACCAGGCGCACGCGCGCCTCCCGAACGCGCCGCCGCCGCAAAACCAGATGAACGCGATGAACGCGGGGCCGACGATGACGCAACCGCTCCCGGTGCCGGTGCCGTTGCCCGGCCCCGGTCCGGGCCCGCCGCGCGGAGGCTACGGCGGACCTCCGGGTGTTCCGCACGCGCACGTCATGCACCACGGGATGTACGGAAACGCACCGGGTCCCGGTCCCGTTCCGGCGGGACCCGGCGCGCCGCCGATGCCGCCGAACGCGATGGGCCTGGGCGCGCCGCAGACGGCGCACCACGTGCCTTCCGGCGATTTCATTCGCCTCCCCCCCGACGCGTCTTCGACGCTTTACGTAGAGGGCGTCCCCGCGGACGCGACGCGGCGCGAGATGGCGCACGTGTTCCGCCCGTTCGAGGGTTTCCGCTCGACGCGGCTCGTGGCGAAGGAGAACGTCCGCGGGCCTCTGTGTTTCGCCGAGTTCGACGATGCGCGGTGCGCGTCCAAAGCGAAGGACACGCTGCAGGGCTACCTCATCGACCGCGACGCGCCCGAGAGCGGCGCGCTGCGCGTGAGCTTCGCCAAGACGCAGGACAGGAAAAAAATGAGCGGCAGGAACAGGAAACCGAAATGAACACCACGAACCGTTCGTGTCGTTCGCGACGGCTCGGATGCGGATGAAATCGCACGTGTTTCGCGTCGCGTCGAGTCGCGTGATGTCGTTAAAATATTCGCGAAAAAGTTGGCATTGAATAGTAATACCGTCTCGCCTCTTCGCCGCCGCGTCAAGCGCGCGCGTGTTAAAAAGCGCGTTTCGCCCTCCTCGGCTCGTTGCTATCGTCCGCCCTTTTGTCTCTCGTCCCTCTCAAAATCACTCAAAATCGAATGTCGCCTTTCAGTCGCGCCGTGTCTGGTTAAAATAAAGGCACGACACCGTCCCAAAAATCTTTACGCCGCGGTGGCCTTGTCCCCCATCTTGAACTTCTCGTCCGTGACGTCGCGCGCCGAGCCGACGCCGAACTTGACGGAGATGTCCACGCTCGGCCGAAGCGCGCAGCAGTTGGCGACGGCGATGTGCGCGGGGTTGTTGAGGAACTTCTGCTCGAGCTCGGGGTCCGCCTCCACGGCCTGGTCGACGGCGACGTACGCCTGCTGCTCGAGGTTGTAGTCGAAGCGGGGCGCCCACTTGCGGCTCCCGAGGCGCGCGGTGTACGAGCAGTTGTCCACCATGAACGCGACGCCGCGCGCGTGCATGTAGGGGTTGAGCGAGTCCACGGCTTCGATGACGGACTCGTTGCACACCTCCGAAAACGAGTGCCCCTTCTCGCGCAGGGTGTCGATCTGCGCCATCATGCACGCGCAGTAGACGCCCGCGGTGAAGGAGTTGAGCGGGATCTCCTCCTCGACGCGCTCGGCGCGAACCTTCTCGCCAACCTTCCACATCGCGCTCGTGCCGACTTTGCCCATGGGGAACGTGTCGAAGCGCTCGCACGCCATGACCACGGATTTGATCTCGTTCGTGCTCTGCACCTCCTCGTAGCACTCGTACAGGATGTCCTTGCAGGGCATGTACGACGCGGAGTACGCCTTCATGAACTCCTTCTTGTCATCGACCATCTCGTACACAGCCTTGATGCCCTTGGTGGAGATGGTCTTCGTGATGGGGCCGGTGATGCACTCCACCGTGTTCTTGAACGCGTCCTCCTCAGACATGCCCTGCTTCACGTACCGGCGGTACAGCGACTCCACGATGCCGTGCACGCCGCCGAGCAGGATGCCGCGCTCGCCGAAGATGTCGGAGCGGTACTCCATCTCGAGCGTGGTGGCGAAAGTGAAGGGAGAGCCCACGGCGATGGACCAGCCGAGCGCGATGTCGGTGGCGTTGCCGGTGGCATCCTGGTGCACCGCGAACGACGCGTTGATGCCGGAGCCGCCAACCTCCTTGCCCTGCTCGTACAGACGGCGGACGGAGGGGCCCATGCCCTTGGGCGCGACGAGCACGACGTTGATGTCCGGGCGGAAGGTCTCGCCGTCCGACTGCATGACGCCGAGCAGGAAGCCGTGCGACAGACCGAGCGTCGCGCCGGGCTTCATGGCGGCGAGAATGCGGGGGTACATCTTCGCCTGCGCGGCGTCGGAGATGAGCAGCATCACGAGATCCGACTTGGCGATGATGTCGAAGGTCTCGCCGAGCGTGCCGTCCTCCTCGGTGAAGCCGCAGGCACGCGCCTCCTCGTTGGACTGCGAGGAGGGGCGGAGGCCGACGCACACCTTGGTGTCCATGCCCGCCTCCCTCAGCGAGTCGCGGAAGTTCTGGCCCTGCGCGGGCGCCTGGGAGCCCCACCCGATGACGCCGATGGTGTTGATGCCCTTGAGCGCCTCGGGAAGCTTCTCGAAGAGGTGGCGGCCGCCGCGAACGATGTACTCGCCCTCGCCGGCGACGTCCACCAGCTCCTTCTCGAAAATCTTGGTGTTGATGTCGAGCTCGGGGGTGCTCGTCGCCGCACG
>Ga0209251_1002479_pt1 | contig 12877 bp, 11 predicted proteins | sample SaaInlV_100m_DNA_6_FD_184665 | JGI IMG/M metagenome (GOLD analysis project Ga0209251, IMG submission 184665) | Marine microbial communities from expanding oxygen minimum zones in the Saanich Inlet - Saanich Inlet SI073_LV_10m_DNA (SPAdes) (version 2) | ecosystem: Environmental > Aquatic > Marine...
AAAATTACCGAGTTATGCTCAAGTAGTTGGTGCATGTTATAGAAACTCGGACCCGACAGATATAGCAGTAACGGCAGCTGGTGGCTTAGTTGGTGAAGTTATTCAAGTTTGGAAACCAAGGGAATTAAATACTCATGAAACAGAATGGGGTTTTAGTTGTATGAGTTATGAAATTTCTGGAGCGCTAGGAATTAAAATGGCTAATCCTGATAAAGAAGTAATTTCATTTGTTGGTGATGGTTCATACTTACTCTATAATTCTGATATTTATAGTTCTGTTATTACTAATAATAAATTAATAATTATTGTTTGTGATAATGGCGGTCACGCTGTAATTAATCGACTTCAACTTTATAAAGGTGGAAAAGAATTTAATTGTTTACTTAAAAGCTCTAATAATTCAAATTTAGTTCCAGTTGATTTTGCAAGTCATGCAAAAAGTATGGGTGCTAATGGTGAGCAAGTAAACTCTATAGCAGATCTTGAAGAAGCTTTTAAAAGAGCAAAAAAATCTGAAAAAACATATGTTATATCTATTCATACTGATGGATATCAATGGTTAGAAGGTTCTGCTTATTGGGAAAGCCCTACTCTCTCAATACCAACTACTGAAGAAAACAAAAGATCTCTTAAAGAACATCTGGAAGGAAAAAAGAAACAAAGAAAAGGTGTTTAAATAGCATGAATAAAATCTTCAATATTGGCCTAGTTGGCTGCGGCCATATATCTGAAACTTATTTTAGAGCAGAAGAATATTTTAATAATATTAAGATAATCAAATGTGCTGATATTAATAATGAGGCAGCTGAAAAATGTGCAAAAGAAAACGGTATTCAATCATCAAATATAGATGATATTTTTAAAGATAAAGATGTTGAAATTATTCTTAACCTTACTATTCCTAAAGCTCACTTCGAAGTTTCTGAAAAAGCTCTATTATCAGGAAAACATTCTTATAGCGAAAAACCTCTATGTATTAATTTTGATGATGGAAAAAAACTCTTAGAATTATCAAAAAAAAATAACCTTTATTTGGGGAGCGCACCCGATACTGTTTTAGGAGCTGGTGTGCAAAAATCTAAAGAACTAATAGAGAGTGGATTAATTGGTAAAATTAATTTAGGTAATGCAATATTTGCATACCCTGGAGTTCAGTCTTATCATCCAAGTCCTGAACCGTGGTTTGCAGCTAATGAAGGAGGCCCAGTAGTTGATATGGGGCCTTATTATATAACAGCTTTAGTAACTTTATTAGGAGCAGTAAAATCAGTTACAAGTAAATCAAAAAAAGTCTTTGTTGAAAGAGAAATTGGTATAGGACCTAGAAAAGGAAAAAAATTTAAAGTCGAATGCGATACTACATATGTTTCAACACTTGAATTTAAGAATAATTCTTTAATACAAATGACTTTATCTTTTGATGTTAAAGATCATAAAAGAAACCATATTGAATTATATGGTGACAAAGGATCAATTGTTGTTCCAGATCCAAATATGTTTGGTGGTTCTGCTTTTACCTGTTTGGAATTAGGTGGAAAATGGACTGAACATGAAACAAATAATTTAGAACTTGGTAAAATAAATATTAAAAATCAAAGTTCACGAGCTAATGAGTCACCAACAAATGCTAATTATAGAGGAGCCGGATTATCAGAAATGGCCTATTCCATCGAAAATAAAGATAAACATATGTGTAATGGTGAACTATCATTACATGTATTAGATATAATTCAATCTATTATGAAATCAGCTAAGAGCCAAAAATCTGTATTATTATCAACTCATTGTGATACACCCGAACAATTTACTCAGGATAAAATTAAAAAAATTCTTAAATAGATTTACTTCTACCTAATAACGCAGCGCCTCTTACACCACTTGCGTCCCCATATAGAGGTTTTAAAAAAATTGTTTTTAAATTAGGTTCATTTATTAGATTAGATGTAATTCTTTTAATCTCATCCAAAAAATCTATTTCATTAGATAAACCACCGCCAAAAACAATGGCATCTGGATCCAAAGTAGTAATAATTATTACAAGAGATCTAGCTAATTTGTTTTTGTAGTCATTTATAAAAGCACAAGCGTTATTATCTTTATTTCTGTAATTAAAAAAAATTTCTTTTGCTGTTAATTTAATTTTAAATTTTTTTTGGTAATTTTTTTCTATTGATTTTCCTGAAAGATAACCTTCTATTCTATTTGAAAAATCTAATTTGTTTTCAGATTTTAAATTTGAATTATTAGTCTCCGGCATTTGATTTAAGCTCCACTCACCACCTAAACCATTTGAACCTGATATAATTTTTTTATTTATTACAAACCCACCACCACAACCTGATCCTAAAATAATACCAAATACGGTTTCATAGTTACTAGCGGAACCATCAAAAGCTTCAGATAAACAAAAACAATTTGCATCATTTTCAGAATAAATATTGTTCTTCAAATTTTTTTTTAAATCTTTAACTATGTCTTTTCTATTTAACCACTGAGAATTATGGGCATTTTTAATTAACCCTGTAGTTTTATCTGTTGCACCTGGATGGCAAATTCCTACACTTAGATCTTTATTATTTTTTTTTTCTAAATCTTTAACAATATTAATTATTGATAAAAGTGTATTATCATAGTCGTTAGGTGTTGGAACTCTGTTTCTGATTAATTCTTTATTATCATTATCTAATAGGACATATTCTATTTTTGTAGCACCTAAATCTATTCCTATTTGCATTATTAGGTTGAGGCTCTATTCATTTCTTGAAGTTCAACTTCTAATTTATCAAGTTCTTCACCCCCTGCCATCATACTTAAAAGCTTTTCTCTAGTAATGTCTTTTTTTGCGTAAGTGCCTAGACTTTTTCCTCGATTCAAAACTGTAAAACTATTGCCTACTGGGTATGCATGATGAACGTTATGAGTAATTAGTATTACCGCTAGTCCTTCAGATGCAGCTTTTACAATATACTTTAAAACCACTGATGCTTGATGAACTCCTAAAGCAGAGGTAGGTTCATCTAGTATTAAGACTTTAGCACCAAAGTATATTGCTCTACTTATTGCTAAACATTGTCTTTCACCACCAGACATTGTTCCAACGGCTTGCGAAGGGTCTCTTACATCGATACCTATTTGACCCATTCTTTCTGCGGCTATTTTGTTTGCTTTTTCAATATCAAAAGTTTTAAATAAAGGAGGCCCTTTTAAAGGTTCTCTTCCCATAAAAAAATTTCTAGTAACACTCATTAAGGAAACCAATGCTAAATCTTGGTAAACAGTAGCTATACCCATATCTAAAGCATCTTTTGGACCATCAAAAATAGTATTTTTACCTTCTACTATTATTTCACCTTCATCAGGTTTGTGGACACCGGCCAATGTTTTTATCAATGTTGATTTACCAGCACCATTATCTCCTAAAAGACACATAATCTCACCTTTTTTCAATTTCATTGTTACATCTTTTAAGGCAATAACTTTTCCAAAAAATTTACTTATATTATTAAATTGAATTAAATAGTCTGACATTATTTACTCTCAGTTACTTTTCTTCTTATGTAGTTATTAAAAATTACAGCAATCAACATCATAGCTCCTAAAAATACTTTAAACCAATCTGTATCAATATCTGTGTAAAATATACCCATAGAAACAGTTCCAAAAATTAATGCACCAAATGCAGCTCCGATAGCTGAACCATATCCGCCAGTTAATAAACACCCTCCTACCACTGCCGCTGCGATCGCTTCTAATTCTTTTAAAGTTCCTCTCATTGTATCTGCTGATCCAGCATCTAAAACCTGAATTGTAGCAAACACGGTAGATGCAACAGCCGTACCAATAAATAAACCAATTTTAACTTTTCCAACTGGAACACCTACGTTATTAGCACCGTTTTTGTCTCCACCTGATGCAAATATCCAATTTCCATATCTTGTTTTCATTAAAATCCATGTTGCTACAATAGCAAAAAATATAAACCAAATAACTGAAGGAGGTATTCCTGTTGCTAATGGAGTACCGTCAGTCCTCAAGTCAATTAAATTCATTGAGCCTAACCACGTAAAGACCCATTTAAATGTATCTGTCGCAAAAATCCAAGCCAATGGATCGTTTTCAATTAATACTCTCAAACCTGGAACCTGAGTTCTACCTGTAATTAATCTAGTTAATGCTAATGTAGCTCCTCTTAAAATAAAGAGCATTGCAAGCGTTACAATAAAGGATGGTAATCCTGTTTTAACAACAAGTATACCGTTGAAATATCCCACAAGCACGGCCATTGAAAAAGCAAAAATAATACTCATCCATAATGGCCACCCCCAATAAATAGCTGGTATGGCAATGCAAATTCCTGCAAACCCAATCATAGAACCAATTGAAAGATCAAACTCACCACCAATCATTAGCATCGCTGCAGCAATAGCAATAATTCCAAGATTAGCAGAAACATCTAAAAAATTTAACATTCCATAGGCACTAAACATACCTGTATCACCAGCAACTATTCCAAAAAAAATAAAAACAAGTATTGCTCCACCTAAAGCACCAAGTTCAGGTCTATTTAATAATAATCTTAATTTTGAAACCCTCTGAAGTCTCTCGTCTTGATTAATTTCTTTTTTATTTTCAATACTTTTTGATTTTGTAGACATAATTAAAAAATTAAAAAAAAATGGCCTAGCGATAGATCGCTAGGCCATTTCAATATATTTTTTATCTATAACCTTGAGCAGCCCATTTAATTACACTATTTGCGTTTTTTGGTGTAACAAAACCAGGTCCTGTCATAACTACACCAGCAGGCATAGTTCCATATCTCATGTATTGAGCAAAGATAGCTATAGGTAAGTATCCTTGAAGATACTGTTGTTGATCAATTAAGAATTCAACTTTACCACCAGCAGCAGCTTTAAGCATTCCTGGAGACATATCAAAAGTTCCAAGTTTAACACTTCCAACTTTACCAGCAGACTCTAAAGCTTTTAAAGCAGCTTCACCAGATAGACCAGCACCTAATGTTAAAATAGTGTCAAATCCTCCACCTAATTTAGCAGCAACAGCTTTTTGAATTTCAGTTGGGTCATTAGATGTACCTAGTATTTCTACAGATCCACCAAAACCTTTTTTGAAACCAGCACATCTTCTATCTAAAGCTACGTTACCTACTTCATGGTTAACGCATAGAGCTTTTTTTCCACCAGCAGCTTTCATTTTTTGTCCGCCACCTACTCCTGCTTCGAACTCAGTTTGACCAACATGAGCGCTAATTCCTAACTTCATGTAATCATCTGAACCAGAATTCATAGAAATTACTGGAATACCAGCTGATATTGCAGCTTTAACAGATTTACCTAGAGCGGCAGCATCTGGTAAAGTTATAACAATACCTTTTGGTTTTTGAGAAACAGCATTATCGATTAATTTAGACATTTCTACCATGTCAAATGTTGCTGGAGCAGTATATTTACAAGATATTTTCATATCTTTACATGCTTTATCAACTCCATTTTTAGCAACTGACCAAAAAGGATCATTTGCTTGTCCGTGTGAAACAACAATAATATCAACCGCCAAAGCAGCTACTGACATTATTGCCCAGCTCATAAGAGCTACAATTGTTAAGTATACTTTTTTCATTATATTATTTCCCTTTATTGATTTAATAATTGTTCGCATTTAAACAAAAAAATTACATAAGATCAAAATTTTTTTTTGGATGCAACCTGTGGTATGTTTAAAAACTAAAGTTTTATAGTCTTTTTAAACCTTATTGATTTATAACAAGCATTAGCTAGTTTTAAAGCCATATACCCGTCCTCAAACGTAGATCTTGACTTAATTTTATTTTGGTGAAGAGAAACCAGTTCCTTTAACTGTAAATTATAAGCTTCATTATACCTTTCTATAAAAAAATTTAAAAAAGGTTTCCGCACATTAGATGCGTTTGAATTAAATAATTCTGTGGAGTCAATTTTTTTATTTCCTGATAATAACATCCCTTTTTTACCGAACAATTCTACACGTTGATCATATCCAAATGAACAATGTCTCGAATTAGTAATTACACATAATACACCTTTCCTAGATTTCATTGTAACAACAGCAAGTTCATGATCTTTAATTTTTTTATACAAAGGGTCAAAAGATGAAGTAAGGGCATGAACTTCTGAAATTTCATCATTTTCAAGATATAATCTACATAAATCAAAATCATGTATCATCATATCCCTAAATATCCCTCCTGAAGATTTAAGATATGAGGAAGGCGGAGGCGCAGGATCTCTACTTGTAATTATAATCTTCTCTAATTTTCCTATTTTATTTCTAGTTAAATCTTTTTTAATTGAAAAGTGACCTGGGTCATATCTCCTATTAAAACCTAATTGAATTTTTGGTTTATTTTTTTTTACTTTTTTAAAAGTTTTAAAAATTTTTTTTATGTTCAAATCTAAAGGTTTTTCACAAAATATAGTTTTTTTATATTTTATCGCTTCTTCTATAAATTTTATATGAGTATTTGTTGGACTTGCGATAAAAATTATATCAACGTTTTTATCTTGAAATATATTATTATAATTGTTTTCAATTATACAATTATATTTTTTTTTAGCCTTCTTACACAATAACTCAATTTTTTCATAAACATATAGGAGTTTTAAATCTTTATTTTTATTGATATTTTCAGCATGCATTTGACCAATCCTGCCAAAACCTAAAAGTGCTACGTTTATCATGATATATTTTTTTGTAATAATTCTATTAATGTAATATAAAAACTTAATACTTTATTATTATTATGTCTATAAAATTAGGTGTAGCACCAATAGCTTGGAGTAACGATGATATGCCTGAATTAGGTGGTAAAACATCACTAGAGCAATGTTTAAACGAAGCAAGCAGAGCTGGATTTACTGGTATTGAATCAGGTGGAAAATTCCCAAAAAATTCTAAATTACTTTTACCTAAACTAAAAAAAGAAAATTTATCATTATGTTCCGGCTGGTATGGAGCACAGCTTTTAAAAAATTCTGCAAAAGATGAATTTTTATTTATGAGAGATCAGTTAAAATTATTTAAAGATTGTGAATCTCCTTGCATGGTGTTTGCAGAGATAACTAATTCTGTCCAGGGAGATCCAAAAACACCTTTATCACAAAGACCAAAATTATCTAAAGATGAATGGAATACTTTAATATCAAGAATAAATGAAATTAGTAAAATGATGATAGATGAAAATATGCCTTTAGCTTATCATCATCACATGGGAACCGTTATAGAAACTGAAGAAGAAACTAAAAGATTGATGGAAAGCACAATAGATTCAGTAAAATTATTAATCGATACTGGTCACATGCTATTTGCACAAGGCAACTCAATTAATTTAGCAAAAGATTTTAGTGAAAAATTAATACATGTGCATTGTAAGGATATAAGAAAAGATGTTTTAGATAATTCTTTAAAAAATGACAATACATTTAGACAGGCTTTTTTAGATGGGGCATTTACAGTTCCAGGTGATGGTTGTATTGACTATAAACCTTTTCTTAAAACACTTAAGGAGAATGATTATTCTGGGTGGCTAGTTGTAGAAGCAGAGCAGGATCCTGCAAAAGCAAATCCTTTTGAGTATGCTAAAATAGGATATAATTATCTAAGTAAAACTGCCAAAGAATGTGGTTTTGAAATTATTACTTAACGGTATGCAGAAACTAATTCGTTATTTCCAGCAGCAACACAAGGTGATTTAACGCAAGCGCCAATTACCCACTCTGCACCAGCTTCTGACTCAAAATTGTTTAACGATACAAATATAATTCCTTTATCAGTAGACTGGCCCGCTTTACCCTCTGCTTGTATACGCGGATCTTGCGAAGTTTGAATGAGAGGTTTATCAATATTGTAAGGGTTATTGAGTTTAAAATTAGCTAAAATATATTTTACTATTTTAGATGAAGTCCATACTGAGCTACAATTTTCTCCCCATGAAGTTGACATATTATTGTTTGAGCTACATTTATTAATTTCGTTATTTATAAACTCGACAACAACTTTATGATTAGATTTTATATCACTCGCTTTCTTTATAACTTCTGATCTAGTTGATGCCGTCCATATTAGCATTACAAAGACATAAAGAAATGAAATTATAACAAGTGTTTCTAAGGGACCAAAATTTTTAAATTTTCTTTTTAAATCTATCATAATTTAACTATTACAGTTTTATCTAACTTATTTTCAAAAAAATCAATTATATTTTTTACAGTTTCTTTTGCCATTCTTACTTTACATTCATCAGTTAATGCAGAGGTATGAGGGCTCATTATTAATTTTTTATTTATCAATAATGAATTATCTGAATTAGGTGGCTCTTTTTCAAAAACGTCAAGTCCTGCACCAAATATAAGATTTTCATTTAAAGCTTTATCAAGATCAATTTCATTAATTATACCTCCTCTAGCTGTATTAATAATTATACTATTTTTTTTCATTTTTTTTATTAATTCATAGTTAAATAAGTTTTTTGTTTTGTCATTTAAAGGCATATGTATTGATACGAAGTCAGCTATTTTTAGACCTTCCTCAATAGACGATACTTTTTTGCCTCCTAAATTATTAATTATTTTTTCTTCAAGAAATGGGTCATAAACAGAAACTTTCATGTCGAAACCAAGACATTTTTTAATTAAACTTTTTCCTATTCTTCCAAATCCAGCTATCAAAATTTCTTTATCCATTAGTTCAAAGGTTTTAATAGTTTTCATATTTTTCTTGAATGCACCAGTTCTGACTTCATTGTCATATGTAAGTTTAGCTTTAGATAAGACAAGCATCATATACATTACATGTTCAGAAACAGCTGTTGCATTTGCTGTAGCAGTTATTGTTAAAGTAATATTATTTTTTTTTATATAATTAAGATCAACATTGTCATAGCCCACTCCATGTCTCGAAATAATTTTTAAATTTTTACAAGCAGACATTATTTTGCTTGTTAACTTTGAAACTCTTAAACTACATCCATCAAAATTTGGTAAAACTTTAATTAGATGTTCTTCACTAGTGTCTGTAATAATTTCATAAGTAAATTTTGGATTACTATCTAAAAGCTTTAAACCTTCTTTGTCAATTTCTTCTATAATTGCAATTTTTTTCATTTATATTTGGCGGTCCCAAGGGGAATCGAACCCCTCTTTGTTGGATGAAAACCAACTGTCCTAACCGATAGACGATGGGACCGTATTTTTGAGTGTCTTATTAACAGATATATCGTCGATAATAAACTCTACATTTGATTGCCCTTTCCATTCATTTAGGGATAATTTTCCAGCAATATTAAATATTTTATTATTATTTTTAAGTAAATAGGCTCCAAGATCATTCTCTACGGCATTAAATGCAATAGTTTTAATTGACGAACCGTCCATTCCAATTAAAACTGATTTAATATGTTTTTCTCCAACAATTTTACTATTCACTGTTTTTAAATTTTCAATTATAAATTTTGGTTCAGGATTCCCAGATCCAAAAGGAGCTAGGTTATTTACTTTATTATAGAAATCTAAATTAACTGCCGCAGGTGATATAGTGCTATCTAAATATAGTGGTTTTTCACTTGTTAAATCCTCATTAATATTTCTAAATCTTCTAAAAACAAATTCTTTAAATTTTTCAATATTTTTAATATTTATCGAAAAACCTCCAGCCATCTTATGCCCTCCGCCTTTTAATAAAATTTTATTTTGTGTAGCTGCAATAATAACGGAGCCTATATCAAAACCAACTATTGATCTTGCTGAAGCCTTTCCAATTTCACCGTCAATAGAAATAATAATAACTGGTTTATTAAATTTGTCTTTTAGTCTTGCGGCAACAATTCCAATTATACCTTCATGCCAGTTACTTCCACTTAAAACTAAAACGGGATCTTTTGAATAATCTTTTGTTTCATTGAGTAGTTTTTGAAGCAGATCTTTTTCTAACATCTGTCTTTCTTTATTAAATTGATCTAATTCTGATGCTAATTTAAAAGCATTTTTTGGATCTGTATCTAAAAGTAAATTTGCACCATGTGAACATTTCCCTACTCTACCACCTGCATTTATACGAGGACCCAACATAAATCCTAAATGATATATAGAGGGATTGCTTTCAATTTTACATATATCTAATAAAGTTTTTAATCCTAGATTGTTTTTTATTTTAAGTATTTTTAAACCTTGTTTTACTATAGCTCTATTTAAACCTATTAACGGTACTACGTCACATACAGTTCCAAGTGAAACTAAATCAAGGTAGTTTATTAGGTTTGGTTCATCGATGTTATTTTTTGTAAACCAATTTTCCAATCTAAGTTTTCTATTAATTGAAACTAAAAACATAAAAGTTACACCGGCGGCACACAAATATTGTAAATTAGATTCGTCATCAAAACGATTGGGATTAATTATTGAAAAAGCCTTTGGCAGTTTAATTTCAGATTGATGGTGATCAAGAACTATCACATCAGTATTATTCTCGTTAGCGAATTCAATCGCATCAAAAGATAACGTGCCGCAGTCAACTGTAAAAATTATCTTTACCCCTTTGTCAATTAATTCTTTAAAACTTTTAATTGAAGGTCCATACCCTTCTTTTTTTCGATCTGGTATATATATTTCATAAGGAATTTTTAATTCTGTAAAATATTTTCCAAGCAATGCCGTTGATGTAGCGCCATCAACATCATAATCCCCAAAAATACCAACTTTTTCTTTCTTGTTGATTGACTTACTTGTTCTTAAGGTAGCTTTTTCCATATCCATTAAAGTATTGGGGTTTGGTAAAAAATTTTTGATAGAAGGGTTAAGAAAAGATTTTATGTCTTCCTTTTTAATTTTTCTAATTGATAATAATTTTGAAGTTATTTCATCTAAAAAAAAATTATCTTTTAAAAAAGATATTTCCTCTTGATTATATTTTTTAAGTATCCAATTTTTGCCACTTATTGAAAGCGTATTCATTTATTATAAATATTGGATACTGTCTTTATAATTTTTTGACTTTTATGAAGAGCGTACGTAGTTACTTTATGTTCGTTACCTAAATTTTCAACTCCTTTTGCTAAATCACCATCTGTTACACCAGATGCACAAAAAATTACATCACCTTTGACAATTTCGTCTATATTATATTTTTTATCAAAATTTTTTATTCCAAGTTTTTTTGCTCTGACTTTTTCATCATCATCTAAAACTAAACGTCCTTGAATTTGACCTCCAAAACAAGATAATGCAGCCGCAACTATAACGCCTTCAGGTCCTCCTCCAGTACTGTAATAAATATCATTTTTTGGATTATCACCAATTACTGTTAATGCACCAGCTATGTCACCGTCTGTAATATAATTTATCTGAACTCCCATTTTAGTCAATTCTTTAATTATATGATCGTGTCTTGGTCTTTTAAGAACACACGCATTTATTTCTGAAATTTTTTTCTTCTTTGCATCTGCTAATAAATTTATATTTTTTTTAACACCATTATCTAAATCTAATAAATTTTTCGGCAAATTTGCACCTACAGCAATTTTTTCCATATATGTATCTGGAGCTGATAATAAATTTCCTTGTTCAGCTATTGCGATCACAGAAAAAGCGTTAGGTTGATTATTTGCAGTAAATTTAGTTCCCTCAAGTGGATCTACAGCAATATCAAATTTAGGTCCGTTTAGGGTGCCAAGTTTTTCACCTATATAAAGCATTGGCGCTTCATCCATTTCACCCTCACCAATTACAACTGTTCCTTCCATGTTAATTTTATTTAATTCTTTTCTCATTGGATCCACTGCACCTTTATCTGCACCTATTTTGTCCTTTTTACCAATAAATTTTGATGCACCAATTGCACCTTTCTCAGTAGCTTTAATAAATAAATTTAAATATTTTGCGTCAATAGACATTAATTATCATCAATACGAATTAACTTTGGTTTTTTTTTAATATAAGTTTTTTTACTTATCTGTTTAACTATTTTATTCAAGTATCTATCTTTTGAGCTGTGAGTAATTATTATTATTGAAGATAATTTTTTTCCTTTATTTGGATCTTGTACCAACCTTTTTATCGAAACTTTATTCTTAGAAAAAATATTAGTTATATTCGAAAGAACACCAGGTTTATCTAAAACATCAAATTTAAGATAAGCTGAAAAAGATAAGTCCGCAATATTGCTTGATTTTAATTTCTTTCTTTCTTTTTCAGATAAAGAAAAAGGAAATTTAATATTTCCTCTTAATATTGAAGATATATCTGAAACTAAAGCTGAAGTAGTTGCTGAAGGCCCTGCTCCTTCCCCTTGAATAGCGCTTTGACCGACAGGATTACCAGATACTATGACGGCATTTAAAACACCATCAATGTCACCTATATGTGAGCCTTTTTTTATTAGTGTAGGATGGACACGCTGATTGATTTTATTATTTAATAATTCAGCGTAGCCTAATAATTTAATCTTATATCCAAGCTTATTAGCGTTAACTATATCATTTTTATCAATATCTTTAATCCCTTCGACGTAAATATTATGATTTATAAATGAATTAAAACATAAAGATGAAAGAATTTTTAATTTTGACGAGACATCATCTCCATTAAGATCAGCAGATGGATTAGACTCTGCGTAACCAAGTTTCTTTGCATCACTTAAAACTTCATTAAAATTTTTATTTTTTTTACTCATTGTGGAAAGAATATAATTAGATGTACCATTTAGAATGCCATAAATTTTTGAGATTTTATTTGCAATTAATCCTTCTTTTAAGGATCTAATAATTGGCACACCTCCACAGACAGCAGCTTCAAATTCTAAATTTACTTTATTTTTTTCAGCTATTTTA
>Ga0209251_1002485_pt1 | contig 12866 bp, 10 predicted proteins | sample SaaInlV_100m_DNA_6_FD_184665 | JGI IMG/M metagenome (GOLD analysis project Ga0209251, IMG submission 184665) | Marine microbial communities from expanding oxygen minimum zones in the Saanich Inlet - Saanich Inlet SI073_LV_10m_DNA (SPAdes) (version 2) | ecosystem: Environmental > Aquatic > Marine...
ACAATAGCGCCGGAATGCTGAATCACCTGAGCAGCCAGTTTAGATCCCGCTTCAGCAGCATCAATAACACGACCGCCTTTCAGACGAACAGAAAAGTAAGCACCGTTAAAAGAATCTCCGGCCGCGGTGGTATCAACCACCGTTTCTACATGCGTTGCTGGTATTTTGATGGTTTGCTCTGGCGTCACCACAGTCGAGCCCGATGCACCGTTCTTCAATACTATTTCCCTTACGCCAAGGTTGACCAGACGATCTATTATCGACTCAGATGATTGCTCGCCGCGAAGCAGCACTTCATCATCAATGGAGGGAAAGGCTATATCGCTTAGCGCGTATGCCTGATCGAACCAGTGAATAGCATCAACTGCGCTTTGCCACAGGCGAGGACGATAGTTAGGATCAAACGCAACTAATCGACCGTTTGCCCGTATATCTTCGAGCAACCCAAACAGTAACAAGCGCTGCGCTGGGCTTAAAAGTGCTAAGGTGATGCCCGAAAAATAAACACACTGACACCTCTGCAATTCGTCACCAAGCTTATCGACATATTGACCCGGAGCAAGCCATGACTTGAATGGCGATGCATCACGCCAGTAATAAAATGATCGCTCACCTTGATCATCAGTGTTGATAATATAGAGACTCGGTGTGGCTGACGGGATCACCCTGACGGTGGCTGTTGAGACACGCTCTCTCTGCCAGCAATCCAACAGGTAATTCGAGTAGTGATCATCACCAACAGCGGAAAAGAAGGTCACTTCCAGTCCCTCACGGACCGCATATACAGCCGTATTGAATACGTCACCACCAAAACCCATCTTGTACTGATCAGCACTATTACGAAGTTCCAACATACACTCACCGATCACACCAAGATCGGTCACGCTGAAAGCACCGCTACTGCATCTGTGCCACTCGCAACGATCACAAAACATTTTTCTATGACTTCCCGGGGAATATCCATGGGATGCTTTGCAGGCTTGGGATTGAATTTCATTTCACCGGCGTCCACCTGCCCGAGCTTCACTAAGCCAGTGCGCATATTGCTCATTTCACGATCTCCATCGTTTTTAGTTACAGGTGCATAAAAGATTCGGCCAACCAGCGACGCCGAATTGAGTTATAGCACAACGCGCAGGTTGGGTTTTCATAAGATCTTTTGAACTTACAATCTTACAAAATATCACAGGGGAAATGCATGTCTGCGCTTAAATACCAACTTTGTTTTCTTTTTTCACGTAGTATCTGATAATGCCCATTACGTTTAACCAAACCAGATAGAGAAGCTGTCTGGCTATGAGCAGAATTTGACTAGGAATCTATAATGAGTGAAAAACATAAAACCTTTTGCCGTTACTGCCACGCCTACTGTCCAATGGTGGCGGAGGTTTCAAATGGCAAGGTGCTATCTGTCAAACCAGACACTGAGAACAAAATGTACGGTGGTTACACCTGTATTAAAGGCAGGCAGTTGGTAGAGCAAATGTATCAACCCCAACGCTTGACGAGCAGTCAAGTGAATCAGGGCAATGGCGACTTTACCGATATTGCCAGCGAACAGGCGATGGATGAAATCGCCGAGCGCGTTCGAAAATTGGTTGAAGAGCACGGACCTGAGTCAATCGCTACCTATAACGGCACAGTCGCATTCCAGAACTCGGGGCAATTGGTTTACAGCCGAGAATGGCACAACGCACTCAAGTCACCCTCCTACTACACCAGCGTGACCATCGATCAACCCGCAAAAGTTTACGTTGGCTCACGAATGGGTTACTGGACGGCTGGCGGCCATTTCTTACAAGATGCCGACGTTGCGATGATCATCGGCAATAATCCACTCGTATCCCATTATGGCTCACCTGGCGGTGTTTCACCGATTAGTCCTGCAGATCAACTACGAAAGGCAAAGAAACGTGGTTTGAAAATGATCGTGATTGATCCGAGAGAATCTGAGTTAGCGCGACGTTCAGATCTACACCTGCAGATCAAACCCGGCGAAGATGCCGCATTACTGGCAGGCATGATCCGAATCATTCTGGCTGAGGATCTGCATGATGCCGCTTTTTGTGAAGAGTTTGTTAGTGGCCTTGATGAACTGCGCCAATCGGTAGCACGTTACGATACAGCATCAGTTTCAGCGCGCACCGATATTCCTGCCGATGCGATTGTCGAAGCAGCCCGAACCTTCGCCGCAGGTCCACGCGGCGTCGCGGTTACCGGTACCGGGCCGGAAATGAGCTCACATCCTAATCTGACCCAGCACCTGACCGCGTCCTTGAACACAATCTGTGGTCGCTATTACCGAGCCGGAGAAATGATGCCCAACCCCGGTGCCCTGGCGCGCGACACACCGAAATATGCGCAAGTCTACGAAGCCCCTCTCGCATGGGGACGCGGAACGCGCTGCCGCGTGAATCCGGAATTCGGTGAATTAGCATCAGCAACCGGCGTAAGGGAAATGCCCACCTCGCAGCTGGCTGATGAAATTCTGACGCCTGGTAAGGGGCAGGTAAAAGCCCTTTTTGTCATCGCCGGCAATCCGCTGATGGCCTGGCCGGATCAGCAGAAGGCATTTGAAGCAATGCAAGCGCTTGATTTACTCGTTTGCATTGACCCTTACATGTCTGCAACTGCGGAAATGGCAGACTATGTCATTGCACCCAAACTTACGCTGGAACGAGAAGACGTTACCCTGTTGGCTGATTCCTGGTACGAAAAGCCCTACAGTCAATATAGCAAAGCTGTTGTACAAACCGACCGCGATGTCATTGAAGAATGGGAGTTCTATTGGGGACTGGCAAAACGACTCGGGATTGAAGTCTCTATTGGTGGAAGTGTAATTTCAAACACGGAAAAACCCTCCAAATTTGACATACTTAAAGCCATCACAGCAGGATCCCGGGCTGATTTGCAGTACTTGAGAGACAACCCCGGCGGCCATATCTTTGAGGATATGCGGGTAGAGATTCAACCTCCTAGGGAGGGATCGTCCGGCAAACTAAAACTATTTCCAGTTGGCGTTGCAGATGAGTTTGAAGCACTACGGCAGTCTGAAGGTACCACCGATGACTACACTCACCAACTCATCAGTTTTCGAAGTCGGTATGTCTTAAATTCCTTTGGCCGAAACTTACCCGCGCTTCGAGATAAGTCTGGCACAACCAATCATGCAAACATTCATCCAGCCGATTTGGATAAACTCGGCATTGGCGAGGATGAGGAAATTGTCATTCACTCCCAATATGGATCTATTCCTGCGGTTTCGAAAGCGAACGACAGGATAAAACCCGGCGTCGTCGCAATGCACCACTGTTGGGGAACATCTCCCGGTCAACAGGCACCAGTACGCGAAGTCGGGTCGAACACTAATCTTTTAGTCGATGGTAACAACGCACTTCAGGGATTTACGGCAATGATCCCATCCAGCGGTATCCCGATAAACATCAGCGTTGGTAATAAATAGCAATCTCACAGCATTACGCGCGCCCCGCTAGTCCTAGCTCCCCACAATTCCAACCAAGAAACAGTCAGTTCTGACTGTTTCTTGGTCTGGATCAAATCTCTTCCGAGCTGATTTTCCCTATGATGGTTTTTGGCTGGAGCGCATCCCTTTTGTTTCGTCACTGCTCATTTTGACCTGACCATTCGAGAACAAGCCGATGAAAAACCTCAGGCTTCTCGTACTGCAGCCAATGACCACAACCCTGAACGAGATGAAAACTTACATCAGGTCGAACATCAATAAACATCTGTTTCTTACCAGCCACGTCAGGTTTGGCTGACGCATCTTCAGTACCATAAATAACCTGCAGCGGCACCGTATGAGCAGCCACACCATCAAGCGTTAGTCTGGTTCGCGCAAATTGTGGTGAGTTAAAACGCGCCCTGCGCGTATTCTCGGTTTGTAAATAAACAGCGAGATCATCGATTTTAGTCTGATCGTAAATCATCAAACGAGCTAGATTCGTTCGGTTCGCCTCATTAATTTCTAGTGAACTCATATCCGCTGTTTTCTTAATCAGAGGTTGCATACCGCCCCGCCTTGGAATGTCACCAAGCGAGGCAGGGCCAATCAGTGTTAACGATAGAAATTTATCAGGATTTAGGGCGCAGACTTGAGACATCACCGCACAGCCCCAAGAGAAAGCTGCCACATGCACGGGTTGGTCGGGAAAGACTTTCTCAAGTCCATTTGCTACAACCGCGATCGCATCTTTAGCGGTATAGCCTTCAGCAAGGGTAGCCGAATCCCCAAGACCCGGCAGATCTAATGCATACACGTCGAAGTGGTTACGCAAATAACTGATGTTTAAATACCAATGTGTCCAAGAGCCTGACCCACCGTGGACAAGGAATAGCGGCGACCGATTTGTCTTCTGAGTCGAGGCCCAGTATCTAAAAACCAATTCTCCACTACCGCAGGCCGAGGTAATCTTCCGCGACTGACCGTCGAGGCTGGCTATATTTTCAGCGTAATTTCCTGGTAGCATCAATCTTCGCTTTGAGTTGCTTCCCCAATTTCTCGGCAAAGCGCTCCCATACGAAGTTCACCTTCACGTGTTTGAGCACCCAACTCCATCGCTTTACGCATATTTCGCTGAGCGCCATCTGTACGCAGCGTTTGCTGGAACAAGTAAGCTTCATCTAACAAGGCTTCCGAAAGTTCATTTTCCGAGTTGTTGAGTGACGCCTTACATAACGCAATTGCTTCAGCGGGCCAGCTGGCGATGCGATAAGCCAATTGATCGACCCAATCGCTCATCTCCTCACTACTGGAGAATATTCGATTAAGGTAACCCCATGCGGCACAAGTTTCAGCATCGATGTCATCGCTTCCGAGACAAATTTCCATCGCGCGACCTCTACCAACGAGGCGAGGAAGTCTCTGCGTGCCAGTGCCACCGGGTAAAATACCTAGGGCTACTTCCATCTGGTTAATTTTAGTTTTACCAGCGACGCCGTATCGCATATCACATGATGCTGCGAATTCGTTACCTCCTCCGCCGGCTCGACCGGCCATTTTTACAATGGTCGCTTTTGGCATACTGCGCACACGTTCACACATCAAATGGAAATCGCTCGATTTTTCCGGACGCTGGGCTGGCTCATCAGTAGGGAAAGTCAGGATCATCTCAACATCAAAATGTGCAATAAAAAATTCAGGATCGGCACTTTGGAAGACGACAACCCGGACTCTATCATCGGTTTCAACTTCCGTTGTGAACCCTACCAAATCGTTGTACAACGCCGCAGTCATCACATTCGCCGGAGGATTACTAATGGTCGCAAACATCACGCCCTTGTCATATTCCGTCACTATTGTTGAATACTCATATGCCATTTTTACTCGTCTCCAATTTTATTTATCCGATGATGCCACGCTCACAATTTCACATCGTTACTAGCGGGGTTTAGCGCCACCACCCACCCGAAGAATCTCACCGCTAACCCAACCAGCGGCTTCAGACGCGAGGTAAACACAGGCTGAACCAATATCTTCTGGCGTACCTAAACGGCCGAGTGGAATATTCCATTCTTCTAATAACTCATCCAACTGGTCTTCTGATTTATCAAGGGCCTTCAACATGACCTCCGTTGGTATTGCGCCAGGAGCAACCCCATTAACGCGAATATTAGGTGCCAACTCTGCGGAAAGCGTCCAAGTCAGCGAATTTACCGCTGCTTTGGCAGCCCCATAGTGAGCGCTTCCGGGGACAGGACCGGTGCCAGCTCCGGAACTAATATTGATAATCGACCCTTTGTTCATAAACTTGGCCGCCGTCATACACCCGACATAAACAGCATCAAGATTTAAGCGAATGGTGTTGTACCACTCTTGGCGAGGTAATTCTGTTAGCGGCATCCGCATCGTAGAGCCACCCGCATTGTTCACCCAAATGGTTAAACTTCCAAAGTTATCAACTGCTGCCTGTCCCAACGCCGATACCGCATCATCATCTGTCACATCGGTCCTCACCGCGATGGCGTTTCCACCTCTAGCGTTAATGCGATCTGCAACTGCTGTGATTTCGTCAGTTCTTCTAGCAGCGAGAACAACGGAAGCCCCGGCCTCGGCAAAATCTAATGCAATGCCCTCACCGATACCGCGCCCCGCGCCTGTAACAACGGCGACTTGTCCAGTTAAGTCAAATCGATCTTGTAGTTTCATGGTTCTTCCTTATTATGTTAGCAATAATGTACCACAGAACTTTAGGAGCCCATATGGGGGTCGTATTAGAGAACGCTACCCAGTTTGATGCCGAACTTGCCAACAAGATCCTGCAATTAAGTAGCCCAGCTGTGAATGTCAATGTTGTTCCTCTTGGCGAAGGCGTTGGCCTAATGTCATCCATTGCACGGGCTACAATAGAAATGGCTGACGGCACGAGCACGACCTGTATCGTTAAAGTGATCGCGCAAACCGAAAATGTCGAAATCTCAAAAGGGCTAAACTTTTATGCAAATGAAGTGAATTTCTATCGCTACCTCTCCGATGACTGTCCCATCAGAACACCCCAGTGTCTGTATGCCTATTTGGACGAATCAACCCAAGATTTTCTTTTGGTGCTAGAGGACATGGGAGATGCCGATGCTGGGAACCAACTGGTTGGCTGTTCCCGAGAGATAATGTCCCTTGCCTTTCTTAGGTCTGCGCAGCTTCATGGTCGCTATTGGGGTAAAACCGAGCAGTTAAGTTGGCTTAACTATCAGAATATTGAAGAAACAAACCTATTCCGTCGCGACGTAATTTATAAGCCTGGTGTGCAACCAACGTTAGACATGTTTGGAGAATACTTCACCGGAAACCTTGAAACTACCGTCGTCGGCATAGGCGAGCAATTCAAAGAGTTATTTGAGCAGGCGATGTCGGGCACCCAAACCGTGATCCATGGTGACTACCGAACAGATAACATGCTGCTGCCTGTGATCGATGGAAAAGCCGAAATAATTGCAGTGGATTGGCAGAATACAATGGGTGGCAAAGGTCCTCACGACATCGCCTATTTCAGCGCGCAGAGCTGTGATGGTGATTTACGAGGTGAAATCGAGCTACAAGAGCTTCGCAGATACCATGAAACGTTAATTGATTGCGGTGTGCGCGATTACAGTTTCGATGAGTGCCTTCGGGACTACCGCCTCAACCTGATGATTACAATGATCACCCCCATTGCCGTTTGTGGCACTTTAGACCCCGGTAATGAGCGAGGCATGGAACTGGGTCGAGTGATGTTGCAACGCTCACTCGCAGCGCTGGAAAGTATGTCCTGCCACGAACTGTTGAACTAAAAAACCAAATTTCTCAAAATCTAACAGGTAGACTATGACTGCACTCGAAACTCGCCTTGCAATACAGGATGTCATGACCCGCTATGCTGCTGGTGTTGATGATAGAAACATGGAGCAATATCGCAGCTGTTTCGCCGATGATGTTGAAATTGTGGGCTTTGGCCCCGAGACATTGACGGGTGCTGACAATTGGGTTGAGGATGTTAAAAGCAAGTTGGAAGCGTTTGGTGAAACTCAACATATGCTGGGGCCGCAACTCGTCGACATTGACGGTGACAAGGCATCTACCCGCGTTGATGTACAGGCCATGCATTACTTAAAAACCAAACCAGACTCACAGCTCACGCTTTGGGCTACCTATCTCACCGACTACCGGTGTATAGATGGAGAATGGAAAATCGTTCGCCACGAACTTGTACGCCGCGGCACTCATATCACTAACCCATAATTCGCTAAAAACTGAAGTCTGCGTTAGCGTAGAATAATCACAAAGACCCATTAGACATATTGTTATTGATTACCATTTAAAGGAAGACACTAAATGTCCACACAACTCGAAGACTGGCCACAACAGGCTACTCAAGGACACAAAATCCCCGGCTCTCGCTACACCTCAAAAGAATTCCTAGAACAGGAATGGGAAGGTATGTGGACAAAGGCCTGGTTGTTGCTTGGCAGAGAGGCTGAACTACCAAACTTTGGCGATTGGCAAAAAGAAGAACTGGGTCGCGAAGAAATATTGATGGTCCGCCAGAAGGACGGCAGTGTGAAAGCTTTCTATAACGTTTGCCAACATCGGGGCAATCCGCTGGTTGAAGAGACCAAAGGACACGTACTACAACGATTCGTTTGCAAGTACCACAGCTGGGCGTTTTTACCCGATGGGAAACTGAATTTTGCACCGGACAAAGAGGATTTTCCTGAAGGAAACCCTTGCGACAACGTAAGACTTTCTGAACTAAAATGCGAGACTTTCGCAGGGTTTATCTGGGTGAATATGGATCCCGATTGTATTTCGCTGCAAGAATACTTAGGTCCAATTTGGGAAGAATGGGAACAGCGAGAAATTCACACGTGGAAGCGAACTAGTGCTAATACCATGTGGCTACCTTGTAACTGGAAGATCGTCCTAGATAACTTCAATGAATCCTATCACGTACCCACGGTGCACATGAGCGCGACACCGGATACGGATCGCAAAAAAATCCGCGGCGCGATCGACACCTACTTTAAAGAAACAAAATTTGACCTGGCCGATGAAGGCCACAATCGAATGGTGATGAAAGGTGGGTTTGGCGTGGGTCACGAGGACGCAGAGGGCAATATCGTCGAGCCTCTTGCTAGCCTACTCCGCTATTGGGACCTTGATCCCGCCGAGTATAAGAGCCGCTTGGAAGATACCCGTCCCGCGCTTCAAGACGCCAAACAAAAATTGGGACCCGACCGCGGCTATACGCACTATGCCAATGTACCTAAAGAGCAATTAACCGATGCTTTCCATTACACACTGTTTCCAAACTTTGCTGTATCTGTGTGGGCGGATGGGTTTCATTTCCTGAGGGCTCGACCACACATGAGCGATCCCGAACAATGTCTATTCGATAATTGGTGGTACGCAAGCCCAGCCTCACTTAACGAGGATGCGAGCCTAAATCGTTCACGTCAGGCAGTGGTCACGTCACCGGATGCTGGCGAAGCCGAGGTCACCATGCTGCAATACGGCAAAGACTCCATCGGGCCTGCAATCGAAGAAGACGTCGCCGTATTTGTCACACAACAGCGCGGATTTCGCTCTAGGGGTTTTACCGGAGTCTACTTATCAAACCAGGAAATCCGGATTCGTCGGTACCATGAAATGATAGACGAGTATATCGAGAAGCATGTCGGGCCGGTTCAACAATAGCGCTTAGGCGGTTTCCGAGGCGGCGGCATCTAGCTGAGCTCTGATTTCTGCATGTTTCTCTTCTGTGATGGGATAACTCCACACGATCGCAGCACCTGTCAGAAAGAACAACGAGGGAAAGGTTGAGAACAGAAAACGGAGCCCCCAAAGTTCTTCTTCGCCGTTTGAAGACCCTGCCTGCGCATCAAAACCCACCATGCCGAGGCCAAAGAGTGCAATCGCTCCACCAAATGAAGCAGTTGCTTTTTGGGCAAAGGACCACGCTGAAAAGAATTGAGCCGCGCGATTTTCGCCGGTTTCGAGTGTATCTAGATCTATAACGTCAGCTTTCATTGAGTTCGGCAACGTCTGTGAAAAGCCGCCTGCAGCAAAACCCGTGACCACAGTAATGGGTAGCATATACCAGAAGTCTCCCGCTCCTAGAAGCATGTAAAACGGATGAGCAAAAGCCAACATAAAAAACGACGCGAGATATGCTCGGTGCTTGCCAACTCGTCCCGAAAACCAAACCCAAAAAGGCACAGCAATAATACTCATAAGGTAGAAGACACTTAGCATGTAAATCGCTTTTTCTTCAGCGTCGAGCACATCGGCAATAAAAAAGAGATAGAGCGGCGTAGTAACATTAAGTCCGATAGAGCCGATCATGAACGCTCCTACCAGCCGCTTAAAAGGTCCGTTAGAAAACATCACCTTGAGCCCTTCTCTAACACTTACACGCTTCTGAGGCACGTAAGCAGGCTCAGGAACATTGGTCACCGTTAGCAGAACACAAATTGGCATCAGCACTAACATCGTCGTACCAACCAATTCGAGCACAACCCCGCTACCTCCTAGACCGAAGAACAAAAGTGCGACTGCAGGCACTAACTGCGCCGAAAGCGAACCTAATGCATTAAAGATAGCTCGGCTACCTGTTACTTTGGAACGTTCCCTATAGTCCGTCGACAGCTCCGCTCCCCAGGCGTAGTAGGGGATTAGCATCATGGTAATGCCAAGAGACAACATGAAACTCCACAACGCTAGATGAAATCCGCCAGCGTCATCTCCCGGCATAAACAAATTATAAACCGACAACATCATTATGGGTGTTGCAGCGACAATCCATACACGCCTTCTGCCAAATCGCGACTTTGTATGGTCGCTCAGGTAACCCATCAAAGGGTCTGTAACAACATCACTCCACCTCACAAAGAACAATATACTTGCGACAATCGCGAGTGGCACCCCAACATCGCTTGCGTAATAGCGAGGAATAAACACGATGACCGGGAACAGGGACATCGCGATAGGCAAATCCGTGAGGCCGTAAAAGAACAAAGTCTTTTTATTTAAATCTACTGCATCAACCATATCTGACCCACTTTCTCGACTTAGTTCGCTTTTTGATACCCATGCTTTGCTTATGAATCATCCTGATCGGGCAGAGGATAGTGCACACCGGGTACACCTCCTTCTAGTGCTTGATACCAGTCGGGTCGAGGTTGTACCGGCTCGTACGTACTTGGCACCATCGGCGTATCTGTGTTCCACTCATGATGAATAGGAGGAATTTGGAAAGTGCCATTACTGGCATTAGTACCGCCATCGACTAACAAGTCAACACCAGTAATATAGCTTGCAAGATCGGAAGCAAGAAACAAAACGGCATTTGTTACTTCCTGAGCCTCACCAACTCGTCGCATCGGCGTTCTACTGGCTATCCAGCGATCTATCCCCATCGCTTCAAGCATGGGCCGGGTCATCTCTGTAACAATAAACCCCGGCGAAACAGAGTTAACCCTGACACCTCTGTCTGCCCATTCGCTACCCATCTGTAGCGTCATATTTCTCAAGCCACCTTTCGCGGCGGTATAGCCTATAACATTGTTCTCATTGCCGCCGCTGGCCATTATCGAACAAATATTAACGATGGACCCACGACCCCTTTGCAACATATGCCGACCACAATCACGGGCGAAGTAAAACGCGCCAGCCAGGTCAACGGACAAAATCCGATTAAAAGTCTCCGCATCAAATTGCTCTGCAGCAACACCCCTGGCATCGGCTATACCCGCGTTGTTGATTAGCACGTCAATTTGACCGTGGGCAGCGAGGCCAGCTTCGATGACAGATTGCACATCGCGCTCAATCGCGATGTCTCCAGGAACGACCGTAACCTTGCTGCCACTCTCTCGACATTTTTTTGCGACTGCTTGCAAAAGTTCTTCGCTACGCGCTGTTAGTATCAGGTCTGCGCCTGCCTCAGCGAAAGCATAGGCAAACTCTTCTCCTAAACCGTAGCTTGCACCAGTAATTAATGCGGTTTTTCCACCAAAATCGAACATCGGTTTTCCTCTGTTTTTTTTACGCTTTTCTTTTAGCCAACTTCGATTAGAGAGACGCAGTAGGATTCATAATCCTTGTTCCGGCACAATAACGAAGAAAAGTTAACAAAAAAAAAGCCGCTTGAAAGCGGCTTTTTCAGTACTTCACTAACTAACGGCTGTATGTAACTTCAAGCGCAAAAGTTCGAGGTGCGCCCCAACCTTGAAAACCTGCGTTTGGTCCGCCAAGGAACAAGGCCTGCTCCTTATACTCAGTATCAGACAAGTTCTTTCCATACAGAGAGAAACTCAACTGACTACCATTAGACAATTCCATATCATAGCCAACCTGCGCATCCCACAATCCATAGTTGCCTTCAAACAAACGATTGTCTGGCCCAGCGCCTGTGTTTACCAACAGGAAGTCTCCGACTCTCTTATATCCAGTATTTGCTCTGAACACGCCATCGCCCATCTGTCTCTGGTAAGCGACATTTAAGGCCATACTACGATCAGGCTGCCGAGAGTCACTACCGCCGCCTAGGTTTCTAATCGTTCCAGATGGCTCCGCACCAGCTGAGCAGCCATCAAGCACATCACACGTGAGCGTGAACGGGCCATTGTCAACGTCGATGGTGCCACCGTTCGCGGCAATCGTTAAGTTTTCGGTAATGTTCCAAGACGCCTCGAATTCAAAACCCTTCGACTCAGAAGTTCCACCATTGTTTATAATGGTGTTGGTGCCTGGGATCGATGCGGGAGGTAGTGTGATGATAGAAATGAACTGCCCCGATTCCCTTTCTAAGATGTAATAGGCGAGGTTAAATCTTAGGTTGCCATCCAACCAATCAGATTTTAGACCAAATTCAGTCTGCTCAGCGGTTTCTGGCAAGTAAGGCGCCGTATTGGCATTAACTGACCTAATGCTGAATCCACCGGAGCGAAACCCTTCACTGTATGTCGCATAGACTCTGGCATTATCTGAGAATGCATAATTTACAGAAGCAGTAGAAATCGTCTCCTGCCAGTCATCATCAACCGTATAACTTGCACCCGGTGTCTGAGGTGCATTAGTAAAGTCGTGCTCACTTTGTCCTGGCGCATCAAACGTGCCTGTTGAATGATCGATATACGAATTACGGCCAGACTTCTCCTCATCGATTCTTCTTACCCCAACCAAAAACTCAAGATTGTCTATCGGCCGCCAGGTTACCGAAGCGAAAAATGCCGATGACTCAACGTCCTCACCTGCAAACTGAGTACTCCTTTGATTAGGAAACTGGCAAAAAGACTCTCCAATCACAGGATTTGCTCTGAAGCCAATAGCAGCACAAGGCAAGACTTCTGCTGGGGGTAACCCAAGCGCTACG
>Ga0209251_1002489_pt1 | contig 12854 bp, 14 predicted proteins | sample SaaInlV_100m_DNA_6_FD_184665 | JGI IMG/M metagenome (GOLD analysis project Ga0209251, IMG submission 184665) | Marine microbial communities from expanding oxygen minimum zones in the Saanich Inlet - Saanich Inlet SI073_LV_10m_DNA (SPAdes) (version 2) | ecosystem: Environmental > Aquatic > Marine...
TCGATGCTGAATCAACCCAACGATCCCGAGTCCTGAACAAAGCTCCAGCTCAGCCCTGCACCAGGTCGATCACGCTGATCACCAGCCCCGTAGCCACGATCGGTGGGGACACCCAGCGCAACAACACCAGCAAGAAACGGCGCAAGGCAGGGGGAGTCGACGACTGAGCCAAATCGTCTGAGAAGCGGCGAGGCACCACCCAGCCGAGCAAAAGAGCCAACAGCAACCCCCCCAGGATCAGCAGCAAACCACCAAACACCGAGTCCATCCATCCCAAAACGCCCAGGGATGTTGCAGCGGGCAACCCCAGCACAAAGACGATGGCGGTAGAGACCCAAACGGCACGGGAGCGGGTCCAATTCAAGCGATCCATCAGGCACGCCACGGGCACCTCAAGCAGCGACACGGCCGATGTAATCGCGGCAAGAAAAGCCAATCCAAAAAACAACACCGCCACGAGTTGACCCGTAGCACCCAGGGAAGCCAAACCTGTGGGCAGGGCAATGAAGATCGTGCCAAGCGTGGACCCACTGATCACATCCTGAAGTCCAAAACTCATCACCACGGGGAAGGTGACCATGCCGGCCAACAGACCCACAGCCGTATCCATTCCCACCACGGCCACGGCCTCCCTGGGGAGGTGGGCGTCACGATCGAGGTAGGCGGAATAGGCCAAAATGCAGCCAATACCGGTGCCGATCGAGAAAAAGGCCTGAGTGAAGGCATTGCGAATCGTGGTGAGATTCGTGAGTTGAGCGCTATCCCATCGCAGCAAGAAGGTCCGGTAGCCCTCTCCCGCACCATCCAGACCAGCGGCCCAGATGGCCAGGCCGATTAATAGAGCAAAGAGCAGCGGCAAACCCCAGCGGGATAACCGCTCGATGCCACCTCGCACGCCTGCCGCCACCACAGCGGCCGTGAGCACCAGGCTCACCAACTGACCGAGCAGGGCGGCACGGCCACCACTTAGGCCTGCAAAAAAGGCTTCGGCTTCACCGATATCTGCAGGGAGGCCTTGGGTTAGAGCCTGAATCAAGGTCACCCCAGTCCAGCCCATCAACACGGCGTAAAACGCCAAAATCCCGCAGGAAGCCAGCACAAAGAGCCAACCCATCGGTTGCCAACGCTTGCCAGCGGCCGTGACCGGAGCCAGCAGCGGGCTATGGCCCGTGCTGCGACCCAGCACCATTTCCGCCACCAACACCGGCAGACAGACCACCAAAACAATCAAGAGGTACAGGAACAAAAACGCTCCGCCTCCACCCTGGGACGCGCGGTAGGCAAACCCCCAGAGATTGCCCAAACCAACGGCACTACCGGCCGCCGCCAGCACAAATCCGAAGCCAGACCGCCAGTGCTCCTTGATCGCCATTGCGCGGTGGTGTTCCAAAGCTCTAAATCAGCTTGCCAGCGATTGAGCACCCTGGTGCGGGAGACTGTTGAAAACGACTGGAACCGCATGAAAGCCATCAGCGTGCTGGGTTCCACGGGGTCGATCGGTACGCAAACTCTGCAAATCGTCGACGACTTTCCAGACCAGTTCCGCGTCGTAGCGCTGACGGCAGGCCGAAATTTGGCCTTACTCGTTGAGCAGATCCAGCGGCATCAGCCCGAGCTGGTGGCCTTGGCCGATGAAGCCTTGCTGCCGGAATTGAAGCAGCGCTTAAACGCCCTTGATCCCTCCGACCGCCCCGCTCAATCTCCCCAACTGGTGGGGGGAGCTGATGGTTTGGAGGTGGCCGCTTCTTGGAGTAGTGCCGACCTCGTGGTCACAGGAATTGTGGGCTGCGCCGGCCTACTGCCAACCCTGGCAGCGGTTCGAGCTGGCAAGGATCTGGCTTTGGCCAATAAGGAAACACTGATTGCAGCAGGCCCCGTTGTGTTGCCGGAGCTGAAAAAAAGCGGCAGCCGCTTGTTGCCAGCGGATTCAGAACACTCCGCCATTTTTCAATGCCTGCAAGGCACCCCATGGGCGGACACCGCTCGCCTCTCCACCGGCGTACCGACCCCTGGGCTGCGACGCATCCAACTCACCGCATCGGGTGGCGCATTCCGCGATTGGAACGCCGCAGACCTTGAAAAAGCCACGGTTGCCGATGCCACGAGCCATCCCAACTGGAGTATGGGCCGCAAAATCACGGTTGATTCCGCCTCATTGATGAACAAGGGCCTCGAGGTGATCGAAGCCCATTACTTATTCGGGCTGGATTACGACCACATCGAAATCGTGATTCACCCCCAGAGCATCATCCACTCGATGGTGGAGATGGCCGATTCCTCGGTGTTGGCGCAACTGGGCTGGCCTGATATGAAACTGCCCATCCTGTATTGCCTCAGCTGGCCGTCCCGCCTGGAAACACCCTGGCGTCGCCTTGATCTCACTGAAGTTGGACAACTCAGCTTCCGAGCACCCGATCCCAAGAAATACCCATGCATGGACTTGGCCTATGCCGCGGGCCGAGCAGGAGGGACGATGCCCGCTGTGATGAATGCCGCCAATGAAGAAGCCGTGGCCCAGTTCCTGGAAGAACGCATCCACTTCCTTGATATTCCTGAGGTGATCGAAGCGGCCTGCGAACGCCACAAACCCGATCTGATGGCCCATCCACAGCTGGATGATGTGCTGAACGTGGACCAGTGGGCACGAATGGCGGTGCGGGAACAGGTGAGCCGTGGCACCACGCGAATTCCAGTCCCCGCCATCGCGGCATGACTGCAGACAAAATCAGTCATCACCTCCTGCTGTGCGCCACCCCCAGCAAGGCCAAATGCTGCGATCCCGAATTGGGCGCAGCCACTTGGAATGCTTTGAAGCAGGGTGTCAAACGCCTTGGGCTCGAAGCCGCGTCGCGCCCTGAAGGACTGGTGTTGCGCACCAAAGCCGATTGTTTACGAATCTGCGAACGAGGCCCCATCCTGCTGATTTGGCCCGATGGCACCTGGTATGGAGAGGTGACTCCAGACCGGATTGAGCGCATCCTCACCGAACACGTGATCGGCGGACAACCGATCGAGGAATGGCTGATTCAACGATCGACGATGGACCCCAACCAGGCGGCGGCGAGCTGATCACCCCAACAGCCAGCTCGACCGTGAAAACCGTTGTGCCCGCCTCTCTGGGTGAACTGCAATCCAATGGGGCTCGTGGCCTTTAAAGCATCAGCCAAGCTGAGAGCCGCTGAGGCTGGCACCCAGGGATCATCCAAAGCTTGAAGCAACAAGGTGGGCGGCAGCTTGTCTTGCCCGGCGATGAGATGGAGCAACGGTGAGGCCTCCCGGTAATAAGCCTCCACATCCTCAAAACCCCAACGCGGTGCCGTCACGGCGGTATCAAAGGCACGAATCGTGCGCGGTGCTGAATCACCGCTGAGGTCCTGCAGCTCTTTGGCACTGACGCCAAAGGGATCGGCAAGGGTCTGACGTACCAAACGCTTGAGCAGCCAACGTTGATAGACGCGATTGCGGGGGCGCTGAATCGATGCACTGCAATCGGCGAGATCCAGGGGACTGCTCGCACAAAAGAGCCCATCCAGAACTCTGGGCACACTGAGGCAGGCGTTGAGCAACATCGTTCCCCCCAGTGAAATGCCAGCACCCAACAACGGACGATCACCGGCCAATTCACGGGCACGGGCAATCACCGGCAGGAGATCGCTATTGCAGCGGGCCGCATAGGTGCCACCGGCAAACTCTCGACCAGGATCCGCGCCCCTCAGATTGAGACGCAGCACTGCAAATCCTGCTGATTGCAGACGCAGCCCCATCCGCCGCAGCCCTTCTCGAGCACTCGACCCTCCCAAGCCATGCAGCAACAACACCAGGCCACGGGGCTCCCGATTCGGTTGATCCAAAAGGGCCAAGAGTTGACCTGCTTTCGCCGCACCCGTTGGCAGCGCAGGCACATCCACCAGCACCCGATGACCCGTCTCAGCGGGGAGATCCACGGGGCGAAGGGTGTCTCGCAACGTTTGCAGATCACCCCCAAACCAGGGAAAACGCTGCTGAAACGACGAAACCCCCAGCTGCTTCAACAGCTGAGGGTCATTCGACACCCGAGAGGGATGGTCAGTCACTACTTGCCAACGCCTAGATCCTTGAGTTCCACAAGCAGATCTCCCAGAACCTTTTTGGCATCGCCAAACACCATGGAGGTGTTGGCAAGATCAAATAGATCATTCTTGATCCCGGAATATCCAGCACTCATGCCTCGCTTCACCACAAACACCGTGCGGGCTTGCTGGACGTCCAGCACAGGCATGCCGTACAACGGCGACGTGGGATCGGTCTTGGCCTGGGGATTCACTACATCGTTGGCTCCCAACACCAACACCACATCGGTGGCCGGGAACTCAGGATTAATCACATCCATTTCTTTGAGCTGCTCGTAGGGCACATCGGCCTCGGCGAGCAGAACATTCATGTGCCCTGGCATTCGGCCAGCCACGGGGTGAATCGCGTAGGTGACATCGATACCCGCGGCCTCAAGGGAACGGGTCACCTCACGCAATGTGTGCTGGGCTTGGGCCACGGCGAGTCCGTAGCCAGGAACAATGATCACCCTTTCTGCAGCCTCAAGGGTGAGGGCGCACTCTTCAACACTGCAGCTGGTGATGTTGGTGTATTCGCCACCACCACCACTCGAGCTGGAGCCCGCTCCAAGCGCTCCACCAAACAGCACCGACACCAGGGAACGGTTCATGCCGTTGCACATCACCTGGGTAAGGATCAAACCTGCAGCTCCCACCATGGCTCCCGCCACAACCAGCAATTGGCTGCCGACGACGAAACCTGCTGCTGCTGCTGCAACACCGGAATAGCTGTTCAGCAGAGAGATCACCACAGGCATATCAGCACCACCAATCGGCAGGGTGACGCCAATGCCCAACAAACTGGAGGCCACCACCAACAGCCACAGGCCCGTAGCACCACCGGTGGTCCGCACCATTTCGATGGCACCCACCAAAGCCGCCACGGCCAAGGCAATATTCACGACGTGGCGCAGCCGGCTTTGCATCCAGGGCGGCGTTGACAGCCAGCCCTGCAACTTGGCCATCGCCACAATCGATCCGGTGAAGGTGATTGAGCCCACGAAGACCGACACAACAATCGACACCAGCGCGACGGGTCCTGTCGCATCGAGAGCAATCGGTTCCAAAGCTGCAGCCAAGGCCACGAGTAACGACGACATACCACCACAACCGTTGAACAACGCGACGGTCTCTGGCATCGACGTCATCGGGACCCGCTGGGCCGTAATCACCCCGAGAACACCACCGACGATGCTTCCACCAACGATCCAAGCCCAAGCTTGGGTATCGAACGTTGGTACCCCGACGTAATTCACCAGAAGGCCGACCACCGCCAAGCCCATTGCCACCGCCGCCAATTGGTTCGCCCCTCGGGCAGACCGGACTTTCGATAGGCCCTTAATGCCTAAAGCCAACAACAGAACAGCGACAAGATCGATCGCGTACTTGAGATAGTCAGTCATCAACGGTTCTCCTTGCGTGCGGGCTTACGGCTGAACATCGCCAGCATTCGATCCGTGACGAGAAAGCCACCGATCACATTGAACAGGGCAAAACCCAGAGAGATCGAGCCGAGCACCAACAGGGTTGTATTGCCATCGGCCTTAATGATTGCGGTGAGGGCCGCCAAAACGGTGATACCCGAGATGGCGTTAGCACCACTCATCAACGGTGTATGCAGCGTGGGTGGAACTTTCCCGATCAGTTCAAGACCAAGAAGGCTGCCCAAGAGCAACACCCATAAAAATTCGACAAAAGAGGATTCCATTAGTTGGCTCCTGGGGTGAGAACGTCGCCGCGGCGGATCGTGCCGTCCTGAGCAATCAAACAACCGGCAATCAATTCATCCTCTAGGTCCAAACTGAACTCGCCATCCTTCATGGTGGGCTCCAGTAGAGCCACAAGGTTGCGGGCGTACAACGCGCTGGCGTGGTTGGGAACCGTGCAGGGCAAATCATTCCCCCCGATCAACTTCACCCCTTTGCGGTCCACGGTCTGCCCGGGGACCGTATCCGCACAATTGCCACCCTGTGCCACCGCTAAATCAACAACAACGGCACCTGGGCGCATGCGATCCAACATGTCTTCACTGATCAAACGAGGAGCACGGCGCCCCGGAACCTGGGCGGTACAGATGGCTACATCCGCCTCGGCCAATTGATCGGACAATTGCTGACGCTGAGCAGCGAGAAAAGCGTCGGAGGCTTGCTTGGCGTAGCCACCGGATTCGGCAGGCTTGTCGTCCGTTTGTGGCGGCTCGATAAAGCGAGCGCCAAGGGATTCCACCTGTTCCTTCACGGCAGGCCGAATATCACTGACGTAGACCACCGCTCCAAGACGACGGGCCGTAGCCACCGCCTGTAATCCAGCAACACCAGCGCCAAGAATCACCACCTTGGCTGGCTGCACCGTGCCAGCAGCGGTCATCAGCATCGGGAAGTATCGATCCAATGCGGACGATGCCAGTAGCACCGATTTGTATCCAGCGATATTCGCTTGGGATGAAAGCGCATCAGCCGACTGAGCACGGCTGATTCTTGGCAGCAGCTCAAGGGCCATGGCCGAAAGGCCAGCCTGTTGAAGGGTCGTTGCCAACGCCGCATTGGCATAAGGCGCCATAAGACCCACCACCAGTGCCCCCTGATGCAGACAACGCAAGTTGTCCGACGACGGCGGCTGCACGCAGAGGAGGATGTCTGCCTGAGACCAGGAGTTGGCATCTCCAACCGCAACCAACGTTGCACCCTGATCGGAATAGGCGGCGTCTAAGTAACCCGACGCCACACCGGCGCCGCACTCAACAGAGACCGAACATCCGAGCGAAATAAATTTTTTGACCGTGTCGGGCGTTGCCGCGATCCGGGTTTCCCCCGGTGTCGACTCCACCGGTATTAGAAGTCTGGGCAAGGCGAATACATCCACCGACCCAATCAAGATTACGAGGTCATCATCTTGAGATCCGCAGGATTGTTGAAGAACGAGGACGAAAGCCGCTGGTGTGGCTAATTGAAAAGCAACATCTCGTGGTTTGTATGGGTCTCACCGCAATCGAATGTCCAGATGGCGTTTGCCACAGCCACCACGGTGGTCATGCGGTGGAACGTGAAACGATGAAATCCACCCTGCAGGACCACGGCAGGGACTGGTGCGAACGCCTGGCTGAGCGGATTTATGAGATGTCGGTCGACACGTTCTCCCAGAGCGTGATGCCCAGCCTGCACGCATCGGGCTGGCAGCGTCGCCATCTGGACTGGGAGTTCAAACTCGCCGAGAACGACTCCGAACCCGATCAAACCCTGGTGGACGGCATCATTAATGCCACCGAGAGCTTCCTGCGCAGCAGTGAAGTGCATCGCTTGTTCATCCAAGAGCTTGTTCAGGGCACGTTTGCCGAAGCGAGTGAAGACGAACTCCGTGTCCAAGCGGTTCGCACCCTCGTCGAAAAAGAACTGCTCGCGATGCTTGAAGAGAGGCGCCCTGAACTGCTCGACCGTGTCGCCCACCAGATCATGGACACCGCTAATGGGGACTTCGAGGCCGCCCGTCACGCCACAGAAGATGCTCTAGATGAAGTGGAACGTTTGGTGTTGAACCACGCCGACGCCCTTTAATTCCGTTTTGATCGGCCGTTTTCCCTAAACAAAACGGCCACAAGTCCTGCTATCCAATCAAGAGGACAAGGCCCTAACGAGCCAGGGTCCTGACTGGCCCGATGCGGTGCGAAAGCCGTTCGAAATCGTTAAAAAGACACATCTTCCACAGGAACACCATCAGCGCCTGCAGCTTCAATCTTCCGACGCACTCCGGATCAGCTTCGATCCAACCGCGTGAATGGCAGCAACAGCTCATCCAGTTGTTGCGCCGCCGATTGGATCAACTTTCAAGCGGTTCCCTGGCTGCTGAACAACGCGACATTCTTGTCTTTGCTGGACCAGGAGCAGGCAAAACCCTCGGTGCACTGCTGGGTTTTTGCAGCATGCGACGAGACGGACACTTCGATCGGTTTGTGGTGTTCTGCCATCGAACATCAATCCTGGGGCAGTGGAAACAAGCAGCGGTTGGGCTCGGTTTATGCCTGGAGGAATGGCCCTGCACGGAAGCTGCGGCGAAAGCTGCTGATGGCCTGTTGGTGACCTATCAGGGAGCTGGCCGACAGCTCAAATCACTGGAGGAGCAACTCGGTCAGCTTCAAGCTGACCGCTGCTTAGCGATTGCCGATGAGGCACACCACTTGGGGCTGGATCCCGATGACCCCAAAGCACCCGCATGGGGACAAACGTTTCAAGCGCTGACCAAAGCATTCAAGTTGCGAGTTGGACTAACCGGAACACCATTCCGCGCCGACAACCTTGGTTTCTGCGCAGCCCGGCGCATTCGTGTTGTTCAAGACGGCATGGTGATGGAGCAAATACGTCCAGATCTATGCGTTGAACCAAGGGAACTCATCGCCGCTGGAGACGTGCGCCCCCTCGAATTTCGCTTTCAAGACGGATGGGTGGAGCACAGCCGCGAAGGAATGCCCGATCGCGACGTGTCACCTTTGTCGGCAGAACATCGGGAAAGCTGGCGAGCCCGTAACCTCCGCCGCGCCATTCGCTTGTCCGATAGCAGCAGCATCGGTCAACAAGTGTTGCTGCGAGCGCAACGCAAGTTGACTGACTTACGCCAAAGCCATCCTGATGCTGCGGGACTTGTCATCGCCAGGGATATTGATCACGCGGAAGCAATCGCCACGCTGCTCAAAGAAGACGGGCATCGCGTGGAACTCGTGCATTCGCAAAGCCCACAGGCAGCAGAGCGTCTCAATGGATTTCAACGCGGCACGGCCGACTGGCTGGTCAGCATCGATATGTGTGCTGAGGGTTTTGATGCGCCACGACTGAGAGTGGTGGCTTACCTCACCACCGTGGTCACCCGCAGCCGGTTTGTTCAAGGCATCACTCGGGCGGTTCGAATGACGGCAACCCTTGCGGCAACGGAGACAATCCCACGCTCACCTTCCTTTGTTTTTGCTCCAGCCGACCCGCTCCTGATGCAATACGCCCGTTCGTGGTCGATCGCGGAGCCCTATGTCTTACGACCCCGCGAGGATGCCGAGGCCGATGACCTGATCAATGGTGGGAACTGGCGTGGTCCCAGCCTGCCCATGGAAGCTGTGGAAGATGGGGCAGGGAATGTGATCCGCCTCAAGACACCAGAACTTCCTTTGTTTTTGCAGCAGTAATTACAGCTTTCGCGAGAGAAAAATGCGAAGTTTTAGGCATGAGGGCCACGATTTAGCCCTTCGATCAACCAAATTGACGCACAACGCGGAGGTTGTCATGGATGCTGCGATGGAACGCCGAGTCAATGTTGCTACCAATTGGGCTACGACTCGGGTCGCTTACTTAGACAAAGATGAGCGCTATGAAGACAGTTATGCCATTACCCAAGAATTTCGAGAGTGGATTACTTGCATTGGCGAAAACGTTTCCATGCTCAATAACACCATCTTGAGTCCGCCGACCGATTCAAAAAAACCGGGAGGCCGCAACGACCACCTTTCAAACGATTATCAGCTCGAAATTTAAGGGTTTATTTATTTCTAAGTGGTGTAGCAAATACGGCTTTTACCCAACGCGCAAATCATCATTCGGGCTTTAGATTTAACTCATAGTGATTCCGCATAAGGGCATGGTTTCTGGTGGGACTGAGTCGATTGAAAATCTTGTAATTGTTGGTTCAGGACCAGCTGGCTACACGGCAGCCATCTACGCAGCACGAGCCAATCTTCAGCCCATCTTGGTCACAGGCTTTCAGCGAGGAGGCATTCCTGGCGGGCAACTGATGACCACCACCCACGTCGAGAACTTTCCTGGATTTCCAGATGGAGTGCTGGGCCCGGATTTGATGGATTTGATGAAAGCTCAAGCGGTGCGCTGGGGTACCCACTTACTAGAGGCCGATGCAGATTCCATCGATCTCAGCAAACGTCCATTTCAAATCGAAGTTGAAGGGGAAATCATCCGATCCCATTCCCTTGTGATTGCGACGGGTGCCAGTGCCAACCGCTTGGGATTGCCCTCAGAAGAGCGATTTTGGAGCCGTGGTATCAGCGCATGTGCCATTTGCGATGGTGCAACCCCCCAATTCCGCAACGCCGAACTCGCTGTGGTCGGTGGCGGTGATTCCGCCTGCGAAGAGGCTGTCTATCTCACGAAATATGGCAGCCACGTGCATCTCATCGTGCGTTCAGAACGGTTGCGGGCCAGTGCCGCCATGGCCGACCGTGTGCTTGCCAACCCAGCTATCACGGTGCATTGGAACAGTGAAATTGCCGATGTGAGCGGCGAAGAGTGGATGGAAACGCTCAGCTTGCGCGATCGCATCAATGATTCAACAACCGACTTAGCCGTCAAAGGTCTGTTTTACGCGATTGGTCATACACCCAATACCGAGCTGTTGAAAGATCAAATAGACCTCGACAGCAAGGCTTACATCGCCACAGAATCAGGCCGACCAGAAACCTCCATTGATGGCGTCTTTGCCGCTGGAGATGTAGCTGATGCCGAGTGGAGACAAGGGATAACAGCTGCTGGCAGCGGCTGTAAAGCTGCATTAGCCGCCGAGCGTTGGCTCAGCCATCACGACTTAGCCACCCGAATGAAACGGGACAACGTTGAGCCGGCCAAGGCGGAGCGGCCGGTCAACGTGGATGTCACCACGGAAGCCACTTACAGCGCTGAAGGGCTTTGGCAAAAAGGCGGTTATGCCCTACGCAAGCTGTATCACGACAGCAACAAACCGCTCATGGTTGTTTACACCTCACCGAGCTGTGGTCCTTGCCACGTGTTGAAGCCTCAGCTTCAACGGGTGATCAATGAGCTCGACGGCGCCGCCCAGGCAATCGTGATTGACATCGAATCCGATCAAGAGATTGCCGAGCAGGCAGGCGTAAGCGGAACACCAACCATTCAATTGTTTCACCACAAAGAAATGGTGAAGCAATGGCGCGGCGTCAAACAACGCAGTGAGTTCAAACAGGCTATTGAAGCCCTGATCCGTTAGGGCAACAGCGATCCAACAACCAAAACCGATCAGCGACGGCGCGGACCACCCGGGCGATTACCGCCTGGACGTCCACCGGGCGCTCCGGCGTTGCGCTCGCGATATGTGATCCGTCCACGGGTGAGGTCGTAGGGGCTGATTTCGACCAGCACTTTGTCGCCCGCCAATAATTTGATTCGAAATTTGGTCAGCTTTCCAGCGGCTCGACACAGACACTGGTGACCAGCAGGCTGCTCGAGCGTGACCAGATAGAACCCATTGCCCTGTTCCTTCTCGATCACACCCGAGGTTTCGATCATGCGCTAGTGAGGTATGCAACCTGTATTACCTCCCACTTTAGGTGGGCGCATGCAGAGCCCAGCCGCAAATTTTTCCCTTTAAGGTCAACGACCAGTGAAATCAAATCGATGATGCTCCCTCCCCTAACCCTCGATTTGGGCTTGCTGCTGATCTGCATCGGAGCCGTCAACCTCTGGCGTGCGCGCCAAGGCGATGCCCAATAGCCCAAGATTCTTAGACGCAATCGACATTTAGCCTGGCCTCAACCAAAGCCGATCTACTCAAAATCGAGAGCATCAATAAAAAGTTGATTTTTTGATTGAGCTAATCTTAATTATTTAAGCCTAAAGATTACTATTGGTCTCTATCTCCAAGAGAGCCAAGGGCTCTTTAATTTTGGCGACTTTGTTGCTCCATAAACCATACGGTGTCCTTAGTCAGTTCACTACAGAAGACAACAGCCGCTGGAGTTGCCTGCGAGATTTTGTAGACATACCTGGTGTCTATGCGGCCGGTCGTCTAGACGCCGACAGTGAAGGGCTCCTTGTACTCACCAGCAATGGACGCCTCCAACAACAATTAACGAATCCTTGTTTCGGTCATTGGCGAACCTATTGGGTTCAAGTCGAGGGATCTCCCAATCCCGATCAACTACAACAACTTCGCGACGGTGTCACCGTGCAGGGCTACCGCACACGTCCTGCCAAAGCTGAATGGCTGAAAGCTGAAAGCATCCCAACAATCGGAGAGCGCACACCACCGATTCGCTACCGCGCGGCAATACCAACCCACTGGCTGGAACTCTCCCTCCAGGAAGGCAAAAATCGTCAGGTGCGCCGGATGACAGCAGCAGTGGGACTACCCACTCTTCGATTGATTCGATCCAAAATCGACCTAATGGATGGGGACACTCCGCTAGATCTGGCAGGACTAAAACCCGGAGAATGGCGTGCAGTGACCAAGACAGAAGAGGGTCGCCTCATGCAGCTGCTTAAGGGCAGCAACCCGAAGAACCAGGCAGGTCGCCGACGAGGGTAACGGCCCGAAATTCAATTCCTTCAAGCTTCCGCCATGGATCCACACTGCGGTCGGTGTAATGCACCTGCTCAAAGCCAAGACGACGGAAGGACTCGAGAAAACTGGCTTCTTCCCAAGCACCACTAATGCAGCCGCTCCAAAGGTCTGGATCCTCCTGAAGATGCTGGGGCACAACTTGATCGCAAACAATGTCGCTGATGGCAACACGACCACCAGGGGCAAGAACGCGTCGAATGTTGGCCAAAAGCCGCTCTCGATCGGAAGGATTCACCAAATTGAGAACGCAATTACTTAAAACAACATCAACGCTCGCATCAGCAACAAGGGGGGTTCCATCACTGGTGAGGGCATCAAGCGCCTCAATGGATCCATCAACGAATTGAACATTGGCGTAGCCAATGGCATCAGCAACTTGCGCAGCCGCACCTCGGGACAGGGCGAGCATGTCGACGTTGCGGTCGA
>Ga0209251_1002491_pt1 | contig 12854 bp, 5 predicted proteins | sample SaaInlV_100m_DNA_6_FD_184665 | JGI IMG/M metagenome (GOLD analysis project Ga0209251, IMG submission 184665) | Marine microbial communities from expanding oxygen minimum zones in the Saanich Inlet - Saanich Inlet SI073_LV_10m_DNA (SPAdes) (version 2) | ecosystem: Environmental > Aquatic > Marine...
TCTCGTGTGCGTTTTCGAAATCAATCACCGCCTCGGTCGTCGGATGCTTCGTGTACGTGATGAGCATCGCGCCCGCCATCGCGGTGCGCATCACGCAACCCAACGGCGGTTCCGCGTGGCTCGCGGTGTGCTTGTTGCCGGGCTCCTCCATCAACCAGTGGGGGGACATATTAGCAAGACTGGAGCTCGCCAAAGCCGGCATTACGTTCGCCAGCGCGGGTGAGAACGTCAATCGAGACGGCACGTTCACCGCGTGGGCGGTGATCGGGATGACGTTTCTCGATTGCGTGCTCTTCGCGTTCGCGACGTGGTATTTGGATAAGACGTGGCCGAAAGAATACGGCGTGCGTCTCCAGCCGTGGTTCTTATTCACGAAGAAGTACTGGTTCCCGAACGCGGCGTCTCCGTTTTCGGACGTCTCCGACGCCGGCTCCGTGGACGTCGAGGAGAGCGGCGAGACGTTCGAGAAGTTACCGCCGGAGGCTTTGAGAAACGCCAGCGTCAAGATTCGCGGCTTGAAGAAAACCTTCGACAACGGCGTCATGGCGGTGGACGACTTGTCCGTGACGTTTGTCCCGGGACAAGTCTCCGCGTTGCTCGGGCACAACGGCGCGGGAAAGACCACCACTATTTCCATGCTCACCGGCATGCTCGACGTGACGGGCGGTGACGCGTTCATCAACAACCGAAGCATCAAGACGGACATGCCCGCGATTCGCGCGAGTTTAGGCATATGCCCGCAGTTCGACGTCCTGTGGCCGATGATGACGGTGCGCGAGCACCTCACGCTGTACGCGGCGTTCGGCGGGATGAAATCGGAGGAGACGAAACGTGCGGTGGTGGACGCCGTGGCGGAGGTGGCGCTGTTGGAGAAGTTGGACGTCCCCACCGGTAACTTAAGCGGCGGGCAGAAACGTAAGCTCTCGTTGGCCATCGCGTTCGTCACCAGACCGGACGTCGTGTTTCTGGACGAGCCGACGTCGGGGATGGACCCGTACTCCCGGCGGTTCACGTGGGAGGTGATTCGCCGCCGCGCGGCGACGAGCTCGATCATGCTCACCACGCACTTTTTGGACGAGGCGGACTTACTGTGCGACCGCATCGCCATCATGAGCGCGGGGAAGCTGGCGTGCGTCGGGAGCCCGCTGTTCCTGAAGAACAGGTACGGCACCGGGTACACCCTGACGCTCGCGCGCGCCTCCTCCAACCCGAACGGCGGCGCCGACGCGATCTTGTCCGTCGTGAAATCGCACCTCCCCGGCGCCGTCGTGACGAGCGACGTCGGCGCCGAGCTGGCGGTGATGCTCCCTTCGGAGGGCAGCGGGAAGTTCGCGTCGTTGTTTAAGGAGCTGGACGGAGCGATCAACAGCGCGGGCTTCGCGTCGTACGGCATAAGCTGCACGACGCTGGAGGAGGTGTTCCTGAGCATCGCGCGCGGCGGCGTCGGCGGCGGCGCCGCGAGTCGGCGTATGTCGTTGGACGGAAAGAACGCGAAGATGGTCGACGACGGCGCGGTTGATGGCGACTCCGCCGACGGAACGCCTCTGATGGACGACGACCACGATGCCATCGCCGAGGCGGACGAGGATTTAAGACGGGGGTACGTCAAGGGTCGCGCGTTGCTCGCGCGGCAGGCGCGCGGCTTGCTCTGGAAGCGGTACCTCAACTGGCGTCGGGACGCGTGGTCCGTGCTGATCCAGATCGTGGTTCCCGTGCTGTTCTTCGTGTTGGCGCTCGTGCTCGCCGGCTTGGATTACTCGGAGGACCTGACGTTCGTGCCCATCGACGTGAGCCGCGCGAACCTGCTCGGGAACACGCCCACCGTGACCAGCGCGGACAGCTCAGACGCCGGCGTCGCAGACGTGCTCTCGCGCTGGCCCGAGAAGGACATTCAAATTCAACCGACGCACGCGCCGTCGCTCGGGTGCGAGTGTAACTGCCCGCAGGCTGACCAGCCCCCCGTGTTTTTCCCGGCGGAGTGCTGCGCGTACGACTTCGAAGCCGCGAATGTCTCCATGCACGCCTCCATCGAGGGCGGCGGTTTCGACAGTAACGGCGATTCCGATTCCGACGAAGACGGAGCCGACGAGAATTACGCCTCCAAAATCTTCGCCGTGTACTCGTGGTGCCAGGCTGCGGTCGTGCCGACCTACCCGAAGGGCGCGCAGTGCGCTTCGACGCCGCGCCTGGGGATGGACGTCGCGCCGGCGTGCTTGGCCAACGCGGACGACTCGTTCGACGCGTACCTGTGGCAGAGCAGCGAGGGCCGAGGTACGGTGTGCAAGGACCAGAAGACGGTTTTCTGCGACGCGATGCGCGTCGAGTCGTACGACGTCGCGACGGGGAAGTACGCGCACGAGCTGTACGCGCACCAGACGGCGTACCACTCGCTATGGGCGACGTCTCAGTCGGCGAACGCAGCGATTTTGCGCGCGCGTGTGAACGACGACGCCGCCGATTTCGCGTCGCGCGTCGAGTGGTTTCCGAAATTGGAAACCTACGAGGACGGGGACATCGTGAACCAGCCGAACGACTCGACGTTCATCACGTCTCTGTTCGTGGTGATGGGCGCCGCCGTCCTGACGAGCTCCGTGGTTGTGTTCCCCGTGTACGAGCGGCGGAACAACAGCAAGCACTTACAGATGGTCTCCGGCGTGGACAAGGCGGTGTACTGGCTGTGCCACTGGTTCGCCGACCTCGTACAGATGTGTGGTCCGATGGCTGCCATCATGATCATCTTCGCCGCGTTCGACATCGAGCAGTACCGCGGTGAGCTCGGCGGCGTGTTCGTTTTGCTCCTCTGCTTCGTTTGCTCGTCCATCACGTACACGCACCTGCTCGGCTTTTACTTCGCGAACGAGTTTTACGCCTTCGTCGGTTTGGTCGGCGCGAAGATGTTTTTAGGGCTCGTCTCCGCCTCCGCGGGGATGGTCGTGCAGGCGATCAAGGACCTGAACGACGACACGAAGATCGCCAACGACGTGCTGAGCAAACTTTTACCGCTGATCATCCCGCACTACTCCTTCGGCAAAGGGCTGTACGACATCGGGCAGAACAAGCTCAACGGCGCGCGACTGGCGTTTGACGCGGCGACGATGACGGTGAGACCCGTCGGGCGGAAAGACTGGTGGGACAAAGACGTCGTCGGGGACGACATCGGTTTCCTCGTCGGCCTCGGCGTCTTTTACGGTCTCGTCATCTTATTCGCGGAGGTGTTCGAAGGCAGAGTCTCGAGTATAACCGCGCGACTCGGCGCGTTGGACCCGTACGCGCTCGTCTCGAAAAACGCGAGGGAGACGGCGCGCGCCCTCCGCGAGGAGGAGGACGCGCGCGACGCCGCCGCCGAGGACGAGGACGTCGCCGCCGAACGCGCGCGCGTGCGCGAGATGTCTTTGAGCGGCTTCGACCCGACCACGCGCGACGGCGTGATTCTCGAGTCGCTGAGCAAAACCTTCGGCGGCGGCGCCAAGGCGAAAAGAGCGGTGCGCGACGTGTCCGTGGGCATGCCCCGCGGGCAGTGCTTCGGCTTGCTCGGCATCAACGGCGCTGGTAAGACGAGCACGTTCCGCATGATCACCGGCGAGTTCGCGCCGACGTTTGGTGACACGAAAGTCCTGAGCACTTCCGGCGGTAAGCGCGAGTACGTCAGCGTCGGTGCCGAGTTGAGTCGCGCGAGACGCGCGATGGGGTATTGTCCCCAGTTTGACGGCTTGCAACCGAACATGACCGGCCGCGAGCATTTACTGTTTTACGCGCAGGTTCGCGGCGTGCCGGACGACCGCGTCGACGCCGTCGTGGACGCGCTCATCGACAAGATGGCTCTGCGCAAGTACTGCGAGAAGCAGGCGGGGACGTACAGCGGCGGGAACAAGCGTAAGCTTTCCGTTGCCATCGCGCTGGTGGGCGAGCCGAGCGTGGTGTTGCTGGACGAACCCAGCACGGGCATGGACCCCGAAGCGAGGCGGTTCATGTGGGACGTGATCAGCGCCAGCACGCGAGGACGCACCATCGTGTTGACGTCGCACTCCATGGAGGAGTGCGAGGCGCTGTGCAACCGCATCGGGATCATGGTCGGCGGGCGCTTCAGTTGTCTCGGCTCGTTGCAGCACCTCAAGAACCGGTTCAGCGAGGGGTACTCCATCGACCTGCGGTTTCAGCCGGGCAGAGGCGCCGCCGTCGCAGACGCGGTCGCGGCGGCGAACCTCCCCGGGTTGGAGATCGTCGAGACGCACCCCACGGAGCTCAAGCTCCGCGCCAAACAAGAAGGCACGGCGCTGTGGCGTCTGTTCGACGTCGTGGAGAAGCTGCGTAACGCGCCCGCGCCGCCGGTGGCGGCGGTGGTGAACGTCTCGAGCGAGAACGACGGCGAGGCGACGGGTTACCCGTCGAACGACGCCCCCGTCGCGGGGGGCTCGCTCGTGGACGAGTACTCCGTCTCGCAGACGACGCTCGAGCAGGTTTTCGTGCGCTTCGCGTCCAAGCAGAACGAGGAGACGGGCGCCGCGCCTGGTCTCGCCGGCGGGTACCAGGGCGCGATGATGGACGACGCGCCGCCTCCGCGGAAGAAACCGGGGTGCTGCTTCCAGGTGTGCTGCTGCGGCTGCTGCTGCCCGTGACGCCGTTCCGACGCCGCTCTTCGGAACGCGAAAGGAAAGATGCTTTTGACTAAACACGCCGGAGCGGACCGTGTGAATAACGCGCCGACGACGTGCGCCGCGAAGGTTTCGGTCTCCGCGCGCTTCCGTGAAAGGAAGAGACGCGCTCCCGACGCCTTCGGCGCGTCGTCGTCGGAGGATGAAAAGATGTTCATAAAATAAAGACGAAAGCCATGAAGGTTTCGGTCTCCGCGCGCTTCCGTGAAAGGAAGAGACGCGCTCCCGACGCCTTTTGCTTTGGCGTCGGAGGAGCCTCCGACGAAAAGATGTGCATAAAATACCTTCTTTTAAAAACTCGCGACTCGCGACGCCTCACGCCCCCGCGACGGTTCTCGTCTCCCGCCACGCCGCGAGCTTCTCGAAGACGTTACGCGGCGCGCCGTCCACCAGGAAGCGCGCCGCGGCGTCTCCGGACGCGAAAGCGCTTTCGATCGATTTCTCTCCGACGGGACTCTCGTCCGCGACGTCTACGTCCGTCGCTTCGCACCGCCGCACAAACGCGGCGACGCATACGTTTGTTTCTTCGGGCGCCTCGTGCGCGGGGCAGTGCCCCACGCCCGGGAGCTCGTAGTACGTCGCGCGCGGCACGGCTCGTTTCATGCGTTGGCCCCACAGAGGCACGACCCAGGGATCGTCGCGGCCGTACACGAGCGCGACCGGCATTTTTTGTTTATCGTCGCGAATGACCCTCGTCGCGTCGTCGAAGTTAATTTCGCTCTTGGGCGAAAACACCACGGAACAAAACGCGGTGAGCGCGGGTTTGCGATCGGTCGGCGCGATTATGTCACGCACCAATGTATCATCCACCATCTTTTTCCCGTCGCCGTACACCAGGCTTAATAAACCCTTGACGTTCGCCTCCGATCGGAACGCGTCCCAGTACGACTCGAACGGCTTTTGGATCCAAAAAGGCGCGGGGGTTTTGCCGTCCCACGGCGTTAGTTTTCGCGCGAACGACGTTTGGTCGCTCGGGACGAACGCCCAGAACGGCGTCGCGTTTAGAAGAACTAAGCCGTGAACTAAGCGACGTTTGCTCTTCTTCTTCCGCGAATCCGCCGTCTCGTTGTACGACTCTTCCTCGCGCGTTTCAGAAAGAATCTCCGTCGCCGCGACGAGCGCGGCGACGTAGCCGCCGAGCGAGTTCCCAGCGAGGTACGCGCCGGCGGGTCCGGGCTGAACGATCTCCGTAAGAAAGTACAACACCTGGTCGCGCCACGTGTCCACCGAGTAGCGGAACCCTTTGGGCGCGGCGCTCTCCTCGTCGACGTACGGAAACGAAGCGCTCTCGTCGTCGCACGGCCACGACGCGCCCTGCCCGACGAAGTCCAGAGCCCAGACGCACGTCGTCGCGTTTGTGTTTGCGTTTGCGGTCGCGTCGTTAAAATCGTTCGTCTCGGCATCGACGAGCGCGCCCAGGTGGTCCAGCTGTCGTTCGTAGTGGAACGTCCCGACGCCGAAGCCGTGCAGGAACACGACGTGCTTCGTCGCGACCGCGGGGTCGCACCCGCCGCGCTCGAAGTGCACGCGGTGCCCGCGCCACGCGTACGCGCCGTCGCGCACGCGAGAGGAGGTGGAGGCGACGCCGACGCGAGAGGTGGACGCATCGAGAGAAGACGCGGACGCGCGCGCGGACGCGCGGGCGACGCGCGCGGGCGACGCGCGACCCGCGGAGGTGCGCCGCGCCGCGGGGGGGACGACGCGGGGCGTTGCGCGTGCGGCGCGCGACATCGCGGTCGGAGACATGCGCGCCACGCGCGCGGTCTCGCGCGTTACGCGTCTCGTGCGTGCCGACGCTCGACGGTCGTATCAGCCGAGCCAATGACGAACCGAGACATCGCGTCCGTTCCGTCGTCTGACCGGGAAACCTCCCTCACTTTTCAGACTGTTTTCCGATCACATTTTGTTCCGACATCCTATGAGTAAACAGTCATCGGTCATGGCGCAGGATATTACCATTCGCTGATGAGGTGGCATTTCGAACGAACCAGAAATAGACCGTGACCGACTCGCGACTTATTACCCGAGGTCGTTAAAACTCGCGCGTCGTCTTCGCGCCCCCTCACAACCGCGAGGGATCGCACGACTGTCTCGTCGCGCCTTCCACGCACACGCATCATGGGTTGCTGCGGCCCCAAAGAGTGCGTCCATGGACCCTTCCACGCGTTTTCCTCCCCCTCTCGCGCGTCGCGCGCTCGATCAACCGGACGGGCGGTGTCAGCATCGCCGCCAAGAATCGGGCAACAACGGGGAATCGCGCCGCGTCGCGACGCGCGCGCCGCGGTGATCGGCGCGCGACCCGTCTCGCGTCGCGTCGATCGCGACGGGACGCGGGGTCTCGGGGACAGCGCCGCGCGGCGTCGCCTCGCGCGACCGGCGGCGACCCGCGCGCCGACCGCGTTCAACAGGCGAATCGAATTCGACACGCGGACCGACTCAAAACACCGCCCGACGCGGTGTGCGCGGGCTCGATCCGTCCCGACTCGGACGCCTGTTCGAAAAAGGACCGACGCGTTTGGATCTTTTTTTTCTCGCGCCCGGCGAACGAGCGCGAATCGCGTCGCGTCCTCTCCGACTGACCCGCGGTGAATCACCCCACTTGTCTCCGACGAACCGACCCTTTCGCGTTACCCGCGCGCAGTGACACGCCCTGGTCGTACGAGAAGATGAACAAGAACCGCAAGTGCACGGATATTTTGTTTTTGATCGCGTACTTCGCGTTCATGATCGGCATGGTCGTCGTCGGCATCCTGGGCTTCGCCAACGGCGATCCCGCGGCGCTCCTCTTCGGCACCGACTATGAGGGCGACATGTGCTCCGAGGACTACCCCGCGCGGTACTTCCCTAACCCGTACGAGCTGTACACCGCCTCGCAGGCGACGCACACGTACGGGTTCAAGGATGTCAAGTCCATGTGCCTCAAGGATTGCCCCTCCCCCGTCGGCACCGACGCCGAGCCCCTGAACTGGGTGTGCAACTACCCCGACTCGAAGGACGGCCGCGGCATGGCCGACATGACCCGCGCGCAGTGGGCCGCGGCGAACTACGACTACTACGACTCCCTCTCCGCCCAACTCAAGACGGACTCGTTGAACAACCTCGGTCCGTGCTACCCCGTTCTGCTGCACACGGTGAACACTTACGAGACGTGCACGTTTTTCGGCGAGCAGGATTCCGACGCGCAGTCGGAGTTGAACAGTCTGCTCATCGCCAACGGCGTCATCCCCACGCTCGAGCACAACCTCGGGTCGTTCGTCGAGGCGCTCTCTTCGTTCGTGTCGGACCAGATCGCCGGCCCCGCGGCGGTCATGCAGCGCTACATCGACGACTTCTCGCAGGGCTGGGTGGTGTGCCTGGTGATGGGCTTCCTCGCGCCCGTTCTGCTGTCCTTCGTGTGGATGGGCGTGCTGCGGTACTTCACCGGGGTGTTCGCGTACCTGATCATCATCATGACCAACGTCGGCGCCATCGGCGTGACGCTGTACCTGTACGTCAAGGCTGGCGTCATCGGCAGTGACGAGATCACCGCGTACGCCGGCGATTCCGCCGCGGCGACCGCGGAGAACTACGTCGACCCCTCGGAGGATAACCAGGAAGTTTTACTGTACTGCGCGTACGCGTCGACGGTTTTCGCGGCGCTCCTGCTCGTCTTCACTCTGATCATGCTCAAGCGCGTGGCCATCGCGGTCGCGGTCATCAAAGTCGCGACGCAAGCCATCACCGCCGCGCCTTCGGTGATTTTCTTCCCCATCGCGCCGGTGTTGGCGGCGTTCGGGTTCGGCGCCTACTGGCTCGCCGCCGCGGTGTACATGTACAGCTCGGGTGAGGTGGAGTTGCGCGAGTGCGACATGGTGGACGGTCTGCCCCCCAAGAAGTACTGCGCCGACCCCACGGACGCCGATAACTGCCACTGCGGCTACGAGAGCGTGCTGGACGAGAACTTACAGTACATGCTCCTGTACCACCTCTTTGGTTTGCTGTGGACCACCCAGTTCCTGCAAGCGATCACCTACCTGACGTTGGCGTCGGTGTTCGCGACGTTTTATTTCGGCGGCGGGTCGTACGGCAACTCGCTCGCGGGCTGGATCAACACCCCCGCGATTCAGAGCTTCCGCAAGATGACCTGGTTCCACTCCGGCTCCGCCGCGTTCGGGTCGTTCCTTGTGGCGCTCCTGCAGTTCATCCGCATCATCGTCGCGTACATGGTGCACCAGATGAAAAAGGCTGGCAAGGATAACATCTTCGTAAAGTACGCGGCGTGCGTCGTGCAGTACTGCTTGTGGTACTTGCAGAAGATCATCGAGTGGATCAACCGGAACACGTACATCATGATCGCCATCGAGGGCAAGAGCTTCTGCTGGTCCGCGTGGGAGGCGATCTCGCTCATCTTCAACAACATCCTCACCGTCGGCGCGGTGAACATCATCGGCGACACTCTGCTGTTCCTCGGGAAGTTCTCCGTCGCGGCCGTCGCGGGTCTGCTCGCGTTCCTCATGTTAGACTCGGACACGTACACCACCGGCGAGTCGAAGGTGTCTTCGCCTCTGCTGATCGTGATCTTCTGCGTGCTGTTCGGGTTCATCATCGCCTCGCTGTTCATGTCCACCGTGGAGATGGCCATCGACACCACGCTGCTGTCGTTTTGCAAGGATTGCAAGATCCACGGCGGGAAGCCCAAGTTCGCGCCGCCGTTACTCGAGTCGGTGCTCGGCAAGGCGAAGAGCAAGAACCCGTTCAGGGGCGAGAAGGGCGCCGAGGGATCGGACTCCGCGTGAGGCGCGTGAGGTGTAGTGTGTGTCGTCGGTTAGTGTCTTCTCGCGAGCGCGGAGTCCGACGATTCCCACATGCGTCTCTCTTCCGACGATCGAACGCGTTGTGCATCATCAATCAAGATTGTTGTTTACGTCTCCGACCCGGTGGCACGAGAGTTTCAAGCCTAAGACGATGCGCGTGACGGGGCGTGACGCGTCGAAAAATCTGAACAAACGGTTTTTCCGACGAGTCGTTACTCGTCACTCGGTTCGTGAAATCCAGCGCTCACTCGCTCTGCACCCGCTTTTTGCGCGTTCGGGTTATCCACACGGCACCCCGAGTGGCGCACCAGTCTCGAAAAAGTGAGGAATCGCGCGATCTCGCCGACGGCCGACCGCAAACACGCCTCCTTTCGCGCGACCCGTCGGCGATGCCGCCGACGCCTGTCGAGCGCGCCGCACTTCTCGACGGCACGGGGTGCGATGGCCGCACGCGCCGCGAAACTCGCCGCGGGCGCCGCGGGCGCCGCCGCGCAGGCAGCGCGGGGCTCCGTCCCCGTCGCCGGCGCGCACGGCGCCAAGGGCTTCGCCGCGCAGGCGCGTGTGGTGAAGCCTTCCCTGCCCGGCGCGGCGCCGTCGAACGCGGCGCCGGCGGCGTGCGTCAGCGCGCCGCTGAAGCCCGGGTGGCAATACGGGACGACCGCCTGGGGCACGGGCGCGGGCGCGCTTTCGGCTCTCACCGGTCTGGGCGGCGCGGTGGTGTTCGTGCCCGCGTGCTCGCGCCTGGGGATGACGGCGAAGAAGATCATCGGCACGACGGTCGTGGCGGTGACGTGCGCCACCACCGCGGGCTCGTACGCGTACACGCAAAATAACGTGACGGACATCCCCGCGGCGTTCGCCATCGGCGCCGTCGGCGCGTGCACCACGCCCATCGGCCAGAGGCTGGCGCGCAACGTCTCGGGCAAGACGCTCCGGCGGTGGTGCGGGGGAGCGTTGCTGGCGTGCGCGCCCACCGCGTTTATGAAAAAGAAAAAAGACGGCAACCACCTGACCGAGACCACGGTGGACGGCGACCACGCGCCCGGAGGCACCGCGGAGGTTCGGCCGGGGGGCGCCGCGGCGCTGGCGCTGGCGGGCAAAGCAGACGAGCTCGTCGCGCGGGGGGGCATCCTGGAGTACCTGATGACTGGAAAAAAAAAGGATCTTGAAACGCGAGATCCGACAAAACGCGTCCCGGTGGTTTCGTCCAGCGCTGAAAACGTTGCGACGAACGATTCTTCTCGGCGAAGACGGGGGTGGTTTCGATCGCGAGGCGTGTCGAACGAGGGCTCGGACTCCCCGACCGCGCACTCGGTGCGTGAAGACAAAACCTCTTCCACCTCTTCGCCATCTTTAGACGCGGATGCCTCAACGTTCGAAAAGGGCCAGTCGGGAAGCGCGTGGATCAACTTTTTTGAGCAGTTTCGCGATCGCGTCGAGCGCGCGGGAGGCGTTCAGGAAGCTTTGTGGGCGGAGCGAGAGCACTTACTGCTCGGCGTGGCGGTGGGTTTGTTACAAGGCACGGTGGGTGTCGGGGGCGGCGTCTTGGTCACCACGTACATGTCCATCATGTCGGACATGGAAGTCCACCGCATCTGCGCCACGGCGCTGTGCGCGACTCTGGTGACCAACACGGCGGTGTGCGCGCACCACTTCGCGCACGGGAACGTGCGTTTGCGCGTCGCCGCTGTGTTAGGTGCCTCCGCGATGGCGGCGTCGTACGCCACCGCGAAGAACGTCTCGCTGTCGGTGCCGGAACCGGTCATACGAGGGTTCATCGCCGCCGCGCTCGTCGCGTCGGGGGTGAGCATGTTCAAGTGAGGAGGAGATGTATTACGCGCCGCGAGGTTGAGAAGACATCCTTACAGCGGTTCGCGCGCTGGAAGCGCCGGTCCAGTCGTCTGCGTTGTGATACCATCGCGATAGTATGTCGCGATGAGACGATCGAAATAACGTGGTAGTATCACAGACCCGCGCGCGTACGAAAAGTCGCGCTCCCGCTCGAGTCTCTTCGACGTCTCTTCGAAAAACAAAACCCGTTTTTGAGACCAAGATCAACTCCGTCCCCCCAATGGACAGACGCTCCGCTCCGTCCGCTTTCACATCCGTTTCAAAACGCCTTCTTGTTTCGCGCGAACCGCTTTCGCGCGACCTCTCCGTCCTCTCCGAGCTCTACTCGCGCTTCGACTCCCGCTTCGAGACGCGCGTCTCGCGTAAAGCAGGAGCTCCGCGCACGTGACGCTCGCGCCACACCGCTCTTACCGCCTTGGCGTGCTTCTCGTCGGCGAAAAACCCGCCGCGCGCTTTCCTCTCCCGCGCGTCCCGGAAGTCGACCACCACCTTATCGAAAAACGCGTACGCTGTGGATAAATCCGCCTCGGTGTACCCGGAAACCTTGCGCAACGAAGGCAAGGCGTCGACGCCGTCACGAACGGAAAAGCACCGGGATAAAGTCCAACTCACCGCCGCCGCCGCGAGCTTGGACGGCGCGAAGGCGACGCCGTCGCGCGCCACGGCGGCAGCCTCCAGGACGTACTCCACAACCGCCGCCGTCGTCGAGACGAACGCCTTTTGTTCTTCTGCCGAGGACGACTCTTCTTGGGTAGTTCCTTTCGAGGAGACGCTGTTCGAGGTCACCACGGGCTCGCTCCCGAGCCTCGGCCCCGAACCGCTCTCGCCGCTCTCGCGCTCCTCGATCCACGCGCGCGTCGCGCGCGGCGCGCGCGCGTTAGACGCGATGTCGTCCGCGGAGGCGGCGACGTACGCCGTCGCGAAGGACGAGCACGTCGGGTGGTACAGGTCGTACTCGAGTTCGCGAAGCAGCGCGCGCTCCGCGAGCAGGAGCTGCGAGCGCGAGAACGTGCTCACCTCGGCGGCGTGCGCGAACTCGCCCGCGGGGGGCGCACACACCTCCACCACCTTCGCCGCGACGAACACGCACGTGATGCCTAAACGCTTGAGCTTGTTGCACAAAGGCTGGTGTTGCCCGTCCAGGTACAGCGCGCGGTCGCACGGGAGCGCGCCCAGGGGGAGCGCGGGCACGGGCTCGGAGCCGGCGCCGTTGCGCGCCAAGAAGTTTTCGGGGCCTGAAGAAAACGAGGTTTCGAAGAAGAAGAGGGACGGAGACGCGTCAGAGAGGGGAGACGCGCGATGGCGTCGACGCGCGGAGAAGAAAAAAAAAGCAGTCGGCGACGCGGAGCCGGGAGACGCACCTCTTCGCAGCAGAAACGTGTCGAGGTACCTCAGCGCGAGGTGGAACGTCTCGTCCGCGAGCTCGAGCATGCCGTGCTGGCACGACATCCAATCCACCAGGTCCTGGCGCATCGCCGCGCTGTCGTCGTTCGAACGCGTCAAGAACAGCGGGGAAAAAACAAAGTCAGGTCAGTTTTGTGTTTTCGGTGTTTTCGCC
>Ga0209251_1002493_pt1 | contig 12851 bp, 13 predicted proteins | sample SaaInlV_100m_DNA_6_FD_184665 | JGI IMG/M metagenome (GOLD analysis project Ga0209251, IMG submission 184665) | Marine microbial communities from expanding oxygen minimum zones in the Saanich Inlet - Saanich Inlet SI073_LV_10m_DNA (SPAdes) (version 2) | ecosystem: Environmental > Aquatic > Marine...
GGTTGTTATGTAAAAGGAGCTTTAGTAGCGTGTTTATAGTTTGAAAAAGAATTCATAGAATGCATTATAGTTTTTTAGAAATATTGAAAAAAGGCCTAACTAATAATAAAGGTTGGGAAAAAACTTGGAAAAATCCTCAAATTAAAAAACAATATGATGTCATTATAATTGGAGGTGGTGGACATGGGCTCGCAACTGCTTTCTATTTGGCTAAAGAATTCAATATCAAAAATATTGCTGTTTTAGAAAAGGGCTGGATAGGAGGTGGTAATGTTGGACGAAATACTACTATTATACGCTCAAACTATCTATTGAATCAAAATGAAGCTTTTTACGAGTTTTCTCTAAAATTATGGGAAACACTCGAGAAGCAAATTAATTATAATGCAATGGTAAGTCAAAGAGGCGTTTTAAATGTTTTTCATTCAGACGCTCAAAGAGATTCTTTTGTTAGACGTGGTAATTCCATGATTATTAATGGTGCAGACGCGGAGATCTATAATGTAAAAAAAATAAAATCTATTTATCCTTTTCTTGACTATGATAATCCCCGATTTCCAATTAAGGGTGGTTTATTTCAAAGACGTGGTGGGACAGTGCGTCATGATGCAGTTGCCTGGGGGTACGCACACGCTGCAGATCAGTTAGGTGTTGATATAATCCAGAACTGTGAAGTAAATGGTTTTAAGTTCAAGGCTGGAAAATGTCTAGGAGTAGAGACTAGCAAGGGGTTTATAGAAGCCAAAAAAGTTGGCTGTGCTGTTGCAGGATCTTCTAGTTTGCTTATGTCTAAAGCAAACATGAAACTTCCTATTGAAAGTCACGTTTTACAAGCATTTGTAAGTGAGAGTTTGAAGCCAATTATTCCTGGCGTGATTACTTTTGGAGCTGGTCATTTTTATATCTCACAATCTGATAAAGGTGGACTTGTTTTTGGAGGAGATATAGATGGTTATAATTCTTATGCACAAAGAGGAGGCTTAGATACGCTTGAAGATGTTTGTGAGGGTGGATTAGCTTTAATGCCAATTATTGGAAAGGCAAAACTTCTTCGTATGTGGGGTGGCATAATGGATATGAGTATGGATGGTTCACCTATTATTGATAAAACCCATATTGAAGGTTTGTACTTAAATTCTGGATGGTGTTATGGCGGATTTAAAGCTACGCCTGCCTCAGGATGGTGTTTTGCTCATTTATTAGCTAAAGGTTACTCACATAGTTTTTCTGAAAACTTTCGTTTAGATAGATTTAGAAATGGTTACATGATTGATGAAAAGGGCCAAGGTGCTCAACCAAACTTACATTAGAGGATTATTAAATGATTATTAATCATCCATTATTGGGACCCAGAGATATTAGCGAGTTTGTTTATTTAGGTGATGCATCTTTATTGAAAAGACCAACGTGGGATAGTAATAAATCTGAGGAAAAATTTTACGAATACCTATATCTCAGAAATAATGTAGCAGGAATTCATAAAGAATTATGGTTTCATCAATATGGCGATAGGAGTTGGCTAGTTGTCACTAGAAATACTATTTCTCATGAAATTACTAAAGTTGAGCTTGCGGCGGACATTTCAAAAAAGTTAGCAAAAGCAAATGAATAAATTTTCAAGAACAAACTCTTCGTTATTAGAAACAAATAAAGAAATAAATTTTGAGTTTAATGGAAAAAAATATAAAGGTTTTTATGGTGATACTCTTGCTTCTGCGTTGCTAGCCAACAACATCATTTTAATTGGGAGGTCATTCAAATATCATAGACCTAGAGGTATAGTTTCTAGCGGATCTCATGAGCCTAATGCGTTAGTTGAAATTCTACATAAGGACTTTGCTGAACCAAATATAAAAGCAACCACAGTTGAAATATATGATGGCTTGAAGGCAAAAAGTCAAAATTGTTGGCCTTCGGTTAAATTTGATTTGATGTCAATTAACGATAAATTTTCAAACTTTATTGGTGCAGGTTTTTATTATAAGACTTTTATGTGGCCTTCTTCTTTCTGGGAAAAACTTTATGAACCTTTAATTAGAAAAGCTGCTGGATTAGGTAAACTCTCGCAAAGTAAAACAAATAGAATCTCTGAAAAAGGGTTTCTTCATACTGATTTGTTAATTATTGGCTCTGGTCCTGCAGGTCTAATATCTGCTTATATTGCAGGTTTGTCGGGTGTTAGGGTTCTGCTTGTTGAAGAGGACTTTATTTATGGGGGCAGTTTAAATAACGAAAGTTTTTATATATCTGATATGCACCCTCAAGCTTGGGTTAAATTTATTTTAAAGAGTATAAAAAAACTTTCAAATGTAAGAATAATGAAAAGAACCTGTGTATTTGGAATGTTTGATCACGGAACTTTTGGGGCACTCGAAAAATTAAAAGATTCCAAAATTGAGCAAATGTTTTGGAAAATAATATCAAAAAAAGCTTTGTTATGTTCTGGGTCTTTAGAAAGGTTAATTCCGTTTCAAAATAATGATCTACCAGGAATAATGCTCTCCGGATCAATTCGGAGTTATATTAATAGGTGGGGAATAAAAAATTTAAGTGATGTATTATTATTTACAAATAATGATGATGCCTATTCAACTGCGATTGACCTAATTGAAAATGGTATCAACTGCATAGGTGTAGTTGATACCAGAGAAAATCCTCGAATTTTTGACTCAAGAATTAAGGTTTACAAAAACTCTCAAGTTATCAATGCTAGAGGTAAATTATATCTTCAAGGAGTTGATATAATTAACAAAGATGGCGACACAAAACATATTAAATGTAGATATTTGGGCGTTTCAGGGGGGTGGAATCCTAACATACAAATTAGCAGCCATACAGGTGTTAAGCCTAATTGGAATGAAAAAATTCACGCATTTGTTCCAGGAAAAAATAATATTTCTACTCATTTAAAAGTTAGTGGGTCCGCCAATGGTATATTTACTTTTAACGAGTGTATTTTAGATGCTGAAAAAAATGTAAAAGCAATATTACGTGATTTTAAAATTAAACCTAAAAAATACCAACTACCTTTAATAGGCAAGCAAGCTTCAGATATAAGTCCTTTTTGGTATGTTAATTATGGATCTAAAAGAAAATGGGTGGATTTGCAAAATGACGTAACTGTTAAAGATATTGAGATGGCTTATCTAGAAAACTTTAGAGCTGTTGAGCATCTAAAAAGATACACAACTTTAGGTATGGGCACAGACCAAGGGAAAACCTCCAATGTAACTGGTTTGGCTATATTAGCTTCCTTATCAAAGAAACCTATTCCAGAAGTTGGTACAACTGTTTTTAGACCTCCGTATGTCCCTATACCTATAGACTCATTAGTTGGGTCAACAATTGGTAAAAATTTTAAACCAATAAGATTAACCCCAACCCACAGTTGGGCTGAAGAAAACGGAGCTAGTTTTACGGAATCTGGTCTTTGGTTGAGAGCAGAATGGTATTCAAAAAAAAATGAGTTAAATTGGAGAGAAACTGTAGATAGAGAAGTGATATCCGTAAGAAATTCAGTTGGCTTTTGTGACGTTTCTACTCTAGGTAAAATAGATATTCAAGGCAAAGACGCACAAGAATTTATCAATAAAATTTATTGCAATGCTTTTGCAAAATTATCCGTAGGTAAAGTTCGTTATGGATTAATGTTAAGAGAAGATGGCCTTGTTATGGATGATGGAACCACAGCAAGAATGAGTGAAAATCATTTTATAATGACCACAACTACCGCTAACGCAGACAGTGTATATAGGCATTTAGAGTTTTGTCATCAATGTTTATGGCCGGATATGGAAGTTCATCTCATTTCTACTACAGATGCATGGGCTCAAATCGCAATTGCTGGACCAAATTCTAGAAAGGTTATTTCGAAAATTATCGATCCAGAATTTGATATTAGCAATGAAAATTTTCCTTTTATGGCGTGTAAAGAAATATCAATTTGTGGTGGCGTTGTAGCTAGATTGTTTCGAATTTCATTTTCAGGAGAATTAGCATATGAGTTGTCATTTCCAACTCAGTATGCGTTGTCATTTGTTAATTACCTCATGGAAATAGGAAAAGAAGAAAATATAATACCTTATGGAACTGAAGCGCTTGGTGTTATGAGAATAGAAAAAGGGCATGCTGCTGGCGCAGAATTAAATGGAACAACTACTGCACTAAATTTGAATATGGGAAAAATGGTATCTGATAATAAAGATAGTATTGGAAGTGTTTTATCCAAAAGAGAAGGCTTAAATCAAAGTGATGACTTGAAGTTGGTAGGTATAAAACCAATAAACTCTAGTGATCAATTAATTTCTGGATCACACTTGTTTGATTTAAGTAGTAAAGTTAATCCCCAAAATGATTTAGGTTACATTACCTCATCTTGTTTTTCTCCCACTTTAGGTAGTTATATAGCTCTTGGTTTTTTAAGAAATGGAAGTAATCGCTACGGAGAAAAAATTAGAGTGAACAACTTTTTGTTAAAAAAAGAAGTTTTAGCAGAGGTATGTAATCCTATTTTTGTTGATCCTAATGGAGACAAATTACGTGAGTAAAAAACAAATTTTATTTCCAACTATATTTTCTTCGGAAAATTTAATTGTTAAAAATGATTTAAAATTAAATTTTAATAATAATAACAATATATTTTCTATTACAGAGACCGTTAATCAACGAAAAAATTTTAATCAGAATTTTAAAAACTGCTTTTCTCTAGAATTACCACCTATTGCTAAATTTAAAGTTAATAATGATTTTTTAGCTATTTGGGTAAGAGCCAATAGCTATCTCGTTTTAGGTAATAATAAATTTAAAAGTATTTTATCTAAATTTGAAAATTTAGCTTCTATAACGGACCAAAGTGGGGGATGGGTGTCTCTAAATATTGAAGGAAAAAGCACTAAGTCTTTATTAGAAAAGCTATTATCCTTAGATTTAGATTCATTTGAAAAGGGAAGTGTATCAAGAACTGCCATTAATAAAATAAATTGTTTTGTTTTATGTAATGAAAAATTTCAAAAATATACTATTCTTTGCCCTATATCATTTATTAATTCAATGAAAGTTAGATTGGTAAATTTGGCTAACTTAATTGCATAGCGTTAGGTAGAAACAAAACAATACCTGGGAAAGCAATTAGAACACCAACAGTTATAACATCTGCTACAAAGAATGGTGCACAACCTCTAAAAACATCTTGTACCGGGATATCTGGCCGAACCCCGCTTACTACAAAACAATTTAAACCAATGGGAGGTGTTATTAGACAAAGTTCTGCCATTTTAACAACTATTATACCAAACCAAATGGGATCATATCCCAATGCAATAACTGCTGGCTGAACTACAGGTAATGTAAGAAGTAACATACCTATAGCATCCATAAACATTCCTAAAATTGCATAAACTAATAATATACATAATAATATTGCCAAAGGAGGATAATCTAATGATGTAATCCAATTACTGAAAGCATTAGGTAAGCCTGCAAAACCAAGAAAACGAACATATACCAAAACACCCCATATGATTGAAAAGATCATGACAGTTAATTTTGCGGTTTCATAAAGTGCTGATTTTAATGCGCTTGCCTTCATCCCTTTTAAAACAGCAATTACAAATACAACGAACGCTCCAAGGGCTCCTGCTTCAGTGGGGGTTGCCCAACCAAAGTACATAGACCCAAAAATTATAATAATAACAGAAAATATGGGTACTGTGGCCGGTAAGGAAACTATTTTTTCTTTAAAAGAGTAAACCCTCGTTTTAGGACCCATGCTTGGTTTAAATGATACTATACTAACAATAATTAGACCGTAAATTAATGCAGAAACTATACCTGGAAGGAAGCCTGCAAGTAAAAGCTGTCCAACTGATTCTTCAACTATAATGGCATAAATAACTAAAATTGCGCTTGGTGGAATTAATGTTGCTAAAGTTCCTCCTGCGGCAACAACTCCGGCAGCAAGCTTTCTGTCATATCCATCTTTCAGCATTTCAGGGATAGCAACTCGAGCAAAAACTGCAGCCGTCGCTGTGCTTGCGCCAGAAACTGCTGCAAAACCAGCTGTAGCAAAAACAGTTGCGACAGCTAATCCTCCAGGTAATCTTCCTAACCACCTTTTAGCAGCTTCAAATAACGATTTGGTTAAACCTGCATGAAAGGCTAAAAATCCTATTAAAATAAACATTGGTAAAATTGATAATGCGTATGTTACTGCCTTTGAATGAGGTATTGTTCCGGCCATTCCAAGACCTGCATGCAAAGCTTTTTCAAGACCTAATTTAGAAGATAGAATCCAAACTAATCCTACTGTACCTGCCAATGCGCTTGCAAATGCTACACGCATTCCAAAAAAAATCATTAACATCATTATAGATGTAACCGTTATTCCTATTTGAAGAGGATCCAAAATTAATTCCTTGATCTATTTAATGTTATTGATTTGTGAAGCTTCTAATTCAGCTTGTTTTTCAGTATCTAAAATTGTGGGCACCCCAATTGGTTGCAATTTAGGATCAATAATTAATCTTACATATCCTGCAAACTGAACTAATAATCTTAGAGTTAAAGTAGCAAATGCTATTGGGATCATAAGTTTTGACGGCCAGGTCGGTAATTGTATATCAATCGTACTGTCACCTATCACCCATGCTCTTTGAAAATGCTTGAATGAGTAGTAAGTTAAAATTGCTATAATGAAAATTGTGGCTGCTGTTTGAACAGCTTCAGCAATCCATTTCGAGCGTCCTTTTATTGCAGATAGAAAAATTTCCATTCTAACATGCCCCCCAAGTCTTTGGCAGTATGCAATACCAATAAAAGCAAAAATAGCTATCGATTGTTCTGCAAAGTCAATATAACCTGGAATAGGCAAGTTTAATAACTTCCTACTAACAATTTGTATGGTTGCAGTTATCATTAAAAAGAAAATTGCAAAAGCAGAAAAAGAAGTTAAAAAATCTTCAAATTTTGCTAAAAATTTATCAAATATATTTATCATTTTTAACCTAAAAAAGAAGGATGAAATATTATCATCCTTCTTTAGAATTTAATTATTTACCAGCTTCTTTTGCTGTTTTTAGAACAAGATCAAGAAGTTCTTGAGCAGGCAAACCAACTGCATTTGCTTCCTTAATCCACTGATCCCATACAGGCTTAGCTGCAGCTTTTCTAAAAGCATTTAACTCAGCTTCAGTATAAGTGATTTTCTTGATGCCTTGTTTTTCTGCAACAGGGGTATATTTATCAATAGAAGCTGAATAAGCTTTATCTAAGGCTGCATAACCTGCGTTAACAGCATCAGTTAAGATTGTTTTGTTTTTGTCAGATAAACTATTGTAAGCATCAATGTTTACAACCAATGGACAATTCACAGAACCAGGTGAAAGGTTTGTAGTTCTCCATGTTGAAACTTCATTGATTTTATAAGAAAAATGTGAATAAAAAGCGAAAGCTGCCGCATCAACAGTTCCTGTTTCAATAGCCCTGTATGTTTCTGGGGCTGTAACAGTAGTAGGGACTGCGCCAATAACTTTCATTGCTTTTCCGATACCACCTAGAGCTCTTACTCTCATACCTTTAAAATCTGCAAGCGTTCTCGGCTCTTTTCCTCTTCCCATAAACTCATATTGTGGTAAAGCAGCAGACATTAAAAGTTTAGCATTCCATTTTTTCATTTCTTTAATAGTTGCAGGATGATTGTATACAGCTAAGTCAGCAGCCTTTTGTACATCACCATTTGTTATTGGTAGAAATGGTAACTCTAAAACTGTTACTGCTTTATTTTTATCAGCGTGATAAGAGGCACAAAATGTTGCTGCTTCAAATGCTCCTAGGGATATACCATCAAGGTTTTCTCTTGGTTTTGAAAGAGTTCCACCGTAGTTTATTTTAATAGTAAAATGTCCATCAGATTTATCTGCAACATATTTAGATACGGCTTCAATGCCCTCTGTGAAAGCTCTTCTCTTTCCCCAAGTTGATAAATTCCAACTTACTTTTTGACCATGATTGGCGGCTATTGCACTTTGTTTAATGCTATCAAAAGGACTGCCAAATATTAGTCCTACAGATAACACTGTTAATAATGGTAGTGATTTCTTCATTAAATTCCTCCGAAAAATAAATTTATATGCTACTTTATATATATAATTTAATTTATAAAAGTAATTTATATTTATTTGTTAAGAACAAGTTAACTAATAAATAATATTTTAAGTTTGGAGTAAAATGGAACCAGGTAAACCGGATTTTAACTACTTACCCTTTAAAGTTCACAATGGAATTGTTTATTTAGCAGGCCAATTAGCCAAAGAAAATGGATTAGTTAAGAATATAGGTAGAGTTCTAGAAGAAATTAGTGAAGATGAGGCTTCTAGACAGATGACGCTTTGTGCTGAACATTCTCTAAGTTGGTTGAAAATAGCGGCCCAAAATAATGGAAGTGAGTTGGAATCAATATTAGATCTTAAAGTATATGTTTCTTGTAAAAAAAATTTTGATGGAATTTCTAGGTTGGCTGATAAGGCCTCAGAAGTTTTCATAAAACAATTGGGTGAAAAAGGAAAGCACCCCAGATCAGTTTTGGCAGTTTTGAGATTGCCTCAAAATGCCCCTGTTATGATTGATCTTAGAGCTGCTATTAAATAGAAAGGGATTAAATTATGAATGATGTTACTAAAATCAATTTAGAAGAAATTAAGGCATTAGTAACTAACGTTTTTTTAAAGCAAGGGTGTAACAAAGTAAATGCAGAAGCTCTTGCAAGAACTATTACAAAAGCAGAAGAAGATGGAGCAAGTTCTCATGGTCTTTTTAGAGTACCAGGCTACGTGGCATCCCTAAAATCAGGTAAAGTAAACGGTAAAGCATCTCCAAAAGTAAAAAATGTTACACCTGTAATTCTACAATGTGATGCCGATAATGGTTTTGCATCAACCGCTCATGAAAAAGCATTACCTATGCTTGCTGAGGCAGCAAAAACTAATGGAATATCTGTTTTAAGTATTAAAGGATGCTATCATTTTGCAGCCCTTTGGCCAGAAACTGAATATTTAGCTCAACAAAATTTAGTAGGGGTTGCATGCACTGCATTTAAGCCATCAGTAGCACCAGCAGGAGCTAAGGAAGCTTTTTTTGGTACAAACCCTATTTCAATGGCATGGCCTAGAAAGAATAATTTTCCAGTAGTGTTTGATATGGCTACAGCAACTATGGCTAAAGGTGAAGTGATGATTGCTGCCAGAGATGGACATATGCTTCCAGATGGCGTTGGACTTGGTGAAAATGGTGAGCCATCAAACGATCCTAAAGAAGTTTTAAAAGGGGTTCTACTACCTTTTGGAGGTTATAAAGGGTCAGCTATTTCTATGATGGTTGAACTATTTGCGGCTGGTTTAACTGGAGATGTCTTTTCCTATGAGGCCCAAGAAAATGATAATAATGATGGAGGCCCTCCAAGTGGTGGTGAGTTTATAATGGCTTTAAATCCAGAAATTATTGGTGATTCTAACTGGGAAAAACATTGTGATGATTTTTTTCAAAAGTTATTATCAATTGACGGTGTTAGACTCCCTGGTTCTCGAAGGCATAAAAAAAGATCTAATAATGAAACTCGTTCTATAAATGAAGAGCTGTTGTTAAAAGTAAAATCCTATCTTTAAATCAGCTACTGAATTCAGCCTTCTATGTTTTTGATAGATTTTAAATATTCGATCACTTCATTAATTTTGTCATCAGGCAGATCTTTGTAACTTGATCCAAATTTCGTTTTAACTTTTAAAGCAACATGAGCATATGGGTTCCTGCCATTTGGATGATTAGGATGATCTGGTAATTTATTAAGTAAAAAATCTCCTGTTAATTGTATTAATTTCCATAGCTGTTTTTTGTTATGATCATTCATTTTAAAATATTTTTAATAAAAAAAGTGTGATTCCAGGAAACAGGAATAAAATAACAACTCTAATTATATCACTAAATAAAAACGGTAAAACACCTTTAAATGTATCTGAGATACTTACATCGCCAGCCATTTTGTTTATTATAAAAACGTTTAAGCCAACTGGTGGTGTAATTAATCCTACCTCAACAACAATAAGGGTTAAAATACCAAACCATATTGCTGTTTCCTCAGCAGTCATTCCAAAATCAAGATTCATAATTAAAGGGAAAAAAACAGGTATAGTTAATAATATCATTGCTAAACTATCCATCAAACAGCCTAGAAATAAATATAATATCAAAATACAAGCAACAATTAAATAGGGAGATAAATTGTTTTTTAATGCAATTTCGCCTAACTGATTGGGTAATTGAGTAAGAGCAATAAAAGAGTTAAAAAACTCAGCACCTAATAAAACTAGAAATATCATTGCAGACGTAACTGCGGTACTCTCAATTACATCTATTAAGTCATTAAGTTTAAAGTTTTTACTTAATATTGCAATTAGACCTGTGCCACCAGCGCCAATTGCTCCGCCTTCAGTTGGCGTAAACCACCCTAAGTAAATGCCACCAATCATCACAATAAAAATAAGGATAATTTGCCATATATTTTTAAATAATGAGAATCTTTCTTTCCAACCTATTCTTGCTTTTGTAGGTCCAGAGTCCTTAACAAACCTTACATATAATGCTATCGCTAATATGTAACCTAGTGCAGCTAGAATACCTGGTATAAATGCTGCTAAAAACATTTTGGCGATATTTTGTTCTGTTAAAATAGAGTATATTATAAGAATAACTGATGGAGGGATTAATATACCTAAGGTTCCCCCAGCTGCCAATGTGCCAGTACTTAGTGCGCCAGAGTAACCAAGACGTCTTAATTCTGGAAGAGCAACTTTTCCCATAGTAGCAGCGGTAGCTAATGAAGATCCACAAATTGCGCCAAAGCCAGCGCATGCTCCTATAGCCGCCATTGCAACTCCACCTTTTCGATGACCCAAGCAAGCACCTGTAAACTTAAATAAAGCTTCACTCATGCCGGCTTTGCCAGCAAAATTTCCCATTAATAAAAAAAGGGGAATAACTGATAGTGAGTAGTTTGAAAATAGATGCCATGCACTTGTTTTGACTTGAGACAAAATTGGTAGCCAACCTGCTATTAAAATAGTCCCTGAACAGCCTACTATAAGCATAGACAAGCCAATAGGAATCCTGAGGGCTAGCATGGAAAATAATATTGGAAAAGCTATTATGCCAAGAGTAAATTTATCCATAAGAACTAATTTCCTAATATTTCATTAATTTTTAAAATAAATGTATAAAAGCAACAAATAGTAAGAAGAAAAAACGATAGAATGACAGGTAAAAACGGAATCCAAATAGGAAAAGCTAGAAGCATAGTTTCTTCTTGGTAAACATACATATCTTTTGCCCCTAATATCATACGAGAGCTAAAGAAAAGAGCTACTAAACCAAAGATTAGCGAACTAGTTGCATCTAAAATATTAATTTTTTTTTTTGATAATTTAGCCGTTATAAAATCAACTATAACGTTACCATTTTTTAGATGACAAAGTGGCAAAAAAGAACCAATGGCTACAGCACAAGCAATTTCAACTAATTCAAAGTCACCTAGAAGGGGTGAAGAGAAAACAACCCTCCCAAAAATAGAAAAAATACTAATTAGAGCGGCTGTTAATAAAACAAAACCACCAAATATTGCAAAATACCTTGATGTTAAATTTAAAATACGTCCAAAATTATTATTTGGACGTATTTTAAAAGAAATTTTTTTTTTTACAAAACCCATATACTTAAGGTTTAGCTCATTTTCTCATATTTTGAAATTAATGATTTAGCTGTATCATATAATTTTTGTCCATTAAGACCTTTACTATTCGCATCTTTAATCCAATCTTGAATAACTTCATCAGCAGCTTTTTTAATTTCTGCTAATGGCGCGCCTGATAGAACGTGAAATTCGCCACCAGCTTTAACGGCTAAATCACGAGCAGGGCCTTCAAATCCATCCCATAAGACACCAGCTTCTTTGGCCAGAGACATTCCAGAATTATTATCAATTACTTTTTTATGGGCTGGTGATAATGAATCATACTTAGCTTTATTCATTACAAATAAAAAGGGTGTTGTGTAAAGTCCTCTATTACCAGCTACGTTAGTGTGTGATTTTGTAAGTTCTTGAAGTTTAAAAGATGGCATTATTTCCCAAGGCACAACCATACCAGTTATGACCCCTTTTGATAATGATGGTGCAACTTTTGGAATTGGCATTCCGACTGGAGTAGCTCCCAATTTTTTTAATAAACTTGTTGCAGAACGAGTAGGGCCCCTTAATTTTAGTCCCTGAAAATCACTAACTGACTTGATTAGAGTGTTTTTTGTATGGATCATTCCTGGTGAGTGAACGTGTACAGCAAGTATTTTATAATCTTTAAGATCTTCTGCGCCTGCTGTTTCTACAAATTCTTGAACTGCTTGAGCAGTAACTTTAGCATTAGTTGGCATAAACGGTAATTCAAAAACAGAGAGTCTTGGAAATCTTCCAGGTGTATAGCCAGCTACTGTCCATACAATATCTACAACACCTTCGCGGGCTTGATCAACAAGTTGAGGCGGCTTGCCACCAAGTTGCATCGAAGGGTACATTTCAGTGATTATTTCCCCATTACTTTCCTTTTGTACTTTATCTGCCCAAGGTTTAACAAATTTTGCATTAGAGTTAGCAGGCATCGGTACCATTGTATGAAATTTTAAAGTGATCTTGTCGGCTAATACAGGAAATGATAATCCTGCACCGATTATTGAAGTGGCTAATAAGCCGATAAACTTATTCATTTATATTCCTCCATATGAAAAAATTAATAATACATTTGTTTTAATAACTAAAT
>Ga0209251_1002496_pt1 | contig 12846 bp, 5 predicted proteins | sample SaaInlV_100m_DNA_6_FD_184665 | JGI IMG/M metagenome (GOLD analysis project Ga0209251, IMG submission 184665) | Marine microbial communities from expanding oxygen minimum zones in the Saanich Inlet - Saanich Inlet SI073_LV_10m_DNA (SPAdes) (version 2) | ecosystem: Environmental > Aquatic > Marine...
CCGAGGAAGCCGAGTCCGCGCTCGGGGCGTGGCAGGCGCACGCGCGCGAGCTGACATCGAGGCTGGAGCGTTGGGAGCGTCGTCGATTGGCGCGGGATGACGCATGTTTAAAGAACGAGGAAAGTTGGAAAGAGGAGGACGAGGCGAGCGCGAACTCCGCTTTGGCGGCGACGGTGGCGTCGCTCGCCGAGCGAGTAGAGGAGACGGAACGGCTTGTGGCGGCTTCGCTTCCCGTCCGACGCGGCGAACGCGAAGGACGCGAGTCAGTGCATCATGATCCGCGCGATCGACCGAAATTAATCGGCGCGATCGACCGTGACGAACCCGAGGAAGCGGCGAAAGAGGCTGTGACGCCCGAGACGCGCCGCGCGCGCGCTGAGGCGGCGGCGGCGCAGCTGGAGCGGAGCCGCGTCGCGCTCCGCCGAAACGAGCGCGGAGGGGCGATTGAAACGGACGGCGGAGGCGGTTTTCTCGTCGGCGCCGCCGCGGACGCCGCGAGCTCCGCTTTGGCGAAGGCGCTTGGGAACGCGCGGCGCGTGGCGGAGACGGCAGAGCGCAGAGGCGCGTCCGGCGCGGCAGCGCTGGAGCGCGCGCGGGTTTTGGAGAGGGCCGCCGCGGCCAAGTTGGCCCGCGTCGAGGTCGGCGCGCCGTAACCGGAACGTAGTAGTCTACGTACGTATCGATCACGGAACGACGACGCTTTTTTCTGTCGGTAATTTGGAAGACACAAATCAGCGACACACATCGTGCCTCGTTCAGACCTCCGGGGCGCGCGTGGGCCGCCATGTCGGGGATGCGCATCACCCTCCAGCGGCTGGGGACGCCGACCGAGGGGACGGGCGTCGAGGGCGCCGCCGCGACTGGAGAGGTGGTCGCATGGAGGGACGGAGACCCCGCCCCGGTCGATCCCGCAGTCGGCACCTCCGACGACTCCGGCGCGCCGCAGCCGCCGCGCGACTCGTCCGCGGGTCTGGCTCCGGCCCCGGACCACCCGCGCGTCTCCTCGCGCGGCGCCGGTCCCGCACCCGTTCGCCTCGTGGTCATCGTGCCCTTTCGCGAGGACGGGAGCGGTCGCGAGTCCCAGCTCCGCGCGCTCCTCGCGCGGCTCAACGCGATGTTCCTCCCGGGCGAGTGCCTCGTGGTGGTCGCCGAGCAAAGCGACGACGGCCGAAAGTTCAATCGCGGCCAGCTGCTGAACGCCGCGTTCGCGCACGTGCGCGAGACACACGCGTCCGACACGGTGGACGCGCACACAACCCTATACTGCTTCCACGACTGCGACATGCTCCCCGACAAATCGCTCGCGCCGCACTACTTGCGCGGTCCCCCGGTCGCGACGCGGGCGGCGGGGACGAGCCCGGCGGATGAAAAAATACTTTCAGAAAACGCCGACGCGTCCGCTCTCGTCGTCCGCGGCTTCGTTCGCGTGCTTTGCGCGGACGGTGGCCGGTACGACGCGGACGCGTGTTTCGGGGGCGTGACCATCTACGACCAGGAGGGTTTCGAGGCGACGAACGGGTACCCGAACGGGTTCTGGGGCTGGGGGGGGGAGGATAACGCGCAGTTCCTGCGCTGCGCGCGCGCGGGCCTGGCGCTCGAGCGCGTGCGCGGCTGTCCCTTTCACGACCTCGAGGGCGTAGAGACGGTGACGGAGAAGCTGGCGCGCCTCGACGCCGCGGGCGCGCGGTGCGCGTCGAAGGAGAAGAAACGGCTGCTCAGGGAAAACGCCAGGGCCTGGGAAAACGACGGGCTGAAATCCGTGGCGTACGACGCGACGACAAAAGAGACGGTCGCCGACGCTGAGACGAAGACGAACGACTCGGACGAGCCGTCGCTCCGATTGAGCCGGTTCGCGTTCCGCCTGCGCGCGGCCATCAAAGACGAGGTGGTGTGTTTCGAGTGCGGCGAGCGCAAAGGGCCTTCGGGGTTCGCCAGCAACCAGCACAAGCGCGCGATGTTCTACGCGGCGAGGGAGTCGAAAAACCGAAGCCTTCCCTTTGAGAAAAACGAGAAGACCGGGCTGCGCGACGGATCGACCCCCTCGAACGAAAACGCGAAAAACGCGAACGTTCCGGAACGACAAACGCGCGAGTCGTTTTGGCGCGAGCGCAACGCCGTCGCGCGGCTGTGCCACTGGGACGAGAGAGGGATCGAGGCGAATTTTTCGCGAAAGGCGGAGTGCGAAGGCGCGCGTTCGTCGCGCGTCCGATCGGACGGCGGCGAAAAAAAACAAAAACCGTCGCAGGACGAGAAGCTCGTCGAGAAGAAGAAGGATAAAAAGTTCGTCGCGCGATGTTTGGCGTGCGTCGCGAAAGACCCGGAAGTGTCGGCGTATCGGCGGCGCGCCGAGCGCAACGACGCGGACGCTTCGAGGACGACGTGCGTTTGTTGCGGAGTGCGCTTCGAGAAGCGGAACAAGCTTTTCGAGCACCTCAAGGCGTCTCCGTGCGGCGTGCAGGACGGGGAGGTCATCGAGGGGCACGTCTCGACGCGCGGCTGACGGACGGCGTGTTTTGTGAGAGGCGCAAAAAACCGTTTTGATCTTTTTGACAAGACGGAAGACGTCGTCGAATTTTTGAAGCCCGTCGTCTCGAATTTACCAACAACATCACTCCCTCGTGCGCGCGAGGAAGTCGGCAGCATGTCCGCGCCGTCTTCCCCCTCGCCGCCGTCGCAGCGGCACCCCGTGGCGTCGTTCTGCCACGTCGCGTTCAAGCTCGCCGCGCTGGTGACGTACGTGACGTGCGAGTGGTTCGAGACGCACTTCGTGCTCAACTTCGTGACGTGCGTGCTGCTCCTGGCGGGGGACTTCTGGGTCACGAAGAACGTCAGCGGGCGCCTGCTGGTGGGCCTGCGGTACTGGAACGAGATCGACGACGCGGGCGTGTCGACGTGGCGGTTTGAGTCGCGGGACGCGGAGGGCATGAAGCTGGTGGACGCGAGCGAGAGTACGCTGTTCTGGTACTCGCTGTACCTGTCCCCGATAGCGTGGGTCGCGCTCGCGGCGATCGCGCTCGCCAGGCTCAACCTGGAGTATTTTCTCATCTGCGTCGTGGCGACGGTGCTGGGCGCGGCGAACGTCGTGGGGTACACCAAGTGCTCCAAGGACGCGCAGGCCAACATCTCGAACTTCGCGCGGACCACGCTGGTGAACTCGGTGATTCACAGGTTCGTGTAGCTCTCTCCGGGCGGATCGACGCGCGTAGCTAGCATTTGTAGGCAAAAAGGTCATAAACGGCGGGTGAGACGAAAACGTCCCGGAGCGCGTTTTCCGTAGTTAAAATACTTCTCATAGATACACACGCCTCATCTCTCCTCACGCGCCCAGGGTCTCCCTGAGGAACGCCGCGACGGTCACGAAGGACTCGAACTCCGTCCTCGGCTTGACGAGTCCGTGCGCGTCCTCGGGGAAGACGCGCACGTGGCACGTCCCGCCGGCGGCGCGCAGAGCGGCGGCGTAGCGCAACCCGTTGGTGGGCGGAACGCGCTTGTCCACCGCGCCGATGAGCATCATCACCGGTTTCCCTTTCCTCGCAACCTCTTCCACGTGCGCGATGGGACTCTTCGAGCGCATGTGTTTCAGCACATCGATGGACGGATCGTCCGTGTACGCGTCGATGCCCAGCGTCTCCACGAAGCACCAGTCGGGAATGTCCGTGCTCGCCGTCATCGCGCCGATGTCCGTCACCGGGTTGCGAAGCACGGCGCACTTGAAGTCCACGCCGAACGTCTCGAGCACAGCGCTCTGACCGACCAGGTGCCCGCCCAGGAACCCCCCGTGCGACCCGCCCACCACGCACACGCGATCCGGGTCGCATATGCCGTCGTTTATGCACCGCCGCGCAATCGCGGAGCAGTCCATGACGTCGCGCACGCCCGCGCCGCCGCCCGCGCCGCCCACCAGGCTCTGCAGCGCCGACTCGCCGTACCCGGTGCTCCCGCGGTAGTTGCAGTACGCCACGGCGTACCCGAGGCTGGCGAGGTACGCCACCGAGGTGACGTACATCGCCGTGCACGCGCCGTGCGGGCCCCCGTGCGGAAGTATAATCAGAGGCGGCTTTTTTTTGTCGTCGGTATCCGTCAAAGTCGGAGACGTATCGTCTCGTTTAACGCGGACCACGATGGACTGCACGACGGTCGCGTCTCCAAACGCGTCGAGATCTTCGTCGGCGTCCGCCGACGTCAGCAGGTACGCGCCGTCCGAAACGGAGCGGCTCACGTCCTGCGCGAAGTACTCGAGTTTCTCCAGCGCCGCCGCCGCGCGCCGCGCCGCGGGGGACGCCACCGAGCGCGTCACGGCGTGCCACCCCGCGAACGAAGCTCTTGTCTCGAGACTCGACTCGCCGATGAAACACACGCGCGCCTCGGGGGGCGAGCCCGGGTCGGACCGCACCGCCGCCACGACGCCGCGCTTGACATCCGCCAGAGCCCAGCTCCCGCCGGGCTCCGAAAAGGGTTTTCGCTTTGGTAAGTTCGTCTCGTCTTTTTCTTCGTCTCCCTTTCGTGATCCTGAACCCCCGATCCAGTCCCCCTCCCCCTCCGCCGCGGGGGGCGTCAGCCGCGTGACCTCGCCGCTGTTAACGTCGACACGCACGATGGCCTCGCCCGCGCCCCACGTGGTCTGCACAACGAGCGCGTCGTTCCCGAGCCAAGGGTCGGCGACGAGCGGCGCCGACGCGTATAAACCGGGAAACGCGCCGCGTTTTTTTTTCGTTTCGACGCCCAGGACGTCTCGTGACGGCTTTCCCTCCTTAGTCCAGTCCATGACGCGCAGCGCGCACGTCGCGGCGTGCGCGCCGGTAACCACCGCGCGCTCGTGCGAGACGTACGCCAGGTTTTTGCCGTCGGGCGAGAAGCGCGGCCACAGCGCGGAAGGGACGTCCTTCGTGAGTAAGACGGCGGATTCGTTCGCGTCGGCGTTTAATTCTGTCTTCGCGCGTTCCGGAAGCGGCGCTGATACCAAAAACAGAGCGCTGGGCCTGTTGAAGCAGAACACTAAACCGAGGCGTCTGGACGTGCTTTTGAAGTTCTTGATGTCCCCGAGCCACGCCGCGCAGACGATCTGGTCGGACTCTTTGCCAAACGCGACGGGCGCCCACGCCGGGCCGGAGGCGACGACGGCGTCGCCGGGCAAGCCCCGCGGTTCCGTTATCGAACACGACTCCGTCTCCAGCACGTACAAAGAAGGTTTGATCTTCCCCACGAGCTGCTCACCCCAGTCCTCGCGCCACTCGCCGCGACCGCGCCACCCTCGCTTTTTTGTTGAGGTATCTTTTTGGTCTTCCGAAACGTTTTCTTCCGTTTCTTTTGTATCCTCTTCGCCATCCTCCGGAAGCGGAAGCTTCTTCGCTTTCGTCTTCGCGTCGCTCGTGACGCCCATCCCCCACTCCGGCGTTCGGTCCTCAGACTCGGGCGCCTCGGCGACGTACGCGACGCGCGTCTCCAACGCGCTCCAGCTCACGCCTCCGAACGTGCCGTCCACACACAAAGAGCCGTGCGTGGAGGGGGGAACCAGCGTCTCCGAAACGAGCGCGCCTTCTTCCCAAACCTCAAACGCGATCCCGGATCCGCGATCGCCGCCGGCGGCGTTCGCGTCGCGCGCCACGAGTCTTTTCCGCCCGCTCGGCGAGACGCTCGAAAGCAACACGCCCCGCTCTTCGATCCCGAAACTCGGGTGGCGCAACGATGAGACTCCCGGTTTCTCGAGTCGATTCTCAGGCGAATCTTTTGTTTGTTCTGAAGTGAGCGACGCGGGAAGAGGCACGGCGGCGACGGAGCGCCGGAGCCCGTCCGACGCCAGATCCCGCTGCGCGGTGGTGACGTACAGCGTCAGCGTGTCGTTTTCGGGGTCGGGCACGAGCGTCGCGCCCGCCACGAAGGGGATCGCGGTGAAGGACTCGAACAGGGACGTCTCGTGCGCCACGGCGGCGGAGGCGTCGGACGACGCGCCCGCGGCGGTCGCCTCCATCGGTCGCGCGGCGAAGCGGCGCGGGAGGCGACGCGCGCGAGAGGGTGCCCTTTCTCGGACGTCGCCGACGCCGAGAACGCCGCGAGACGCGAGGCCGGACGCCGAGGGGGCTCGGCCGCCGGGAGAGGAGTTCGCGACCGGGGAGGCGGACGACGCGAGTGTGCGCGAGGCGTGCGTGCTCGCGGGGGCGAGGCTCGGGAGCATCCCACAGGTCCGGCCGTGTGCGCGACGCGGAGTGAGTCGATGTGCGATGGGGAGGTAGGTTTCGGACGACGCTTTTCATTGCTCACTCGAGCGATGAAAACGCCCGTCGTTCCGGACAACGGACACGTTTTACCCTTCGTTTCTGGGTCCGTGCTCGACCAACCCGAATGCGCGAAACGTAAAAAACGCGATGGCGATTGGCCGAGCCGCGGTTCAGTCGTGGCGTGAGACTAAATGCTCATACGGAACCGATTTTCGCGACCGCTCGGCTGCTCGAGCGCTCGCGTTGATCATCGCGACGCGACTCGCGCGCCCGTCACTTTCGAGTACACACACGCACAAACTCAAACATGTCTGGACGTGGTAAGGGTAAGACCGGCAAGAAGGCTGTCAGCCGCTCCGCCAAGGCGGGCCTCCAGTTCCCCGTCGGCCGCGTCGCGCGCTACCTCAAGGCCGGCAAGTACGCCACCCGCGTCGGCGCCGGTGCCCCCGTGTACCTCGCCGCTGTCCTCGAGTACCTCGCCGCCGAGGTGCTCGAGCTCGCCGGCAACGCCTCCCGCGACAACAAGAAGACCCGCATCGTGCCCCGCCACATCCAGCTGGCCATCCGCAACGACGAGGAGCTCTCCAAGCTGCTGGGCACCGTCACCATCGCCTCCGGTGGTGTGCTCCCCAACATCCACTCCGTGCTGCTCCCCCGCAAGGGCGCCAAGGGCAAGTCCGGCTCCGCCTCCCAGGAGTACTAAGCGACGTCATCCTCAAGTCTTGAGAGACGCGCGCGGCGACGCCGCACACACCACTACTTCAATGGTGATAAGTAATCACCACCACACGAAACAAGAACCAAGGACACGCACCCGTCAGATCGTTCGCCTCGCCTCGACCGCTCGGAAGCCCGAACCCCGCGTCTCCACGTCCGAGAGAACGATCTCATCAGATCGAGATCTCGGAAGACCAGACGAACCGTTCGGCGGCTGTCCCGCGGATGTTTGAATTTCCGCAGCCGGGCGGGTCGGTGCGGGGCCATGCTCGGGCTCGTGCACGATCCGAAGCTCGCGTGTCGCGCGTGCTCGATACCGATACCCTCGAACGAGCCCGATCAGGCGGTCTCGCGTCCCGAGAATCGGTCAGCGCGACCCGTTGGCCTCCGTCCCCGGCGACGCGAAGACGACTGTTCCCCTTTCATTTTTGAATCCCGCGCCGCCGCGCCGCGCGCGCGCGACAGGCGCGCGGGGGCGCGGGACGACCCGAAAAACGCAGATCTAGCATTATCGCGCACGCGGAATCGACGCGTGACCGACGCGCCCCGCGATGACAATCGGGAGGGACCGCGCGATGCCCCCCGTCGCGGCGTCGCGGACCGGATTTTTTATCTCGCGATCGGTTTCATTTTACGCATCACAGACTGGTCTCGTCGCACTTCGCGCTCGCGGATGATCCGCCTACCGGCCGTCGTCCCCCAGCAGCTGGTCCAGCGGGAACGCCGTCCTCTGCATGTACTCCACCTTGCGGCGCTTGACCGGCCTCGCGACGCCCAGGAACTCGAGCTCGGCGGCGGCGCGCGTGAACCGCGCCTGCAGTTCCCACAGTTTCCGCTTCTCCAGCGAAAACGTCTCCTTGCCGTTTCGCCTCGGCTCGCCGGCGTCCTCGCCGGCCTCGTCGTCGTCGTCGCGCGGCTCGTCCGCCGGCGCCTCCGGAGGCGGGCCCCGCCGCGCGTTCGAGCGATTTTTCTTCGCCTTCGTCCCGAGGGACCCCGCGTGCATCTCGCAGAACGCGCGGAACCACTCGTGCACGTTGGCGGCGTCGCCCGCATCCTGCAGAAGCGTGTACGCGGCGCAGCAGTCGGGCAAAGTCGCGCTCGCGCCGCCTCCCGGCGGGCAGCAGCCGCACTTCAAGAACGGCTGCGGGTGGGCCATCTGCTGCTCGAGCACCAGCCGCGGCGCCGCCTGCACGGCCTCGCGCAGACGCGACGTGGAAGTCACGCAGAACAGCTCCATGCCGGGGAGCGAGCAGGGAGGACCAGACGCGTGCGCGGACGCCACCGCTTTAAGAAACGCGCACGCCGCGCGACGCGCCGCGCGCGAAAATTCCATCTCCGGAGACGACGGCGCCGTCGTCTCGGTCGCGTCGCTGTTGTCGCCCGCGGTTCGTCGGTCTCTGTCCTTCTCTGAAACACGGACGTCGCGACTCGACACGTCGCGATCCTCGCGCCGGCGCTTGCCGCGCGCCGCCGCCGCGAGCTCGAGCGCGCGCGCGCGTTCGGGGCCCGCGCGCCGGCGCGCCACCAGCGCCGCCGCAACCGCGCGCGCGCCGTCGGGGCTGGTGAGATCGACAACGGGTTCCGCGACGGCGTCAGTCGGGGCGTCCGCGTCCACGGCTGCGGGCGTCGAGACTCTCGCGGGCGTCGAGACCCTGGCGCTGGCGCGGCGCCGCGCGCGCGAGGACGGTGGCCTCGGCGAGACGACGGATTCCGCGTTTTTGTTTTTTTTCGCCGCCGAGGGCGTCGCCGCGAAAGTCTCGAAATCCTCGCCCAAAACGCCTTCCTCGGCGACGTGAACCGCTTTCTCGTCCTCCGCCACGTCTCGCGCCGCCGCGTCTTTCTCGCGTTCGGGATGCTCTTCGGGATGTCGTTCGGGATCCCGATCCCGATCCCGATCCCGATCCCGATCCGCGTCGCCGTCGGCGGCGGCCGCGGCGAGCGCGTCGTCGCAGAGCGCGGCGATCTTTTTTAAGTCTCCGCCGTGCTCGCCATAAATCGTCGGCTCGAGCGCGCAAAGCCGCGCCCAGCGCCGGCAAAGAGCTCTTACACGAAAAACGCTCGTGTCATCCCGCTCGAGCCTCGCGCATATGAGACGAAGCAACGATTGACCCTGCGCGCTTTCGTCCGTCGTCCAAAACTTCGCCGAGCTCGCGTCGACGAATAACTCAGAGAGCTCGCCCTTCTGCACGCCGCACGCCGCCGCCGCCGCGGACACGCACCGCAACGCCAAGCCCCATCTTTTGCGTTTGGGGAACGCGTCGCGCAGCGCGCGCCTCACCTCCTCCCGGGACCCCAGGCCGAGGTGCTTCTTCGCCCACTGCAGGGACTTGGGCGTCAGCCAGGTGTCCGCCGCGGACTCGGCCGCCGCCGACGCCGCGCGCGACGCAGCCGCCGCGACGCGCGCCGAGCGCGCGGCGAGCGCGTCGACGACGGCGGCGTCCGCCGCGGAATCCGCCGCGTTTATCGCTTCGTCGTCGCGCGCGACGTCGCGCGCGACGTCCTCCAGGCAGAAGAGCGCTTCTTCCGCTGAATCGGATTCCTTCCCGGAATCGAACTTTAACCCGTCGGGGTCCCGATCCCGATCCCGATCCCGACGTTCGTGGACGTGGTCGTGGACCAAAGCTCGGCGGTGCTCGGCGCGCTCGGCGCGCTCCGCCTCCGCCGCCGCCTCCGCCGCCGCCGCCGCCGCCGGCGCCGCCGCGGCGAGCGGCTGGTACATGAAGTGCTCCAGGGTGAGCAGGTGCACGGCTCGTCTCGCGGCGGAGAGCGAGAAGTCGTGTTCCTTGAATCGCGTCGCGAGGAGCTCCAGCGCGGCGTTGGACAGCGCGGGCACCAACCCCGGGTCCATCAAAACGCGGGTCTGCACGGCGGCCATGACGTTTTTGGGCGAGTACAGTTTGAACGCGCGCGCGTCGAGGCGCGCCGCCGTGGCGGCCGGGAGCATGCCGTGCACCGTGTTCGCGGACGTCGCGACGCCCAGGAGCACGGTGACCGGGAGCTCATCGGACGCGTCGCTCAGCGCCAGGAGCAGGTCACCCAGAACGCGCGCGTCGAAGCCCTCGGTGTCCTCCACGACGATCGCCACCGGCGCGGGGGGCGAGGCGCGCGACGAGCCGCGACCATCGCCCGACCGCTCGCCAGCCGCCAAACGATTTACGCTTCCGTTACCGTCTAAACGGACGCCCGCCGAGTCGTCGAGCGCATCGCTTCGAGCGTTCGCGTCGCGTTTGTCCTGCTCCGGCGTCTCCGGGACTGCCACCGAATGCACGTGGTTTACGTGCGGAGGTCCTCTCGGGAAACACTCGGTGACCTCGCGGTACCACCGCTTGAGGTGCCTCGCGCTGCGCCCGGAGACGCGCAGGTGCGACGACGCGCCGGCGGCGTCGCGCGCGGCGCCGGCGCGGAGTTGCTCGAGTATGCGCCGGATCGCCACGCCCAGCCCTCCGCCCGCGCTCCCTCCCGCTGCGCTCCCCACGTACGCGGCCGCGGCGGCGGCGTCCTCGCCCCCGCCCCCGCCCCCTTCGCGCGCGTCCGCGGCGGCGACGGCGGCGGCGGCGGCGGCGGCGCCCCCCCCTCGGGCTTTCAGATCGCGCGATCGCAGAAGCGCGGTGTGACACCCCACCCGTCTGAGGTGCGCGGTGAGCTTGGAGAAGGTCTCCTCGTGGTCGTCCGAGTTGACCCCGCCGGCCAGCACCAGGCCGACGGGAATGCGCTGCGCGGCGTGCTGCGGGAGCGTCCCGTGGTTCGCCGCCACCAGCGCCTGTCTCCTCTCGAACCCTCCCCGCACGAACCCCGTAAGTTTTTCAAACGCATCCTGGTTCGCCTCCCGCAGCACGCTCTCGATGTGCGCGTCCGTGTCCCGCCAGCACCGCAGGTACGCGTCCCGCCGCGCCTCCATGCCCTCGTGCGTCTCGTCGGGCACCAGCGGGAAGAAACTCTTGCGCGCGGTCACGCGCTTGCTCACCGCGGGCGCCTTGCGAAGCACGAAGACGCCCTGGGACACGGAGTCGGCGAACGCCGATCCGTCGCCTCTCGGATCGGACGATGTCCACCCGCCCGCGCCCTTGCGGGACGACATCGCGTCCGAGCCGTGTCGCGGGCCGACCTCCGCGCGCGCACAAAGAGGCGATGCGTCCGACCGGTGGCTGCCTGCCTCGGCGCGGGACGGACTGAGCGTCGCGGCGAACCTCGCGACGAAGGGAGACGGCACGCGAACGCGCTTTTTTTTTGGCAGTTCAAGTTCCGGCATCTCGGAAAGGCGCCAAGCAGAGCGCGCGAATTTCGGAGCCGGAGATGCACCCATCCGTTCAACAAAAAGCGCTTCCTTGGATGTTTTTGACCGACTTTTTTGGTGTCAAAAAAATCTATGACGAACGGATCGGTCGGTCAAAAAATCTATGAAGGATCGATGACCTGTCAGTTTGACGGCAAAGGAACCAATAAAGTTACCAATAAAGTTTTAGATTGAGTCATAGCCTATATCAGATTTTTTTTGTAGACTTGGCATGTATACACGCTTCTCGAAGCCTCTCGGCACACTCTACCCCGCGCAGAGCGGCGGGGTCGAGACGGCGTCCCGACCCCCGCGCGCGCTTTGTCGAGCGCCGAAGGGCTCAGGCTCGGTCGCACGCGTCGTCGCACGAGGTTTCGCGCGCCCCCATCCGCGGCCTCGAACTTTTTTCGGCTTCGGTCGAATCGAAGCGTCGCTTTTGTCGTTCCTGACCGACTCGACCGACTCGAGCGCGTCCGACCATGGGTGCGTGCGCCTCCGCGCCGCGGGACCCCCCCCCCGAGGCGCCCGAGGACGCGCCTCACCCCGCTCCGTCCTCCCGGGCGGAGGCGACGGCCGCGGGCTCCCCGGTGGACCCGAAGGCTGGTCGCTCCCTCCGACGCGGATCTGATTCGCGAGATTTCGACGCGCCTTGCAGCTCCGTGGACCGGACCGAAAATCTGTCGGTCACTCGCGCGCGTCGCGCCACGTCTCGCGTGAGCGTTTCGGTTGTCACCGACGGCGAAAAGAACGGAAAGAAACCGAAACCGAAACCGACGCCGCGACGCGAGGACTCCGCGTTCGAGATGCCGCCGCCGAAGACAGCATCGCGCACATCGCATCGCTCTTGGCCCACCTGGCTCGTCGCGCACGCGGGCGACGCCCTGCGTTCGCTCGACGGGCCCCGGGACCTGGCGTCGTTTCGAAAAATAAAGCAGGTGGGTTTAGGCACGTACGGCGCCGTGTACGCGTGCGTGGATGAACGCGACGGTCGACGCGTCGCGTTAAAAAAAATCATACCGGCGTCCTTCGCGTCGTTCGAGGCGTGCGCGTTCGCGGCGCGCGAGATTTCGATTCTGCTCAGGCTGCGCCACCACGCGCACGCCGTGCGACTGCTGGACATCGCCGTGGACTTTGGCGGAAGAGAAAAGAGAAGCACAGACGACGAGTCGGTTTTCCTCGTGCTCGAGTACCTCGAGCACGACATCGCGGGTCTGACGGCGTGCACCGAGCTGGGCGGCTTGCGCCTGGGGCAGGTCAAGCGTCTGGCCTGGCAGCTGTTCACCGCGCTGGAGCAGAGCCACGCGGACGGGATCCTGCACCGGGACGTCAAGGGGAGCAACCTGCTGGTGGACGCCACCGGGAACCTGAAGCTCGCCGACTGGGGCCTCGCCGTGGACCTTTTCACGAAAAGAAAAAAAGGCGCCGGCGAGCACGACACGGCGCTGACGCCCACGGTGGTGACGCTGTGGTACCGCCCACCGGAGCTGCTGATGGGCGCGACGGCGTACGACGGGCGCGTGGACGTGTGGTCCGCGGGGTGTCTTCTCGCCGAGCTCATTAACGGCGAGCCCGTGTTCCCGGGGCGCGACGAGACGGAACAGCTGCGCATGATTGTCGCGGCGTGCGCGCCCGCGGCGGACG
>Ga0209251_1002497_pt1 | contig 12843 bp, 16 predicted proteins | sample SaaInlV_100m_DNA_6_FD_184665 | JGI IMG/M metagenome (GOLD analysis project Ga0209251, IMG submission 184665) | Marine microbial communities from expanding oxygen minimum zones in the Saanich Inlet - Saanich Inlet SI073_LV_10m_DNA (SPAdes) (version 2) | ecosystem: Environmental > Aquatic > Marine...
CATGGAACAGCGCACCGTTGAAACGATCACGCTTGTTGCCATCACTGGCGACCGTGGCCTTTGCGGTGGTTACAACGCCAACATCATCAAGCGCACCGAGCAACGATTCGCTGAGCTGAAGGGTAAGGGCTTCAATGTGAAGCTCGTGGTGATTGGCAGCAAAGCGATCAGTTACTTCACCAATCGGGATTACCCAATCCAGGCCAAAATCACTGGTTTGGAACAGGTTCCTACAGCGGATGAGGCCAACACGATTGCAACCGACATGCTGGCTGAATTCATGGCAGCTGGGACGGATCGGGTGGAGATGGTGTTTACCAAGTTCATCAACTTGGTGAGCTGTAAACCCGTCCTCCAGACGCTGCTTCCCCTCGACCCGCAAGACATCGCTGATCCCGAGGATGAGATCTTCAATCTCACCACCGATCAGGGTCGTTTGACGGTGGAACCCGGTACGAGTTCTGCTAACACCGCTCCCAAAATTCCGTCTGACATCGTTTTTGAGCAAAGCCCTGATCAGCTGCTCAATGCTTTGCTGCCGTTGTACTTGCAAAACCAGCTCTTGCGCTGTTTGCAGGAATCGGCTGCGTCGGAATTGGCGAGTCGGATGACAGCCATGAACAACGCCAGTGATAACGCCAAGGAATTGGCCAAGACGCTGACCCTTGACTACAACAAGGCGCGTCAGGCTGCGATTACCCAAGAAATCCTGGAAGTGGTGGGTGGTTCCGCTGCTGCCGGTGGTTAATCGTTCCCTTTGATTGTGTTGATGGCCGGTTCCTTCGGGGGCCGGCTTTTTTAATGGGGTAATGACAATGCAGCTTCATCAGCTCTTTCCCACTGCCATCGCAACGGTGCAGTTGGCCTTGGATCCTTTGGATGTGGCAGGACAGCTTCAGGTGCTGTTTGCCTTGCGAGGGGATGCGACCGGAAATCCCGCAGATGGATGTGCCTGGACTGGCGATCTCCATGGCGCGTGGCAATTGCATCAGCACCCAGATTTCGCGGGGCTGACGCAGCAGGTTGTGGATCAGGTGTGGACTTATCTCGAAGCGGTGGGCTTTGAGCGTTCTCAAGTGGCCCTGCACCTCCAGCGATGTTGGCCCGTGCTGAGCGATTGGGATCAGGTGGTCGGTCGTCATCACCATCCCAATGCCCATCTCAGCGCTGTGCTCTACCTCACCGGAAGCGGTTCAGGCGAGGAGGGAGTGCTGCGCCTTCAGGCGCCGCATCGGATCAATGAACTTGTTCCCGGACTCGCTGTTGGCCATGGAGGCCCCATCGCTGAAGGACATCCGCTCAATGCCGATCACTGGGACCTTGCGCCTCGGGCCGGGCTGTTGGTGCTGTTTCCCTCCCGTTTGGACCACAGCGTTTTGCCCAACACGGATCCAGAGGCGTTGCGTTGTTCGATCAGTTTTGATTTCGTGCTCACGGCCCCAGATGGCGATGATCCGGCGGAATACTTGGCGCCGCATCCGAACGTGTGGGTCCAGCAAACCCCACCCGCTGCCTGAGAGAATCACTTGGAGAGCAAAGTTTTGACGGGATGTCTGACCCATCGGCGGCCGTGGCCACCTATTCCGTGTCTGCTGAGATTGAGGGTGAAGTCCATCAATTCAAATGTCGGGCTGACCAGACGGTGCTGAACGCGGCGGAAGCCGCAGGGATCAATCTTCCAAGCTCCTGCTGTACAGGCGTCTGTACAACCTGTGCAGCGGTGATTTCAGCTGGAAGCGTCGATCAGCCCGATGCCATGGGTGTTCGATCCGACCTTCAGGAGAAGGGTTATGCCTTGTTATGTGTGTCCTTCCCCCGTGCTGATCTCACCCTCAAAACGGGCCAAGAAGATGCCTTATACGAAGCCCAGTTCGGTCAGTATCAAAAGTGAAGCTGCTTCGCCTGCAGCGTCAGCTGAGCTGGCCCGAGCATGTCTCCACCACTGAGTTGCGCGCATGGGTTCGCTCTGAACTCGCCAGTGATCCAGATGTTGAGTTGCTGCGTTGGGCCATTACGGGTCTGACAACGGCCGCCGATGGTGCCCGTTGTCTCCAGGTGGAGGGGGTTTGTATCGGATGAGTGCAGCACCACTGCCCACCCTGATGGTGGTGCCCACAGGCATCGGTTGCGAGATCGGAGGGTATGCCGGTGATGCTTTGCCCAGTGCCCGTTTGTTGGCTGCGGCGAGTGGCTGCCTGATTACCCATCCAAACGTGATGAATGGCGCGGCGTTGTATTGGAGTGATTCCCGCATTCACTACGTGGAGGGCTACGGCCTGGATCGTTTTGCAGCGGGCGATTGGGCGCTACGACCGGTCCGTCGGCAGCGCATCGGCCTGCTCCTGGATGCGGGGATTGAAGCTGAGCTGGCTCAGCGCCAGATTCAGGTGGCCGAGGCTTGTCGCGCCACTCTGGGTTTGGATATCGGACCCGTGCTGCGATCGGATCAGCCCCTAGGGGTGTCCCTCGATCGCGGACCCAGTGGCGCAAGTTGGGGACGTCTGGAACACCCCGATGCGCTGTTGCGTGCGGGTGAGCGACTGCGCGATGCCGGCGCAACGGCGATTGCTGTGGTGGCGCGCTTCCCGGAGGATCTCGGCAGTGATGTGCTCACGTCGTATCGGCAGGGCAGCGGTGTCGATGCGTTAGCGGGGGCTGAGGCCGTGATCAGTCATCTGTTGGTGCGTCATCTGCAGATGCCCTGTGCCCATGCTCCGGCCCTTGTGCCCCTGCCGTTGGATCCCCAGCTCGACCCTCGAGCAGCAGCGGAGGAGCTGGGTTACACATTTCTCGCCTGCGTGTTGGTGGGCTTGAGCCGGGCGCCGGACTTGATCGACACAACTGCGGCGCTCACTGGCGATGTTCATGCATCCCAGATCGGAGCTGCAGTTGTGCCCGAAGGTGCCCTTGGAGGAGAGGCGGTGTTGGCGTGTGTGGAGCGTGGAATTCCTGTGATCAGCGTGGCGAATCCCTCGCTTTTGGCTGTGTCGCCCGAGGTTTTAGGGCTGTCGTCTGGGGTGTTTCAGGCCAGGAGTTATGCCGAGGCCGCTGGGTTGCTTGTGGCGCTGCGAGAGGGAATTAGTCCAGCTGCGCTTGGGAGGCCGTTGCCACCGTTGCAGGAGATTCAGTGATGACCAAGGGCAAGGGATTTGCGATGTCGACGGATCAAGGCCCCTGCCCCTGTGGGGGCGGTGCTTATCGCAGCTGCTGTGGCCCCCTGCACCGCGGCGATCAGCGTGCCGAAACGGCTGAACAGCTGATGCGCTCGCGCTACTCGGCGTTTGTGAAGGGTGAGTTGGAGTATTTGCTGGTCACCCATCCGGAAGCACATGTGTCTGAGGCGGAGCGACGACAGCAACTGCGCCGTAGTTCTCGGGCCACGCGCTGGATGGGCCTTCGCATTCTGTCCTGCACCGATGGAGGCGTAGGTGACATGGCGGGAACGGTGGTTTTTGAAGCCCGCCATCGAGAGGGCGTGTTGCGGGAAACGTCGCTCTTTCAACGACGTGGTGGAAGAACCGATGGCGATTGGCAGTACATCAAAGCCCTCGACCCCCCTTTGCAAGGGCACGTTATTGTTTAATTATTTTCACGATTTATGTACTAAATCGTGCTTAGCGGAGGCAATCATCGGAGCCGACAGGATGGAAGCTGCCATGGGACGATCATCTCGATGCTCTTCAATCTGGCTCAGCCGCAGGCAATCGGCAGCCTCCAGCCACTGCCAAAGGCCTGAGGGCTCACTTTGAGGAGGGGCGCCGCTTGTCGGCGTTTGAACTCGGCCCGTTTCAGCAGCTGTTCAACGCGGGACACGAGTGCAGGGTTATGGCCGGCGGCGATCAAGTCCTCACCGTGGCGTCGTTCTTGGATCAGATCCTTAAGTAAGGCATCGAGAGCGCTGTAGTCCGGCAGCGAGTCGCTGTCTTTTTGATCAGGTCGTAGTTCAGCACTGGGGGGTTTTCGTCGAATGGCATCGCCCACCAACTCTCCGTGCTCGGGAAGGTGATAGTCCCCACGGCAGTGCCGGGATGCTGGGCTGTCGAGCCAGTCACAAAGAGCGAATACGCTGGTTTTGTAGAGGTCGCCGATCACGGCTAACCCACCATTCATATCCCCATAAAGGGTGCAGTACCCAACGGCTAATTCAGATTTATTGCCGGTGGTTAACAGCAATTGGCCTTCCTGATTCGCCACCGCCATCAGCAAGGTGCCGCGAATGCGGGATTGCAGGTTCTCAGCGGTTACCCCGTTTGGATCGGCACCAAGTGCAGGGTTCAGGGTTGTGTCGAAGCCATCCATCAAGGGACGGATCGGCAAGGTCGTGGTTTTCAGTCCCAGCCGTTTTGCCAGGGCAACGGCATCGTCGATCGATCCTGCTGAACTCCAGGGCGACGGCATCAGCAGTGTTGATACCTGATCGGCGCCGAGGGCTGCGGTGGCGATTACGGCAACGAGCCCTGAATCGATCCCACCACTCAGGCCTAACAGTGCTTTTTGAAAACCGCACTTGCGGGCGTAATCCCGAACCCCCAGCACGAGGGCTCGGAACAGTCGATCCAGCGGGTCATCAGGGCCTTGATCTCGATTGGCGGGCTCGGCTTCGCTGTCCCAAAGACTGACCTGGTCGCAGCAGCATGGGAGTTCCAGTAGGGGATCTCCTGAGGCAGACATCACAAAACTGCCGCCATCGAAGACCAATTCGTCGTTGCCTCCGACTTGATTGAGATACACCACTGGACAGTTCAAGCGGCGCGCTGCCGTGGCGGCCAGCTTTTGTCGCAACAACGGTTTGTCCGCATCGAAGGGGGATGCAGCGAGGTTGATCACCACATCCGGCTGCTCTGAGATCAATTGTTCGATTGGGTCGGGGCCCGCCAGACGTTCCCGCTGCAGGTTGTCGTCTACCCAGAGGTCTTCGCAGATCGTGAGCCCCAGTCGTTGGCCGTTGGGAAGTTGCAGCAGGTTTGGCCCCGTCCCGGGTCGGAAATAACGACGCTCATCAAAAACGTCGTAACTGGGTAATAGTTGTTTGTGGGCAACGGCGCGCCATCCCCGCCGATCCACGAGGGCAATGCTGTTGGTGAGCCCGGGGGCGCGGTCATCGTCGGTGGGTAAGGCAACACCCACCAGCACGATGAGATCGCTATCCAACTGCTGACTCATCCACTGGAGCAGCTCTGCTTGAGCAGCGATGCGGGCGGGCTGGAGCAGCAGGTCTCGTGGTGGATACCCCCAAAGTGAGAGTTCGGGGGTGAGCAACACATCGGCCCCGTCGCGTTGGGCTTCGCTGGCGGCCACAAGAATGCGCTCTGCGTTGCCCTGCAGATCACCCACGAGTGGATTGATTTGGGCGAGGGCAAGGCGCATTAGCAGGGGGTGGGATTGAGACCGTAAAGATTGTGCTCGAGCAAGAGGGGCCATACGGCACTGGGGACCTGCTCAGGCTGGGGGGCACGACGTTGCTCAGAGCTAGCGCTCGCAGGGATCTCCACATCCAACACCTCAATAGAGGCTCCGCATCGGGACAAATCGGCCAGTGCCATCGCGGTGAGAGGCCAACCCTGGCGCGGGGCAATCGCCATGTGGCATTGGCTGAGCCACTGATCAGCTTGTTTCCAATGGGGGATTTGAGCTGCCAAGTCGCTACCCACTACAAACACCAGGTTGTGTTGAGGCCAGCGTTGATGGGCGCGTTGCAACGTCACCATCGTGAATGGGCTGCTGAGGTCTTGGGCGAGGTCCAGATTTGAACTGTTCAGTTGTTCGACCAACGCCTTCAACAGCATGGCCCGCACGGACAGCGCTGCGCCGTGCTGCTTCATTGGGTTATCGCTTGCCCATGTGGCCACGCGGTCGTAGCGATGCAGGAGTTGCTCCAGGAGGGCCTGGTGTCCTCGTGTTGGAGGGTCGGCACTGGTTCCGAAGAGGGCAATCCGTTGTTGCACCATGTCAAGGCAGCAAAGGACGGAGGTCTTGCTGTGCACGCAATGGCCAGCGATGCAGCCAGTGACGCACGACGGGATCGCGTCGGGCCAATCGTTCGAGCAGCGCTCCGGGTTGACCACCCGATGGGTGGAGTAGGTGTTGGGCCACGAGTTGACCGGTGCGACGGCTTGCGTGAACCGCCAGTGCCGCCTGGGCGAACGCCACCGGTGCGGCGGGGGCCAAGCTGGTGCCGCCACTGATCGGCACTAACAACAACAGCATCTGCTTCAGCGCGCTGAGGCCGAGTTGAATGCCCCCAAGTAGTGCGTTATTTCCAGATAAATGCGTGAGCAGTTGTCGGGCTGCTTTCGGTGTGAGAGGGAGACCATAGAGGCGACTGAGTTGCACCACTAAGGCTGTATCGCAGGCCATGCCCCCAGCCAGGTCTAAGGCCAGCACTGGGTTGATCGCCACCCCCGTCGCTTTGGCCGCGGCGTATCGACCAATCAGACCTTGGGCGCTGCGGCGGTGGTGTTGAAGCCGTAGCTGTTGGCAGTTGCGCTGGAACTTATCGGCTTGTCGCAGGGCCTGGAGTGCGAGGAGCAGCACGCCTTCCCGTGTGAGTTGGCTCTTCAGCTGTTGTTCTAGGGCGTCAACCTGGGCTGGGGTGCGTGCACTGCGAACGCGGCCGTCAGGCTGGAGTTTGGCCTGCCGCGGTGCTGCGGCGACCACGGTGAGTGGCAGGTCTCCGGGAAGGCGGGAGCGAATGCTGTTGAACAGTGCCGAGCGCTCTTGTTCTGGCCAGCGGTCGCTGCGGTTGAGCACCACATGTAAAGGCTTGCCGCTGCTGAGCAATGTTTGCAGTGCCTCGCGATCCGTCCGGGTGAGATCGCTATCGATCACCAGCAGAACCAAATCAGCCCCCATGGCCACCCGGGATGCCAATCGCGCTCGACCAGCGGCATTGATTTCATCGATCCCTGGTGTATCCACCAGCTCAACACGGTTGAGGTCCGCGATTGAGACGGGCCACACCACACCTCTTTGGCTCCGCGTGCTGCCGTGGGCCACATCAGTGGCTAGTAGGGGCTCACCAATGAGAGCGTTGATCAGACTCGACTTGCCAACACCAACCCGGCCAAACACCGCGATTCGCAGGGTGTGTTGCTGCAGACGTTGCAATTGTCGATCGAGCTGGACGAGTTCTCCCCCAAGGAGTCCCTGTTCGCGCTGGGATAGGCGGAGGCTCTGGCGCCATTGATCGAGCAATTCCCGGCAGCGCACCACGGTCGGAGGTGGAACGGCAGGAGGCCGTGGACCTGGACCTGCTGGTGTTGCGCCGACAAAGTCTTCGGACAGGCCTGCAGAGTGAGCCGAAACAGCCTGGCTTGCTGTGATCTGGAATCGACCCTGATCCATGCCCTCAGGTTAAAAGGCCATGCAAGCGAGCAATTTCAGGCCGTTCGTTCCGGGCTGTTGGCCCGGCGGCATCTCTCAGGGTTGTTCGAGGGGTGTTCTTCAACCGTTGCTCCCTGTTTGACGGTGTTGTGCGGTGTCTTGGCCCCGCTACGCTGAAGGTTGGATAGGCCAGTCAGCCAGGGGAGAATCCGTGATTCGCATTCTTCTTTTTTCGCTCATTATTGTTTTCACGTTCCGTCAAATTAAAAAGATTTTTGCTGAGGCCACTGTTGGTCAACAGGACGTCAGCGCAGATGTGGCGATCGTTGATGTCGATGTAATTGTCGATGATCAGAAGGATCACCATTCATCCCGCTGACGTGTTTTCACGGTTTTGGATGGCGAGGAATGTTGCAATCGATACGAGGATTTACTCGGATTTGAGCTGAGTTTTCTTGGGTTGTTGATCTGTGATCCCAAAGCGATTCCGTTATTTCGGTATTTGTTTCCATTTTTTTCTTGCAGCCGTTGTTTTTTGTGCCAATCCTGGCGTGTACGGACAATTTAAAAAGCACCATGACCGTCCGACTAGAAAAACTCACTTCCAATGGTTGGGAGCATGATTCCAATCACTCTGATCTTCACAGCGCGACAAACCACGCCAAAGATTTGATCGGACAGGAGTTGTCCACCTACCGACTTCTCCGTGATGACCGCGTGATGTTGTCGCTCATTACCGCGAAAGGCGTGATGTGGGTGAATGCAGACTTGGAAGTCCAAGGAAAAGCTTTGGTTCACGCCTAACTCTTATTTTTTAATCAGTGATTCTTGATTTACTCGGTTCCAAAAGCATTGGGACCCTTGTCCAAGAAGGCAAGCATCAACCCTTTCGTGCTGTTGCTTGCCCAATCAAGGGCCTCAACTACGACGAATCACAGATGAAGGACAACGACATTCAGCGTCGTCAACGTCTTTCTGAAGTTGAATACGACTGTTGAATTTGATTTGATCGTTGCGGTTTGAGGTCATTGCTTAAGCGGGTTTACGCCACCATCCAGCTAAAACTGCCAACACAGCTTCGGCTCCAATCACGCCAACAAAGCCGCCAAACTCATCAACAACGACTCTTACGCCGCCGCTGTCTTTTCTGAAGCCTGTGAGAAGTCGATCGGCTCGGATCATTTCAGGCACGTAATCCACCTGTTCGCAAAGGTCGACCGGTGTGAGCAGGCCGCGGTTTTCAAGCAAAGCGGTGAGGAGATGTTCTCGGCTTGCAACGCCTAAAACCTTGTCCACTTGGTCGCCTAAAACCACCCACCATGGGGAATTGTTCTCCATCAGTCGAGTCCGTTGAGACTCAATGCTCAAGCTGCCATCCAGCGTTGGAGCGGCTACCCGGGGCGTCATCAAATCTCGGGCCGTGAGGTCGTTGAGTTGAAACACCTTGCCGATCATCGCGGCTTCATCCGCTTCGATTTCTCCTTTTTGGGAGCCAAGGCGAGCGAGGAGCCGGATTTCGTCTTCGTTGGTGCTGATCTCGGCTTCCGCGGTGAGGGCCGGCAAGATTCGCTCCAGGAGAACCACAAGCGGGCGTAACAGAATTCCTAGCCAGTGCAGTAAGGGCGCACTAGCGAGGGCGACAGGGAGGGCCAAGCGGCTACCCAGAGCCTTGGGAAGAATCTCCCCAAGCAAGATCACAAGAATTGTGAGGCCAATGGAAAACAGTGGCAGTGCTGCACTGTTCACACCGCGCTGTTCAAACACCCAGGCGGCATAGCCACCCAGCATCAAGCTGCCAAAAATATTGAAGCCGTTGTTGGTAATCACCAGTGCAGACAGCGTTCTGCCGAGGTGTTTTCGCAACTTGGCCAGCCGTCGAGCTCCGGCCACAGGAGACTCGCGTGCAGCGAGTTCCTGCACTCGAATCGGATTCACCGTTAACAGGGCAGCTTCCACACCCGAGCAAAGGGCAGAACCGAGCAGCACTACCAACACAAGCACGATCAGCAGGAGAAGATCGGAGCTCATTGCTGACCAACACTCAATCCATCGTATCGGTCGCGCTCAGTCAGGCTTCGTGAACTGCCATCCTGATCAACATTCGCTCCCGCAGGTTTGACCGCGTTTGATCCCGGTATCCATGCGCTCCGGCGTGGGCGCTTCATTGAGCAATTGGGAGCGGCAGCGGCCGTCATTCCCGCCGCTGCTCTCACGACCCATCACGCAGATTGTGAGTGGCCGTTTCGCCAAGACAGCGATTTTTTCTATCTCACGGGCTTCGACGAGCCCGATGCGGTTGCTCTGTTGTTGCCCCATCGACCGGAGGGGGAGCGCTTCATTCTCTTTGTCCAACCAAAGGATCCAGCGGCGGAGGTTTGGACAGGATTCCGTTGGGGAACAGAGGGGGCCGTGGAACGCTATGGCGCTGACGTCGCCCACCCCCTTGATCAACTTCAGGAGAGATTGCCGGGTTATTTGAATGGAGCTGAAGCGATTGCGTTTCGGATTGGTCGTCACCCTGCCGTAGAGCCGCTCGTGCTGGCCGCCTGGGGGCGACAGCTGGATACGTACGCACGCTCTGGAGAAGCGGCGTTGGGTTTGGTGGCGCCGACGCCGATCTTGCATCGTCTGCGTCTTCGCAAAGACCCGCATGAGCTGGAGCGTTTGCGCGAGGCCTGTCGAATCTCCGCAGAAGCCCATGAACTGGCAAGGGAGATGACCAACCCCGGGATGCGGGAGTCGGAGGTGCAGGCGGCGATTGAGGCCCATTTTCGGGCTAGTGGAGCCCGGGGCCCTGCCTATGGATCCATCGTTGCTGGCGGAGATAACGCTTGCGTTCTCCACTACACCGCCAACACCGCCCCCCTGCAGGACGGGGATTTGCTGCTGATCGATGCCGGATGTTCCGTGGAGGATTACTACAACGGCGATATCACCCGCACATTTCCCGTAAACGGTCGCTTCAGCGCCGAGCAGCGGGAGCTCTACAGCCTGGTTCTAGCGGCCCAGGAATCAGCGATCGCGATGGTGCGACCCGGTGGAACGGCTGAAGACGTGCACAACACAGCGTTACGCACGTTGGTTGAGGGCCTCGTTGATTTGGGCCTTCTTATTGGAGATCCCGATGGATTGATTGAACGAGGTGATTACCGCCATCTCTACATGCATCGCACCGGACATTGGTTGGGGTTGGATGTGCACGATGTGGGGGCTTATCGGCTGGGTGAACGGCCGTCAGCCTTAGAAACAGGCTTCGTACTCACCGTGGAGCCAGGGCTCTACATCAGCGATCGCTTGGCTGTTCCCGAGGGGCAGCCCGAGATTGACGACCGGTGGAAAGGAATTGGCATTCGGATTGAAGATGACGTCGCTGTCACCGAGCAGGGCCATGAGGTGTTGACCCATCTCGCCCAAAAGAGTGTCGCGGCGATGGAGCGCTAGAGGAGAGCGAGGAGATCCAGGGTGCGATTGAGCACCCGATCGGCCCCAGCTCTGCGCAGGCTTAGCTGATAAGCCGTCACGTTCTCCACGTGGGGAGGGCTGACGGCCAGACTTTGCCAAGGAAGGTCGGGTCGAACGGTGCGGGCGTTGATCACCGTGGTCACGTCAGCCACCGTGTCGCCGATGTAGGCGATGCGTTGTGGCTGCTCACCGGCCGCGAGCTGCTCGGCCAAGCGGATCAACCCGGTTGGATCGGGTTTGTCGGGCGCATCGCCCATCGCAATTAAGGGTGGGTCGATCAATCCAAGCCGTTGTTGGAGCACAAAGCGCGCGGAGGGTGGCTCCGCGCCACTGACGAAGCCCCAGCGCCAGCCCTGGCTGCTGAGACTGGCGAAAAAAGCCGAATCCACGAGCAAGGGCTCATTGCCGATCCATCCCTTCCATTGGCTGGGATCACCGTTGGGATCACCACCAAAGTAAAAGTCACTAAACACCGAGATCAGATCGTTCCGATCTGGTGGTTGTTCGCCACGTCGCCGCAAGAATTCCAGGCTGGCATCCCAGTCGTTATTCCAGAGGCCTTCTCCTTTGAGCGCGTCGATGTCCTCCGCTGATGGCCGCCATCCGCTGTAGTGCGCCACGGTGTCTTGGAGCGCCCTTCGATAGCTGCCGGCCACATCACGGATGACCCCATCGATATCGAACAGAAGAATGGAAGGTGAGTCCAGGGTTAAGCCTGAATAAAGCGGCTGGTAGGCTAGTTCTTTGACTTTCTGTCTTGAGCGCTGACCCCATGACGGCTACCGAAGGCGCTGCCACCACCGACCAGGAGGTCGCGACTCCGGCCGCCGCTGCGGTTGAAGACGCCACCCAGGCAGCTGAATCCACTGAAAAGACTGCCGAGCCCTCTGCGGAAGCCGCAGGAGCCTCGACACCAACTCCCATCAAAGCTGAAGGACGTCCAGTTTTAACTGGTGCAGCAGCAGCACTGGCATCAGCCACGATCGACGCCGACGGCGTTCCTTCTGGCTACACGCCAAAGGCCGATGAAGGTCGTTTCCTGCTGAAGATCCTCTGGCTCCCAGACAACGTTGCCCTTGCCGTGGATCAGATTGTGGGTGGTGGCCCGAGCCCCCTCACGTCTTACTTCTTCTGGCCCCGTGAGGATGCCTGGGAAACTCTCAAAACAGAACTTGAGGGCAAGAGCTGGATCACCGACAACGAACGTGTTGAAGTTCTCAACCAGGCCACGGAAGTGATCAACTATTGGCAAGAAGAAGGCAAAGGCAAGAGCCTTGATGAAGCCAAGCTGAAGTTCCCTGACGTGACGTTCTGCGGTACCGCCTGATCGCTCATTGATCCGTTTGTGCGTGAAACCAACGGCCTGCCTCCGCAGGTCGTTTTTTTATGGGTTGTACTGAATGACTGCGTTCTTTGCGAACCAAAAAAGCATAAAAAAGCCGGAAGCTCAGCTTCCGGCGAAGTTATAACGAGCAATCGCGCTGCCATTGAGGCAGACAGCCATGGTCGATCAGTCAGCCGACTTGCTGGCTTGCATGCGAGCACGCGCTTCATTGAGCTGCTGTTGAGCCTTGACTTTTTCAGCTGATGCAGGTTGGCCTTCCATACCAGCAACAGCGGTCGTTGCCTTTTGAAAGTCTGCTTCGGCGGCGTTGGCATCGATGCTGCTGCCGAGTTCAGCCTTGTTCACCAAAACGGTGACTTCGTCGGAATCGACTTCTGCAAAACCGCCCATCAAGGCGATGGAATTCCAAGAGCCGTTCGCTCGAACACGCAACACACCAACATCAATGGCGGTGAGCATTGAGATGTGGCCGGTCAAGATGCCGAGCTGACCTGTGGTGCTGGGCAGAATCACCTCATCGGCGCTGCCATCAAACACGTTCTGGTCTGGTGCCAGCACGCGGAGGGTGAGGGACATGAACCTTGGTTCGTAGGTAAGAAAGGAGAACGGACAATTCAGTGGGGATGTTGAGTCACATCCCCGATCGTGAATTACTTGGATTCAGCCGCCATTTTCTGGGCCTTGGCCTTCACTTCTTCGATGCTTCCCACGAG